>Ga0070733_10000117_pt1 | contig 73054 bp, 59 predicted proteins | sample Coa_R1_9_FD_66450 | JGI IMG/M metagenome (GOLD analysis project Ga0070733, IMG submission 66450) | Surface soil microbial communities from Centralia Pennsylvania, which are recovering from an underground coalmine fire - Coalmine... | ecosystem: Environmental > Terrestrial > Soil > Unclassified ... | reverse complement strand
ATCGCGATGGTACCTTCACCGATGTGACGGCAAAGGCGGGCCTTCAACGTGTCGGATGGGCTTCCTCAGTATGCGTCGGCGATTACAACAATGACGGCTTCGATGATCTGTTCTGCACCTACTGGGGCCAGAATGCGCTCTATCGCAACAATGGCGACGGCACGTTCACGGATGTGACAAAGCAAGCTGGCCTATGGAATGACGGCAGGACGCGTTGGGGAGCGGGTTGCACCTTCATCGATCACGATCGTAACGGGCATCTGGATCTTTTCGTCTCGAATTACTTGAACTTCGACTTCGCCCGCGTGCCCAAGCCCGGACAGGACGTCAACTGCAATTGGCGAGGCGTTCCGGTGGAGTGCGGCCCTCGAGGATTGCCGTTCGCAAGGCAATATCTGTACCGCAACAATGGAGACGGCACATTCACCGACGTCAGCGAGGCGTCCGGGATAGCCAAGCCGCGCGGAAACTATGGCATGACTGCGGTCTGCGCCGACTTCGACGAAGACGGCTGGCCTGATATTTTTGTCGCCTGCGATTCCACTCCCAGTTTGCTCTTCATGAACAACCATGATGGGACGTTTCGGGAGGAAGGTATTCTGCGCGGCGTAGCGCTTAACGAAGACGGCATGGAACAAGCGGGCATGGGCGTTGGGATCGGAGATTACAATCTCGCTGGCCATCTCGATTTATACATAACGCATTTCAGCGACGACACGAACACTCTTTACCGCAACAACGGCAAGGGTTTTTTCGATGACGTGACTACAGACGCTCACCTCGGCGTCGATACTCGCTATACGTGCTGGGGAACTGGAATTGTGGACCTGGACAATGACGGTTTCCCTGATATTTTCGCGGTCGCGGGAAGCGTATACCCCGAACTGGAACGCAAGCTCCCGCAGTATCCCAACAAGTGTCCGCGCGAGGTCTACCGCAATCTTGGCAATGGCACTTTCGAAGAACTCGCCGCCAACGCAGGCCCTGCGATTATCGAAGCGCATTCGAGCCGAGGCTGTGCTTTCGGGGATTTTGACAACGACGGCGATGTGGACATTCTCGCGGTCAACTTGAACGAGCCGCCGTCGCTGCTTCGAAATGACGTGCGTGGGTCAAATCACTGGCTGAAAGTGAAACTAGTCGGGACGAAATCGAATCGCAGCGCGATTGGCACTCGCGTTCTGGTGCGCTACGGAAAGAAAGTGCAGGCCCAAGCAGTCGTTAGCCAGTCCAGCTACTATTCCGCAAGCGATCTGCGGCTGCACTTTGGTCTCGGTGCAGAAACGAGGGCTGACATTGAAGTCCATTGGCCGAGCGGACAGCTTGAAACGCTGAATGCAATTCCTTCCAATCAACTGGTGACAATCAAGGAAGGCGCGGGCATTATCCCCAGCAAAGGTTGGCCTGCGGCAAAGAGAAAGTAATGCACTGAGTTTACGATAGAGCCGCATGAGGATAGCGCGTCTGCGGAAACCGTACTTTTGAAGCAGAGCGGTGACGCACGCACGTCATGAGTATCTAGAATAAGCCGCGTGTGCGAGTCGGCTTTGCTAGCCTGCATGGTCGCGTAAAAACAGCAGCTCCAGCGCTAAAGATTCCCAATCAATCACCACATCTAATCACGGCCCTCACAGCACAGTGGAGGACTCCCGAGAATCCTTATTGTAGAATCCAGTCGCCTTCTTTTTGCACGAATTGGAAGCCATAACGCGGGTAGGGTGTGTCGCTACCCTCTGACCTGACGACGCGCGCTTTGCCGACAAATTGCGCGCCTCCGCTGCCCAGATAAACTTCGACGATTGATTCCTTCGAGAGCGTTGCAGTGCATCCGCAAAAAAAGCCGCTTTTGCTGACGTTTTCGGTGGCGGTCACTTCTTCGAACGGTTTTCCATTGCTGTCAGTTCCCCGCAGTTTCAGCGTGACTCGCAGGCGAACGCGAAGTTCTTTTCGGCGCTCAGGCTGCGCGGCGTACAATACTTTTTCCAGACTGGCTCGCAGCGCATCAAAATCAACTGGCTTCTCGAAGTACGCCACGGCGCCGAGTTCTTTGCAGAATAATTTCGTGCTTGTGCCCGCCTCTCCGCTGATGATGATGATGGGAGTCAACTGCGTGGAAGTCATGGATTTGAGTGTGCGGCAAAGCTCGAAGCCGGAATAATTGGGCATTCTGAGATCAAGCAGGATGGCGTTGGGTTTGTTTTGCATGGCGATAGCAAGGGCCTGGTCCGAGTTTCCAGTATCGAGAATCTCGTAGCGGTCTGCCAGATTGATCCGCAGCAGACGCCGCATTGAGTCTTCGTCATCAACGATCAACAATTTATTCATAGGGCGATTGCCTCCTACCGGCTCGATTTGACGCCAGGATCTTCGACAAGGGGAGCTTCCGTGGTCACGGAATCGTCTGTTTGCTCCGGCTCTTTGCCTGCGCCCAATAGCTCCCGTACTTTGTGCATCAGCGCTTCCTCCGTGAAGGGTTTATGTAGCAAGTGCGTACCTGCCTCAAGCACCCCGTGGCCGGCGATGAAAGCGTCCGTGTAACCGGACATATAGAGCACCTTCATGTCCGGATGGCGAGGAGCAAGCCGTTCCGCGAGCACACGCCCGTTGATTCCGGGCATTACTACATCGGTGAGCAGCAAATGAATCGGGCCAGGATGCTGCGCGGCTACCTGCCCAGCTTCGGCCCCGTCTGCCGCCGTCAGGACGTGATATCCATTTTCCTTCAGAAATAATTGCGCCAGCGCGCGCAAGGGCTGTGCGTCTTCGACCAATAAGACAGTTTCAGATCCGCGCAGAGTCGGCGACGCCTGGAGACTCTCGCGCTTGGCTGCAACGGGCTGTTCGATTCGTGGCAGGTAAACCTTGAACGAAGCTCCCTTCCCTTTCTCGGAGTCAACAGCGATGTAACCATTGCTCTGTTTCACGATTCCATAAACGGTGGCAAGACCCAGTCCCGTTCCTTTATCGCGGTCCTTGGTGGTGAAAAAGGGTTCGAAAATTTGCGCCTGGATTTCCGGATCCATTCCTGTGCCGGTGTCCGTGACACCTAGCATTACGTAGTGACCCGGCACCGAACCCTGATGTGCCCTCGCGAACGCAACATCGAGTTCCACATTCGCCGTTTGGATTGTCAATTTGCCCCCATCCGGCATGGCATCGCGTGCGTTGACGACGAGATTCATCAGCACCTGTTCGAGTTGCCCTTGATCCGCCTTCACCTGGCCGATCACCGGGTCAAGGACGAAATTCAGCTGAATGTCTTCGCCAATCAGGCGCGGCAGCATCTTCTCCATTTCGGATACCAGCGTGTTCAGGTTCAAAATCACCGGGTCGAGAACCTGCTGCCGGCTGAACGCCAGAAGCTGCCTCGTCAATGTCACTGCGCGCTGACCTGCTTTCTCCACCTCCTCCGCGTATTCATACGACGGTTGCCCGGGAAGCAGACTTCGTTTCATCACCTGGATGTAGCCGATGATGACGCCAAGAAGGTTATTGAAATCGTGCGCGATTCCACCGGAGAGCCGGCCGACGGCCTCCATCTTCTGCGCCATGCGCAGCTGACGCTCCAGCACGCGGCGGTCGGTCACGTCTTCTGCGAAGACTTCGATGTACGCGCTGCTCTCCTCCTTTACAGTCCAGCCGCTGCACCTGACGGTGATGAAACTGCCGTCTCTCCTCTTCCATTCGACTTCTATATCCTTGAAATGCTGATCGCGCAGAAACAGCGCGTTTATCTTCTGAAGCTCGGCGGGATAACGGTACACGCTGGCCAGGTTGACGGCTAACAATTCGGCCTGCGACGTATAGCCCAGCATTTTTTCCAGGGCCGGGTTCACCAGAAGAAGCTTTCCCGTGAAATCAGCCTTAAAAATACCGTATGGCGCATCTCGAACCACAGAGCGGAAGCTTGTCTCTGCTCGCTGGAAGGCTTCCACGGCGCGTTTCCGTTCGGTTATATCGCGGTTGACGATGACTATTTTTTCGGATTCGCCTTCGGAATTCCGGATCACGCTGGCCGTGGACTCCAATACCCGCCACGTACCGTCCTTGTGGCGGAAGCGATATTCCATTGGCTGGCCAATGCCCGAACGCCGCGCTTCTTCAGCCGCCTCCTTCACGCGTTCTCTGTCTTCAGGGTGGATCTGCTCGAAAGAAGAGGAACTTTTCAATTCCTCTGGTGAATATCCGAGGACTCTCTCGTAGGAAAAGCTGTTGTAAACGCGGTTTCCATGCATATCTACAACCGCGATCAAATCTGCCGCGTTCTCGCTAATGAGCCTGAAGAGTTCTTCGCGTTTCATCCATTCGCGACGGATTCTGTGTATCTGCAATTGCTGATACAGCGTGTAAATATCGAATAGAAGCACCAGTCCCAGCAACCCTCTCACGATTTGTGGCACGAAAAGAGAAGTGGATGAGTTGCTTTCTCCTCTTTCCAGGCCGGGGAGCAGAAACGAGATAAGTCCGGCAGTGAGCAATAGAGTGATGGCGATGGCCACGGACCACAGCCACCAATCGCGCCTGTCCATCTTGCGAAAATTCATCGAAAGAGTCTGGCGTGACGCATTGCCCGCCGCGCGGGCCTTGTGGCCCATTGTGGAATTCATCGACAATCGCCGATCGGCATGATTTGTTTGGTCCATATTTGCTAAATTTTTTAGGGCAAAATACTTCGCGGAAGGGGGAGAAGCCGCGGAAGCAGCTAAGACTTCCGCTGTGAAACAGCTGGCGCCCAAAGAGGGAGAAGTAAAGGCAGTCAGCTAATCTAGTGTGTTCTTAAACGCCGCCCAGCGCAAATCAAATTAGCGCTCGATTTCAATCCGCGCACTCCCCAGATCGAGAATGGCGATATTTGTATTGACCGCGGCACTTTTGCGTTGCCACCAACCCTGGTGGAAAATCATCTTGGCAGAGTGTTTTCCTGCATGCAGTTAGCGCTCAAACTCTGGGATGATGGCAGCGACTGCATCACAGCCGCCTTACGCCGTCACCACGACGGTCTTACTTCTGCGTATTGGAATGAACTCTATTCTCAAGAATGGCCCGCTCTTCGCAGTTATCGCCCACGGCCTCGTTGGCATCTCCCTCGTTTGGGACAAGGTACTGCTCAAACGTCCTGGCACGAAAAACTTGTTCAGCTATGTTTTTTTGGCTTGGCAGTTTGAGCGTTTTCGGCGTGGTGCTGGTGCCCTTCGGGTACAGCCCCCCTCGCTGGGCTTGATGTCCATCGCATTCTTAGCGGGACTGGTTCATCTATTGGCAATTTTTTCCTATTACGAAGCGCTGAAACGCGGAAAAGCATCCGAAACGCTTGCCATTATGGGCGGGTTTTCGCCAGTAGCCACGGCGTTGATCGCGCTGGCGCTGCTTTCCAGGCAGATGACCGGAGAACAACTAATTGGATTCGCTATGATGACGGCTGGCGGGTTCATCATGTTCTTTTCAGAGAAGTTGCCCTTAAAAAAACTGTTGGTGCTAGTGGCGCTGGCTTCGGGACTATTCGGCATGGTGAACGTTCTGGAAAAAGTCGTCTACAAACACACGAATTTCGTGACCGGGTATGTTTGGTTTACCATCGGCACGTTCGCGGGAGCTATGGCCTTACTAATCCGGCGTTCCTGGCGCTCGCAAATCTTTGAGGAATCGGGACAGGACAAGCCAAGCAACCGCTTCTGGTATTTCGTTAACCGGTTTATTTCTGGCGTCGGATCCTTTTTGATTTTCTACGCCATCAGTCTGACGCATCCGGCAGTTGTCTCCGCGATCGCGGGCGTGCGATACGCTGTGATCTTTGTTGGCGCGCTTCTATTGACGAAGGTCAAGCCGCGATGGCTGAAAGAGGATTTTCGCGGCTGGCAACTGGCAACGAAAGCTGTAGCGACAGGCCTGGTGATAGCCGGTGTGGTGCTTGTCGGGATGAGCGGCAGAGGCCAGGGCAGCGCTGGGACCTCAGCATCAAATGCTGCGGATAGTCAATCGCAGCGCGAGCGCTACTTCGCCTTCGGTGACACAGGTCACAGACACCGAGCTGCCCTCATTCGCACAATACCTTGGGGCATCCTGAAGACAAGATACAGGCAGATGGACGAAGCGCCAGCATATGCGGAGTTCAGTGACCAAGAGCTAAGGCAGATGGAGGCTGAATTTGGCCGGCCGCTATCGAGGGAGCTCGCGCTGTGGTTCACCCGCAACCGTACAAACCGGGAAGCTATCGAAAGAATGTTGTGCGCTGCGGATTCAGGCGAAATCGATCACATCGGCGCTCTTGCGCATCAACAGGAAGCTTTTGAAATCGCGACGCCGCAAAAGAAATCAGTTCTGTCCTACAAAATGTGCGCTTAACCTCGTTGTCCTCACCCGCAAGTCAACCCGTTCTTGAGGGCGAATCATTCCGGGGTCTAATTACGACTGTTACTTTGAGTGGCTGCGGCTGGGGCGGCTGGAGCGCCGGGCTGCCAGTCGACCATTTTCCACGTCGTATCGGGATCGTATTCGGTGATGGCAGCAGCTACTTTGTCCGTGTTGGGTCCAAGGTTTTTCTCGTACACGCGCCCCTGCTGATTCACAATGAAGGTCATCACCCCTGAATTTCCCCATTTGTCAGGATAAGCGATGAGTGCGAACCCCGCGATCATGTTCCCGTTTATAATGTAATTGTATCTTCCACCGGGAGCGTGGGGTCCCTGCCGCGTGAGAATCTTGAAAAAATAGCCGTGGAACGGATGATGACCGCCGGAAGTGGCAGTGGTGTTTTCGGTAGACGTCCCACTCGTTGACGCATCGCTGGCGCTCGCGGCGTGATTCTGCGGACCGTAGCCTTCGGAGCGCGCTTCGGCGACAAGCGGACCAAAAGGACTCGGCGGATCCCCTTCCGCAGTCTCCCAGTACAGCCCGTCGTGCTCTCCGGGGGAGCTGACGAATTTTTGCGCGTACGCGCAAACGCCGTCATGGCCCCAATCATCGTTGGTGAAGTATTGCCACTGCGCCACAACGTAAGCGCGCGCAGTCGCGATCGCAGAAAGTTCGTTTTCGCCGATGCGACGGTCGAGAATTTGCTGCAAGCCGTCCTTCGTATCAAACATCCACAAATTGTCGTGCTCAGTCTCAATGGGAACCGGAAAAGGCCATTTGTTTTCGCCGACGAGCAAAGTGTAGGCCGTGTCGTTCTGCTTTTGCAGTTGCGCGGATTGTTGAAGGCCGGCGTCGAAGTCCGCCAGATCTTTATCATCTTCCACGGGATCGCCGGACAGCAAATCTTTGTACTCCGGCCCGAAAATTTTTCCCAGTTCGGCGCGATCTTTGGAATTCACGGCCTGGATGAGCGCATGCATGGCACTCTCCGGAGAAGAAAAGGTTTCTTGGCCAGGCGCCTGCGCGCGAACCACCGACGCGCCGAGGGAAATTAAAATACCGACAGCCAGATAGCTCAAAGCGAGCCCAACCCGCGCTTTTGCCGCCACGAATTTCCCTTTCATCGCGCACCTCCATGGCCGTGCGGACGCGATGGAGGCGATGGCCGTCTCTGTCGGGGAGGCGGCGAAGGACGTTGCACCGGCCGGCTCATCTGCTGACGGCTTTGCGCACCACGTTGCTGCGCGACCCTTGGATTAAATGTTGTTTCGCTGCGCCCGAAGGCGTGCGGCCCATTCTCAACAGCAGGAGATGGCCGAGGTTGCTGCGGCGGTCGCGCTTGCGGCTGGAACTGTGGCCGCGCTTGTTGTTGAGGGCGAGGCTGGGTCGGTGGCGTAGGACGCTGCTCCGGCGGAAATACACGCGGCGGCACGGCGGGCCGAGGCGGCTGTTGGGCTTGCGGTCGTTGCTGAACTCCCGGCCGCGTCTGTTCCTCTTGCGGCGTCGGGCGCACATTTTCGCGAGGAACGCGCTGCTGTGGCGGGCCCGGCATGGGCGGCTGCGGACGGCCTCGGAACTGGTTGAGTCGCGGATCGCCAGTATTGATGTTGCTGTTGATAACGCGATTGTTGATTTGCGGATGATTGTCAGGAATGCCGCGATTCCGCGCAACATTATTGAAATTCACGTTGCGATGAACGCTGTTGTAGTTATTGATGTTGTTGACGTTCACCACGCGATTCACCACCGCGCGATTCACCGTCACGTTGGTGACGTTCACCGAGTTGTTGATATACACGTTTCTCACGCGCACGTCGTTTCTCTCTATATAGGGACGCGAACGCCGCTGCCACTCGTCATCGCCACGCCAGCCGGTATAATAAATGCGATGGTCGCGCCAGTCGGTGTCGCGATTGAGCCAAATTCCGATGCGGAAGCCCGTGCCAAACGCGAAACCGAACGCGAACCGGTCACCGTAGTAAGCACGACGATAATAAACAATGGCGGGATCATACGTGGGAACATATATGTATTCCGGACTGGCCGGCCAGATTTGGATGTAGCCTTCGTTGTCGACGATTTGCCATTCTGGATTCGAAACCAGATTGCCCTGCTCGTACGCAAGCCTCCGCAGCCGCTGGATCGATTCCATGACGTCCGTGGATTGATTTACGTAGGCCTGCCCAACAGCTGTAGTCCAATCGAGCTTTTCGTCCATCATGTCGAGCACTTCAGGATAATGCGCCACTGACCTGACGCTGATATCCCAGGGCTGGTCATCCACGCCGTCTTCGCCATAGGCGCGCACGTACCGCGCGGCCTCGTCTATTTGATCGGTGAACGTAGCCGCAGGCAGCACTTGTGCCAGCAGGGGATCAGGATAAAGCGCGATGGGCGCTAGCAAATTGTCGAGCTGCTCAGGAGAATAAGGAACGTACTCTTGATAGCCCTGATCGCTTTGGTCATATTGCTGGTCTTGCTGTTGCTGGTCCGGTTGACCCTGCTGATCTTGCTGCGATTGAAGAAAGGGCGCCGGCACAGGCCGCGGCGCAGCGTCTGAAATTAGCGGCACAAGGAAAAAAAGAGAAAGTGCGGATGAGACGGCCAACGCTTTGCGCATAGACCAAAGTCTCCTTTTTCATGAAAACGTCTCAATAGGTGAAGCTGTGTCAATGAGCCAAGAAGTTCGCGGGCAGAGGGGGAGTGCTCGCGTCCGGCTAGGGTCGATTGAAACTGTATTCTACCACGCGAGTCCATTTTGCGCCTTGCTGGTGGCGTTACACGCACTGCAAAATCCGAGCGGCGGGATCTCCCCTTCTAGGATGATAGATTGAGCGCTTGGCGTTGCGCCGGCGCCATTTGCATTGGCGCTGCACACAAAAAAGCCGGCGGGGGTGGCTGAGGGACCCACTCCGCCGGCTTGTTCCTGCCCAGCTCCGATGCAAGGCAGGAATTCAGTTGAGCGGTGACTTTTCTGCGTCGCGCAAAAATTCGTACCGCTCAATAGCCGCGGCCACGCCGATATCCGTCTCGCGCGAAGCGTCTGTGCGCACCACGTGTCCCAGGCAGCGCACCTTCACCGGACCCGCCAAGGTGACTTCGTGCGGCAGCGTCATCACAATCTCCAGCGGCGCCCCACTTTTCAGGTCCTTCGGCAGAAAGAAATAAATCCCGCGCGAGCTGACTTCTTTCGTTTCCGTGCTTGCTTCACCAACCGTGGCATCGCCCGTCCAGCGAACTTTCAGCGGCAATCTCATCTGGAAACGACGCGTCAACCTGCGCTCTTTTTGGGCCACCGGACTCCACCTTTCCGCCCGACTCCTACAGCATTCACTTCACAGAATAGGTTCGGCGCCCCTGTGCTTCAATAGGCTACAAGGCTCATTTTTTTCCTGGAGTTGCCGGTACTAAAGTACTAGCAGCAGCTTATCCTTATTTTCACTATTTTTACTTATTTACGCGTATTTTGTCATGAGTTTGCTAGAGGCGCCGCCAGGGGTGATAGCGGGGCCGCTCAGGATTCTCTGTATTTATGCAAAATGTCGTCTACGGACAGCACCCCCTCCACTTTCTCCAAATTCGCGCGATTAACCACGGGGACCACCGGCCAATCGCCGATAACCCGCAGCGCCTCATCCAAATGTTGATCCGGATATAATTGCGGAACCGGGCCCTTTGACGCTACGCTCACGCCGGCTCCTCCATTTGACGCAACCTGCCGCGCATCCTCCCGCGCCACAATGGTCCAGCCTTTTTCCGGCTTCCATAACAAAATCTGCGCGCCATCCTTCGCCTCCGGCTGCGTCAGTATCTCCTTCAAATTATCTTCGCGAAACGCTACGCCCGCAGGTGGCCGCATCGCATCTTCCACTCGCAGCGTAGTCTGCTCGCGCATCTCCTCAATCGAAGGTAAATAGAATCCATCCTGTCGCGCCAGAAAATCGAACAGCGGCACCTTCTGATACCGCCGCGAAATGAAATACGCGATCATGTTCGCCAATATCGTGGGCACAATCATGGAATAATGCCCGCTCAGTTCCACCACCATCCATACCGAAGTAATCGGCACTCGCAAAAATGCCGCGAAAAACGCCCCCATTCCCACCAGCGCGAACGCCGCCACCGTGGACACTGGCCGGTGCAGCATCACGTGCTCAAATCCCCCGACCGCGCCACCCAAGGTCGCCCCAATGAAAAGCGCTGGCGCGAACATTCCGCCCGGGGTCCCGCTCACAAACGAAATGCCTGTGGCAATGATTTTGACCAGCCCAAGAAGCAACAGCATCTTCCAAACAAACTGGTCGTGAAGGACCTGGTCGATAATCGGATAACCGCTGCCCATGACTTGGGGCAACCATATCCCGATGATTCCAATCAGCAGACCAGCCGCCGCGGGCTGCGCGAACTGCGTCCAGCGAGGCAATTTCTTCAGCCGCGGCCGAAAATATTTCACAAATTTCAGAAAGGCCAGTCCGGCAACTCCGCTGATGCATCCCAGCACTACATATCCGATCAATTCGGTCGGCTTACGAAACTCCATCGTCGGCACGCGAAACATGGGCGCGTTGCCTAGAAACTCGCGCATCACGATGACGCTTGAAATCGCCGCCAGAATCACCGCGCCCAGCACGCCGCCGCTCCACGTACCGATGATTTCTTCGATCACGAAAATCGTGGCGGAGATTGGCGCGTTGAAAGCCGCCGCCAAGCCTGCGGCCGCTCCGATCGGAGCCAGCAGTCTTTGCTTGTCCCTCGACAGCTTCAGCCCTCGCCCCAGCGTCGAAGCGATCCCCGCGCCCATCTGCAGCGATGGGTCCTCAGGCCCCAGGGATTGCCCGCTGCCTATCGCCAGCGCGCACGTCACGAATTTTCCAATTACGGTGCGAAATGAAATGTATCCGTCATAAATGAAAACTGCAGCTTTGGTCTGATTCACTCCGCTGCCGCGGGATCTTTTGAACACGTAGATGACCAGCAGGGCAATGGCAAATCCCGTCAGCGTGGGAGCCAGCACCACTCGCAGCGGCGAAGGCTCCATCGATGGCCCAAGCAGCCAGAATCGGGCCCACTCTATCGCCACGCGAAAACACACGACCACTGCGCCTGACAACAGCCCAATAATCATCGCCAGCAGCAGAAAAAGCTGGCCTTCGCGGAGCGTCAGCGCCTTGCGCCGCCAGACCGTCCAAAGCCGCTCAATCCGGCTGCGTTCTTTTTTCTTCGCTTCGCCCGGCGCTTCGGGCGTCGCGGCGGGCGCGCTGACTATTTCACTCATCGTTCTCTGCCCTGCCGGAACTTTTGAAGTTCGAGAAGCGCCTTATCCAATCCACTCGGCTCTCCGCACTTGTGGGCCGTCGCCGTCTCTGTCGAGAACACCCACTGCATTGCAGCGTCAATTTCCTCGGGATGCCCTCTCAAATTCCTTTCCACAAGTTGCGCCTGCAAGCTCTCTCCCTGCGCATAAAGCGTTGCCAAATCCGTCTGCCCGCCACCGCCTGGTTGCGCCGGCGAAGGGCCTGTTCCGTCCGCTTGTCCTGACGAAGGAAGCGTCGCAGTAAGGTTTGTCGGCTGTGCCGCCAATTGCACTCCGCTGCTACTGGCACAGCTTTGCAGCCGCTGCATCGCTTGTGCAAAGTCATGGCGCGTCCGGTCATGCCGCTGCATTTCTGTCAAACCTGGCAAGTATGGATCCCAAGCCTGTGCCAGACGAGAAATTCCTAGGGCCTCGGTGACCTCAGTGTCATGCTTGTCGATCCGTTCAGCCCGCCCCAAATATCGCTCGGCTACTTCAAAGTATCCCAGCCTGTACGCCGCAATTCCTGCGCCTTTCCATGCCGTCGCCGGCGCATGCGGTCCGCGCAATGCCAGCCGGAATTCATTGAGCGCCCGGCTGGCATCGCCGGCCCGTAGAAACAATTCTGCTGTCTGCTCGTGCAGCGCTGCTCCATTCTTTTCGGGGATTTCGGACTCGAGCGCGATCAATTCCCCGTCGGCGCTCGCGTCGTCGTTTCGCGACACCAAGAATTTGCACAACTCCAGCCGGGTGTTCAGGCGATTACCTTCCGGATTGCTCTGCCATACTCCATATATTGCTCCATGGTAATACCGCAGAGCATCCGTCTCGTTCCCTCCCTCTGCCGCAATCTTCGCCAGCGCCAAATTTACTTCCGCATCCGAAGGCTTACGCGCCAACAAACCCTCCAAATACGATCGTGCCTCTTCATCGCGCCCATCGGCCATCAACGCCTGAGCCAGACGGAACTGAATGCGCGGATCCTCCGGCTCGTATACCAGCGCATTTCGCAAATCCACAAGCGCTGCCGCCGCGCTGCCGGAATTCAGTTCCTTTTGTGCAGTTGTAAACCACCGCCCCGCAAGTTCGTGCAGCTTCTCGTGATACGCCCGCGTCACCGCGCCGGTAACAACAAACAGAATCACCACGACCAGCACGCATGCTATTAGCACCGTTTCCCGCGCACGCAAAAATAGTTCGAGCCGGTGGTCGCATTGCGGGCAATCCGCGCTCCCCGCGGGAATCGCCTTCCCGCATCGCGGACAGATTCGCGAGCTGGTCTCGTCGGCCATCAACTCCTATGATGTAAGATAACTCCAGCAGGTCGGCAATGAATGAGGGAAACGTGTTGCAGGATGCAACCTTGCGGAAATTCGGACGCCTTGACCCACAACTTTCGCGCAACCCACCGCAACCCACGTGAAGCTAATTCTGGTCAATCAGCCGGTGATGTATTGCGTACAGCGCCAGTTCCAGCCGGTCAGATACTCCCAGTTTATCAAAAATATTGTGCAAATGATTTTTCACGGTCTGCTCGCTGATAAAAAGCTTCTCGCCGATTTCGCGGTTGCGGAATCCCTGCGCCACCAGTTGCACAATTTCCTTTTCGCGGTCGCTCAGCAGAGGCTTATCCCGCCGCTGTCCGGTTTCCGCCGACCGCTTGAACGCATCAATCACTTCTGCGGTCATCCGGTTGTCCAGCCAGATTTCGCCGTCATGCACCTTTTTGATGCTTTTCAATAGAAGATCGCTCGCGGACTGCTTCAGCACTACGCCGCGCGCCCCCAGCCGCATGGCTCGCACCACGTCGCGATCGTCCTCGGCGGCCGTCAACACGATCACTCGCGTCGGCGTGGAATCGAAATTGATCTCCTCCAGCACGCCCAATCCGTCTTTTTCCGGCATCCGCAAATCCAGCAGCAATATATCCGGTTTCAGCTTCGCGAGCATCTTCACGCACTCGTTCCCGTTGGCCGCTTCTCCCACTATGGAAACTTCGTCGCTTCCATCGAACAGCTTCCGCAGACCATCGCGGAAAATCGCATGGTCGTCGGCAATCAAAATCCGCACAGGCGTTTTGTTTTTGCTCATTGCTGGGCCATCAATTCACTAATTCAAAGGGATCTCGACTGTAAGACGCGCCCCATGTCCTGGGCTCGACTCCACCGTCAGGACACCCCCTACCGTTCTCGTTCTTTCCTTGATCGAAATTGGTCCCAAGCGCAACCTGTCCAGCTCTTCACTCGTGAATCTTCCTGAAAAGCTGAATCCTTGCCCGTTATCGTCGACAACTAGAAAAACTTTCGTGTCGTCTTGCCATAGTTTTACCACGACGTGGCTAGCATGCGCATGCTTTTTTATATTGTTGAGTGACTCACGATATATCTGGAACACTTCCCGGCAAATCCGGTCTGGAGCACGCAAATCATTCTCCTCCAAAAATAAGTCCACCACCAGGCCCGATTCATTATGGTATCGCTCCGCGAATCCGTACATCATCTCCCGTAGATCCGCGCTCTCCACGCGCAGCGGACGCAAGTCCTTCACCATCTGCCGCAACTCTTCGCCTTCCTGCTTTACCGTTTTCTGCAGCAATGCGAGGTCTTGTGACGCTGCTTCCGGCGCATTCGTCGCCTTCCTGCCCAGCACGCCCAGTTGAATGTTCAAGCTCATTAGCGTTTGCAAAATCCCATCGTGCAAGTCCCGCGAAATCCGGCTGCGCTCCGCCTCCACTGCTCGCGTCCGCAAATTCCGGAGTTGAAACACATTTTCCAGCGGCGCATTCAAATGCCGCGCCACGCGCTCAAACCAACGCAAATCCCCCCGCGAGAATCCTCGCCGGCCATTCACTAAAAGCATGCGTCCCCCAGGATGCCCCGCGGACATTAGGGTCACCGCCATCACTGAGCGCGCCTTCAATTCCTCGCGCACGGTCGCCGCAGGACTTTCCATCGTCCCCAGCGCCATGCCGCTCGTTCGATGCCATCCAAATCCATTTCCCTGTCCATCCAGAGAATTCCAGCACACGATCTGCTCCAGGTCCTCCGCCAGATACGCTCCCGCTTTGCTCAGCGGCAAAACTTCCGGCGCAATCACGTGCCTGCGATCCTGGTCCGCCGTCCATGTGAAGAGTCGCTCCACTTCTTCATCGCAAATCACCAACAGAGCCCGCTCGACGTCGAATTCCCGCGCCAGTTCGCTGAGCATCATACGCACAGACTCCGCCAGTCCCTTTTCCACGCGAACCATTCCCAACAGCATCTCCACAAAACGCTCTTTGCCTTCCAGTGTTCGCTCGCGCGTTCCCAGCCACGCTGCGCACAATCCTCCGATATAAGTCGCTGCCGCGACCACTGCCAACGCCGCAACGTCGCGCCCGGTGAGAGCCGCTTGTGTGCTGTCTGGCGCCAGCCACGCCGCGCGTACCACGGTGGCAATCGCCGCTCCCGCGCTGAGGAGTCCCGCATCGTTCGTCAGCAAATTGCCCGCACGCGACTGGTACACCGAAAGGCCGTTCCGCCTTCCGCTCGCCGCAAGCGCAAACACCGCAAACAGGTAAAAAATCCAGAACGGGCCGAGCGATGGCGTCAGCGCGACAAAAATGGCGAGTCCAATCGCATCCAGCTCCGGCGGAAATCGGAGTTTCTTGAACCACTGGAACTGCTCCATCGCCAAAGCCGTTAGCGCCACGGCCAAATACCCTAGCAAAAAAACGGCCGTGTACGCGCCTGCTCGCGCGCCGCCGCCCGCTTGTCTCGACGCGCCTTCCATGAGCGTAACTTCCTGGACCGCCAGCAACGCCAGCAGCAGCGCCACCGGCCGCATCGCGTCCAGCCTCTCCTCGACTTGCCTCTTCTGCATCCTCTCCATAGTTCCTACTGCAGACACACCATACCCACAAGAGCAATCCGCGTTTGTCCCCAGATTGAGTGTAACAAGCCCGCTGCAACCCGCCTTTCCCTCCTGAATTCCCCGTTCCTACCAGTAACGGAACATCGCCCGAACTCTGTACCTCGTGCGACTTGGCTCTTCGTCCGATTGATCCTGACTGTCTGGATGAAGTTCGGGATGAGTACGCAGTCGCTTGCGAACGGAGAATCGTTGCATTGTTGACAGCGGGTGCATAATCTTGAATAGCATTCACGCGAACCGGCGGGGCGCCGGGCCTCGCACTGGAAAGAGCTCATTGCCAGAACGTTTCACGCAACGCGAAGTCAGCCGCATCGTAGGCGTTGATGCAGCGCGTTTGCGTTATTGGCAGCGTCTTCGCCTGGTGGTTCCCAGCACGCGCTGGGGCGAGCGTTTTTATAATTTCGGCGATCTAGTTGCGCTGCGATCCATAAAAAGCATCACTGAAAGCCGCATCCCGGCGCGAAAAATTTGCCGCGCGGTCGCCGCGCTCGAACTCAGAGGCGAAAAAATTCACGCGCCGCTGGGGGCATTGCAATTTTTTTCTAGCGGCCGGCAGGTCGCCGCCATCGCCCCAGGCTCCTCGGGACAAGCCATCGAACCGCTCACTGGACAATTCGTACTTCCTTTTCATGGCGCTGCGGCGGGCGCCGAAAAAGTTCGTCAGATGCACTCCGGCGCCGCGGAACAAATTTTCGAATACGCGGTGTGCTGTGAAGCGCACCCCGACGGCGCGGAAGAGGCTATGCGCCTTTACCGCCGCGTTATCGACATGCAGCCGCTGTGGAGCGAGCCGCACATCAATCTCGGTTGCGTTTTCTACAAAGCCGGAGAACTGGAAAAAGCGCGCCTCGAATTTTGCGCTGCGCTGGAAATCGAACCGGAGAGCGTCGTCGGACATTTCAACCTCGGTTGCGTGCTCGACGAAATGGGAAGTTCAGAGAAAGCCATCGAGCATTTGCGACGCGCCACCGAACTCGATCCCGCGCACGCCGACGCGCATTTCAATCTTGCTTCCACTTACGAGAAGAGTGGACACAAGAAACTGGCGCTGCAGCACTGGATCTCCTACCTGCAATTGCAATCGCGCGGCCCGTGGGCCGATTTTGCGCGCACCCAGATTAAGAAATCGGAAGCGCCCAAAACACCGCTCGCCCCCATTCCCTTCCGCCCGCCTAACCGCAACTAACAGAATCCAGCAATGAAGAACGAATTGCCCTAGTATTTTTGGCCACAAATTGATCGTGCACATCGATCGCACCACATCGTTCGCGAACGATGTCTCGCTTTATCAGCGTGCGACCGCGTGCTATCATCGTTCGCACGGGGCGGTGAGCGTAGCTCAGCTGGTAGAGCATCGGTCTGTGGCACCGAGGGTCGTGGGTTCAAATCCCATCGCTCACCCCAAATCAATCTTCGAACACAACAATCCACTCGTCCGAGTCTGCAGCGTTATCTAATAGCGAGCAGGTGCAGGGGGGATGGCTGCCAGGCAATGCTCATTGGCTTGGGCAAGCAGGGTGGCGCTCCACCAAAATACATTGTCAGGGCTAAGGGTCACAGTATAGAGTTCGTCATACCCTTCTTGCCATTCGGGCGCTTGCATTTTTCGGAAAGTGCCGGCCACGCCGGCCGCTGGTATTTTCCCCTTGCCGACCCGTTGATTATTTCTGCGCATGGCCTCAGGCAGCGTGATTTTGAAGAAGTACGCAATGACGCGAAAGCCGGCGGTCCGCGCTGGTTCGATGTATCGCGCACGGTCGCTCCGCAACGGATTGGTGTTGTCAATCACTAAGGACTGTTTCGCCTGAAGACACGCGGCAAACAGAAGTTGTTCCCGCCTGCGCGTGCGCAACATGTCCAAGCTAATCCGAACATGAGTCTCGAAGAAACGTTCGCGATAGAACGATGTCTTTCCGGAACCTTGAACCCCGACCAGGAGCACAGCTTCCATCAAGATATTATGATCCTCCACATGTTTGCTGGCACCCTTCCAAGCAAGGCGCTTTCTCGCTGCCGCATCCTATTTGCTCATTGACAGCCATTAGATTTAACTCACGCGCGAGAAGAGTTGGAACAGTGAAGCCCGCGGAACAGGGAAGTGTTCAACTTTGCCGCGGATCCTCAGTTCACTTCATCGCGGCTGATTTATCTCAGGGAAATTCCGGATAATTGTAAGGTTTATACCGGATTGATGGGATGGCTGGAAAATCCCATTCTCGGCCCGATGAGGGTGTGTCTTCGCCACGCAAAAGCGGAGACCAAATTCTGCGGCCGTTAGAATTGGTCGCGGGTGAATCGTGCGTGAAGTTTTACATGCGCGTAGGGTTATCAGTGCAGTTAAAGGTTAAGCCAAGGAGAACATACATGCAGATGCTCCGCTCGTCGTTCAGTCGCTTCGCCTTTTGCCTCCGCTTTTCTCTGATCGTATTTGCAGCGCTTACCTTTGCGGTCTCTGCGTGGGCCCAGTACAACGCGGGCATCCAAGGCACGGTGACGGACCCGTCCGGCGCCGCTGTTCCGAACGCAAAAGTGACCGTAACGAATCAAGCGACGGGAGTGTCAGCTCAAACAACCACATCATCTGGCGGCACGTACAGCGTGGGGCAACTTCCGCCGGGGAATTACACGGTGACAGTGGAGGCGCAAGGGTTTCAGGTGAGTAAAACCGAAAATGTGGTGGTGCTCGGCGAGCAGATTCGCGGTCTGGATGTTGTGCTGACCGTAGGACAAGTATCTCAGAGCGTGACGGTAAATGGCGCGACCGCGCCGCTGCTTCAGACACAGGACGCGAGCGTTTCTAAGACACTGTCGGGCGCGACGATAGAACAGTTGCCGGCGATTGGGCGAGATCCTTTTGAGCTGATCCGACTGACACCGGGAGTGTTTGGAGATTCTGCGCGAAATGGCGCTGGCCAGTCTTCAAACCTTCCTTCCCAAGAGGGACCCGGCGGATCCAATAGCCAAATTTTCCAAGTCGAGAATCAGGTGCAGGTTGTGAGCGACGGGCAACGCGTCTCGGCGAACAGTTATTTCTTGGATGGTGTCAGCATCAACAGCCTGGAGTGGGGCGGCGCCGCAGTTCTAACGCCTAACGAGGAATCCGTGCAAGAAGTGGTGGTCACATCAAGTGACTATGACGCAGAGGATGGGCGCAATTCGGGAGCCATCACGAAAGTGGTTTCGAAATATGGAACCAACCAATTCCACGGGAGCGGTCTTATTAAATTCGACGACAAAGGACTCAACTCATTCAATAAATACCGAGGGCCGTTCGGAAATCCGCAACGAGACAACAGGAAGCTACGGCAGTTCGGCGGGAGCATAGGCGGACCCATCATCCGTGACAATCTGTTCTTTTTCTTTTCTTATGAAGGAGCGCGCCTCAACGATGCGCACGAGGATCTGAACGTTTTGGTCGAGACACCGCAATTCGAACAGTACGTCATTATGCAGCGACCAAACAGTATTGCTGCGAAACTCTTCGCGCTGCCGGGGATGACCCCACGCACGATTCAAACTTTATCGACGACAGATTGCTGTTCCTTCAATCAACCAGCTGGATTCTATTATGCCGGAAGCACAGCAACGGGAGGCGGTCCGGATGGTATTCCAGACTTCTCGAGGATTGATACTTTGGTACCCAATAGCTCGAGCTCAAACCAATACAACGGACGGCTGGATTTTCATCACGGTATAGACCAGTTCTTCGGCAGTTTTTTCCTCACCCATACCAATAGCTTTCAGGGTGGCGATCGGCCAATCGAGGATCTTTCGACGGTGCCAACGAACACGGTTGGAACAATTGAGTGGACCCGGCCCATTGGCACAAACATGGTTAACCAGGCGCGCGCGAACCTGACGCGATGGTATTACAATCAAATTGCTTCTTCGGCCGGCACGAACTTCGGAGTCCCGCAGTACAACGTATTCGACTTCGCTTCAGGAATGGGTTGCTGCCTCGCCCTCGGCGTGCCAGTGGCGGGAACGACGCCCGGAATTTTCGCCCAGAACACGTATGAATTTGACGATACGCTTACAAAAATCATCGGTAACCACTCGTTATCGATGGGCGCGCAGATTCGCAAGGAGCAGGACAACAACACCGAGAGCGGTTTTGCGCGGCCGCTCTTTCAATTCGAATCATTTCTGAATTTCGCCAGCGACCAGCCACAACTTGAGAGTATTACGGTAAACCCCAATACCGGCGGCGAATTCAACGGTTCGCGCAGTTTCCGGACCAGCGATTACGCGGCATTTATCCAAGATAACTGGCATATGCGACCGAACTTGACTATCAATCTGGGGTTAAGGTGGGAGCATTACACACCACTTTCGGACGCGCAGGGCCTCATTAGCAACTATATCCCCGCCGGGCCGGGATTGAATGGAATTGTGAATGGCAAGGTGGTGGACGGAACGGCGGTGGCCGGAGGGCACAATCTCTACGATTCTACCTACCACGATTTCGGCCCAAGAATAGGGGTTGCATGGTCTCCGAACCAGTTGAACGGAAAATTGGTAGTTCGCAGCGGATTCGGGATCGCTTACAACCGAATATATGACGCGATTCTGAGCCCAGTTAGGCAAAATACTCCTTTTGAAGCCGCCGCTTTTCTCTGCTGCTCCGGTCCTACGACGCCCCCATCGTCTATTGGTATCCAATACGAATTGGGAACGAGCAACTCGCCTTTCAGTTATGCACCAAATCCGAATCTGGCGTTTGGTGTTGATCCCAACACCGGCGGACTGTGTGCGAACACCGCGTGCACGTCGGACACGCGCGTGGATATTTTCGCTGCGCCACACAATTTGAATCCATCATACGTCTATCTCTATTCAACAGGAATTCAGTGGGCATTCGCGCCGAACGACGTCTTTTCGATCGGGTATTCAGGTAGTAGCTCGCACCGGATGATAAGGCTGATGGATTTGAACCGGCAATATCCGGGAGATACATTCGACGATACGTTCGATTTGGTCCAAAATGCTGGCGCCAACGGTCAGCCGTGTGGTCCGACAAACCCGACCTGCAGCGCGCCACATCCCACCGGAAATATCAATTTCGGGCGCATCTTTATGGCGATGCCGGACGTAAACGCCAATTACAACGCGCTGATCGCAACATTAACACACCAGTTTTCGCGTGGGTTTACACTGACAGGCACATATACCTATGGAAAATCCATTGACACGGCGTCGTATGAGATCGGCGCACAACAGCTAGATGGATTAAACCAACAACTTGACCACGGGCCTTCAGATTACGACATCACGCACAACATCATTGTTGCAGGAGTTTGGCAACTGCCGATATTCAGCGGGCGAACAGATTTTGTGGGCAAAACATTGGGCGGATGGGGGATAAGCGGCCTGTTCGAATGGCATACCGGCTTCCCGTGGACGCCGGTTCTGTTCGGGCCCCAGAACAACGATCCGAACGGGGATGGGTTCCGGCCGGATTATCCGCCGTCGTACAATCACAGCTGCATCAGCAGCCCATCGAACCAGGACTTCATGAGCGGGGTGTGTCCGACCACCAACAGTCGAGCCGCCAACGCACCGGATCCGAATTTCAATTTCCTGACCGATTGTTCGAATATCGATTCCTGCTTCACCGTTCCTTTCCCGCGCGGCGGAACGAGTATAGGCCGTAACACATTTCGCGGGCCGCATTACCATGACGTGGATTTCAGCCTTACGAAGACGTTTGGCATTCCGAATACCCCAGTCCTTGGTGAACACGCCGGGCTTGAGTTCCGCGCAAACATGTTCAACGCATTCAATTTGCTGAATCCGGCCCCATTTGGATTTTCGACGTCGAATACTGACCTGAGCAACACGGGCGCTTTCGGGCGCACGCCGGGCGCGCTCTCAGGCCGGGTGATCGAATTTCAATTGCGGTTGTTCTTCTAGCAACGGCGCGGAGGGCGGCGGATGTGCTTGCCGCCCTTCGACATTTCTGCAAGACTACAGACGAGATGCGAGGAAATAGTTTGCGGAGTTTGCTGTGCCTTATCGCCGCAAGCGCGCTTGTGTGCGCAGGAGTGCAAGCGCAGCAGAACATGCAGCAATCAGCGGCACAGGAAACGGCCACGGTGATTCATGTGGACGCCAGCGCCAAGGGCCACGCCTTTCCCCATTTTTGGGAGCAGATGTTCGGGTCGGGGCGGGCGGTGCTGTCGCTGCGGGAAGATTATCGCGACGATTTGCGCGCGGTGAAGGCGATTACCGGATTCGGATACATACGCTTCCACGGAATTTTCGACCATGGCGTGGGACTCTACAGCGAAGACAAGAATGGCAATCCGGTTTATAACTTTTCGTACGTGGACCAGATTTACGACGGCCTGCTGGCGAATGGAGTGCGGCCATACGTCGAACTGAGCTTCATGCCGCCGAAGCTGGCTGCGCGCGAAGTGCATCAGGCATTCTGGTATCACCCGGTGGTGGCACCGCCGAAAAGCTGGGCGCTATGGGACGATTTGATTACGAAATTTGCGCAGCATTTGTTGGCGCGATACGGGATCGACGAAGTTTCGAAATGGTATTTCGAAGTATGGAACGAGCCAAACCTGGATTTTTGGGCGGGCGATCCGAAGCAAGCGACATACTATGAGTTGTACGACCACACGGCTCGGGATCTGAAGCGCGTGAGCGCGCGCATTCGCGTAGGCGGGCCTTCGACGGCGCAAGCGGCGTGGGTGACGAGTTTTATTCAGCACGACGTCAAGGATAATGTGCCGGTGGATTTCATCTCGACGCACGTTTATGGCGATGACACCGCGCAGAACGTTTTGAAGATAAATGAAAACGTAGCGCGCCGCGACATGGTTTGCCGCGCCGTGAAGAAAGTGCACGACGAGGTGGAAGCGTCCCCACGTCCGCAATTGCCCATCATTTTCAGCGAATACAATGCGAGCTACATGAATTTGCCGGATGTGACGGACACGATTTTCATGGGGCCGTGGATGGCGAATACCATTCGCGAATGCGATGGGCTTGTGAGCATGATGAGCTATTGGACTTTTTCTGACGTCTTCGAAGAGCAGGGCGTGATCAAGAAACCGTTCTACGGCGGATTTGGGTTAGTGGCGGAGGGCGGCGTGCCAAAGCCGGCGTTCAACGCGTATAAGCTTCTGCATATGCTGGGGACCCAGAGAATTCCGGCGGAGTCAGATTCGGTTCTGGCGACGCGCTCCGCAAAAAAGACACTGGAAATTGCGGTGTGGAATTATTCGGCGCCCGAAGCGGCGGGAATAGTGAAGGAATTCACGTTGCAAATTGATGGATGGCACGGCGGGCGCAAAGTTGTGATTTACCGGCTGGATGCGAAGCACGGAAACGTACTGGCGGCCTATGATGCAATGGGCCAGCCAGCCAGTCCCACGCAGCAACAATATACACAACTGAAAGATGCGGCGAAACTTGGCCCGCCGGAAAAGGAAAAACTGAAGAAAAATCAGATTACGATAACACTCCCGCCGAAGGCGCTGGATTTGATTGAGGTGCACTAGCGGGCGTTTCGGGGTGGAAACCGGCGAGGCGCATTCCGGCCTGAGCTTCAGGATTTTTCATAAATGTTTCCCAAATAAGTCCAGAACGAAGATTTTCCGCCATGAGCACGCCAATTCCCGTATTGATGCCGACAACTTCCGAGTTGTACCAGTTTTTAAGCGGATTGAAGGCGTCCTGAAAAGCGTAACGCCTCCAAAGTTTTTTGCCGTAGCGGCGGCGCATCGTGTGGAGAACGAGGAGGGTTTCGCGCGGAAGAAATGGCAGCGAGCCGGCGGGCGCAGCCGGAACCAGCGTCCCATCAATCGTGCCGACGGGCGGAGGGCCGCCCCACCAAGTGTATCCATCCATCGAATCCGAGGCGGTGACGCCCCACATATTGTCGGCGTAATCGGGAAAGCGCGGATGCAAGTCTATGCAGAAAAGGCGATGGGCTTTCGTGGCGAGTACGGAATTTTCGAAATAGTTGGCATAGCGGTCGCGTTTGCCGCGGAAGTCGAACCATGCATGCGAATACTGATGAACGAAGAGAGGCGCATAAGAGCCGATATAGCGCAGGCCTTTGTAATCGAAAATGGGGCGCCACCATGCGTCCCAAGAGGCGGCGGGAATCGCATGAGTGCGCGAACCTATGGCCATCAAATACATGAGCATGAGCTCGCAGTAGGTATTCCAACGGTAGGGCAAGAATCCGTGCTCGGGCGTCCACCCATGAGAGAGGGTGCGGCCGCTGTCGAGCATCCAAAACCAGTCAATGCGGTCGAAAATCTGGGTGGCGAGTTCGCGGATTTGCGGATCCGAAAAATACTCTCTGCAGGTGAGGACGCCGCACACCAGCAAAGCGGTGTCGATGGACGAAACTTCGCACTCGAAGGCGCGCTCACCGGTGTTGATGTCAACGAAGTGATAAAAAAAGCCGCGCTGGTTGTACATGCGTGTGGCAAGGAATTTGAGAGCTGCGCGCACGCGGCTAATAATGGACCGGGTCGGAATAAACCCGCGTTTATCGGCGATGCAGAGGGCAGTAAGCCCAAAGCCGGTCGATGCGATGCTGGCGATGTTGTAGTCGTCGAATTCGCTGGGCGTGCTGCGATCCTTGGCAAGGCCCGTGTTGGGATTGGACTGTTCCCAGAAATACAGGCAGGCCGCTTGCGCGTAATCATTAAGCAGAACTTCGTCATAGAGGCTGAGCTTGTATGGAGGTTGAGGAGGAACTGGCGGCAGTTGCTGAAGGGCGGAGCTTAGGGACGCTGTTCCGATACCGAGCAGAGGTGAGATGGCCCCGAAGCGCATCAGGCGCGCAATAAATTCTCTTCGAGTGAGCCCCGAGGGAGTTGGGCTCGAGAATGTTCGGTGCATTCCTACTCCGCGAATTCGTGAGTCCGCAAGTTTTGGCCCTTTCCAAAGTAATCATGCAGAGATGTTTTTTGCAACCGTGAGATGCGAAGGTGTGGCCTTTATGGCGGCCAGGAAAAGAGCTGAACGCATGCCGTAATTCGTTTCCGTGTGAGATCCGTTGACGACACCGGTTAGCGTAAGATAATGGCACCCATGCGATGCTGTGCGGCGGAGGACATAATCCTGCTGTTTTGCGGCCGCGTTCAATTTTTAATTTAGCGAGCTCAAGAGTGGAGGCGCGCCAATGTCACCTGCAAATCCTGTCAGTGTAGACGCTAACGTCGGCCGGTTCGTCACAGTTGTGTCGTGGATCTCCGCGCTAGCCGGACTGCTGTTTGGTTACGACACGGGAGTGATTTCTGGAGCAATTCTGTTTGTGAAGGTGGATTTTTCACTGAGCACGTCGCAGGAAGAGTTTGTGGTAGCCGCGGTACTAGTGGGAGCAGTGATCGGCGCAATTATAGGTGGACGGCTGTCTGATCGTTTTGGAAGGCGTAACGTTCTGATCCAGGTTGCACTTCTCTTTATCATCGGCGCAATCGGGACAGCGCTGGCTCCCACGCCGACCTGGCTGGCGATTGGAAGGGTGGTAGTGGGCGTTGCAATTGGCGTGGCCTCATTTACGGCGCCACTGTATATCTCCGAGGTTTCGCCGGCGCGAGTGCGCGGCAAATTGGTTTCGCTGAACCAATTGATGATTACGATTGGAATCGTTGTCTCTTACCTCGCGGACTATGGCTTGTCGGGTGCGCGAGAGTGGAGATGGATGTTCGGAGTTGCCGCGATTCCCGCGCTCATTTTGGCGGTGGGACTTATTTTCGTGCCGGAGAGTCCGCGTTGGCTGATGAGCCGCGGATTGGTCGAACAAGCGCGAAGAATTCTGAGTCGCATACGGGAAAGCAACGTGGACGCGGAGATTTCAGAAATCGCGCTCAGCCTGAACAAGCAGGAAGGAGGATTGCGGGAAATTTTCAGCGCCGCGGTGACGCCAGCGCTGGTGGTGGGGATTGGGCTCGCTATATTCCAGCAATTCACGGGAATTAACACCGTGATCTATTACGCGCCGACGATTTTTCAGTTTGCAGGATTCAAAAGTGCCTCAGCGGCGATCCTCGCGACTGCGGGAATTGGAGCGGTTAACGTGCTGCTGACGATTGTGGCGCTGCGTTTGCTGGATCGCGCGGGACGGCGGCCATTGCTGCTTTACGGTTTGGTGGGGATGATTATCAGCCTGGGCGTTCTGGGATTCGCATTTCTTTCCGGGTCATTATCAAGCACGGTCGCGTGGGTCGCGGTGATCAGTGTGGCAGTTTACGTGGCATGCTTCGCGATTGGGCTGGGACCGGTTTTCTGGTTGATGATTGCGGAGATATATCCGCTGCGCGTTCGCGGACAAGCGATGGCAGTGGCGACGGTGGCGAACTGGGGCGCGAATTTGCTGGTCGCGCTGACATTTTTGAGCCTGCTGCACTCACTGGGCCGACCCTGGACTTTCTGGCTCTATGGAATCATCGGGATCATGGCGTGGGTGTTCGTTTACACGCTAGTGCCTGAGACGAAAGGGCGAACGCTGGAGCAGTTGGAGGAGTATTGGCGAACGCGGCACGCATGAGCGCTGGCGGCTGCTCGAAGAATTGCCGCATAGCCGCGAGAAAAACATCGGTCGAAATTCTTAAAGAACGAAAAAGAAGAGATAAGAATTTTGATTTATCTCTGGAAACATATAGAATTCGTGCGCGCTTGTTGGCAAATACATAAGGGGAGTACGTCGATGAAACGATTGGTTTCTATCAGTTTGGCGGCAATATTTCTAAATGTTTTCCTCTTCGCCGGGTACGCAAAAACTGCGTCAGCTCAGATGCCTGAACGGAGAGGGCAGGCTCCCGAAGCGAAACAAGAGAAGGCTCCGGAGAACAAAGAGGAGGCGAAAGAACAAAAGTCGGTGACGGAACACAGCATTCGCATCGACGGTCAGACAATTCCTTACACGGCGACTGCGGGAACAATCATCTTAAAAAATGACAAGGGTGAGCCGACGGGCTCGATGTTTTACGTGGCCTATACAAGGTCTGATGCGAAAGATCTGAGCCAGCGGCCGGTGTCGTTTTTCTATAACGGCGGGCCGGGGTCTTCCACGGTATGGCTGCACATGGGCGCTTACGGCCCAAAACGCATCGCCACGGTAGACGCTGCGCCGACGCCGCCCGCGCCATACAAGATTGTGGACAACGACGACACCATCCTTCCCGTGACGGATGAGGTTTTCATTGATGCGATGGGAACAGGTTTCAGCCATGCGTTGGGCAAAACGCAAAACAAAGACTTCTGGGGCGTGGATCAGGACGTGGCGGCTTTTGCGCAGTTCATCGTGAGATATATCACCGAGAACAACCGCTGGAACTCGCCGAAATTTTTGATTGGCGAAAGCTATGGCACTTTTCGCTCGGCTGCGTTAGGAAATTATCTGCAGTCGCGCGACAACATCGATTTGAACGGAATTGTGCTGATGTCGTCCGTGCTTGACCTGGGCACGATTTCGTTCTATCCGGGCGAGGATTTGGCCTACATTTTATATTTACCAAGTTACACGGCGACGGCGTGCTATCACAAAGTGATGAGTTGTCCGGCAGATTTGAATGGTTTTTTGGAGCAGGCGCGGCAATTTGCGATGACGGATTACGCGCACGCGCTGATGCAGGGATCGAACCTGAGCGAGGTGGAGCGGCAGAGCGTGGCCAAAAAGATTTCGCAATTCACAGGACTGAGCACGGATTACATTTTGAAAGCGGATTTGCGCGTAAATTTGCCCCAGTTCATGCAAGAGCTGCAGCACGCCAAAGGAATGACCACGGGGCGGCTGGACTCACGTTTTTCGGGCTACAGCGAGGATCCGCTGGCGGAATACGCCTCCGGCGATCCGCAATCCAGCGCAATCAGCAGCGCGTACACGGCGGCATTCAATCAATACATAAGGCAGGACCTGAAATTCGGCGGCGATAAACCCTATGAGATTGAAGCTTCCGTGGGAAGAGAGTGGGATTGGAAACACAATGAGGGACGCGGCTATGGATTCCCGGGCGCGCCGAACGTCGAACCGGATTTAACGCAGGCGCTGATTGCAAATCCCAATCTGCATGTTGAAGTTGAAAATGGAATTTACGATCTAGCGACGCCGTTCTTCGAAACGGAATACACCATGGACCATTTGGACTTGCCTGCAGCGCTGCGAGGCCACATTCAACTGAAGTATTACGACGCTGGGCACATGATGTACGTATCTCCGTCCGCTCACGCAAAATTAAAAGCGAATGTGACTGCTTTCATCGAGAACACCATGAAGGACCAGCATCGGTAACCGCGAGCGTCGCCGGTCTTGCGAATTTGACGGGGCGGAACCGGCGGCGTGGTGTTTTCAACCGGCGCGGGCAAGCGTCGTATTTCCACGGCGCTGCGAGACGTGAGCTACGCGCCAGCGACGCGGCGCAAAAGCTCTGGCTCGGATTCTTCTTTGCAGAGCGCGCTCGGAAAGAATGCCTCCTGTTGCGACGCTGCAGATACGATGGATTGCAAAGTAGAACGGAGCGCCGCATCATCTCCTGTCGCGACGCACTGCCATAATTTTTTCAGTTGAACTTCCAGTGCGGCCCAACTGTTCCTCGGCCCTCGCGCGGTCCGAATTTTTGGATAACCTGTAGAGGTGACCAACTCGTTCGGATGGAAAAGCTCTTCGCATAATTTTTCGCCTGGCCGCAAGCCTGTGAAGCGGATTCTTACGTCCTCTGCTGATTTGCCGGAGAGCCGGATGAGGGTTTTCGCAAGGTCGAGAATGCGCACCGGCCGGCCCATGTCCAGCACGAGAATTTCTCCATGATTGCCAATGGTGAACGCCTGGAGAACCAGCGAAATGGCCTCGTGGATGGTCATGAAAAAGCGACAAACGTCCGGATGGGTGATGGTCAACTCCTGGCCGGAGCGAATCTGCTCGTTGAAGATCGGGACGACACTGCCATTCGAGCCTAGCACGTTTCCAAAGCGCACAGAGATACAGCGCATGGCATTTGAAGGGCGTGACGACAGGATCAATTCGCCGACGCGTTTGGTTGCCCCCATGATGTTCGAAGGATTTACCGCTTTGTCGGAAGAAATGAACACGAAGGACTTGCATCCGTTTCTTTCGGCAGCATCGAGCAGGCCCGTCAGGCCAAAGATATTGTTTCTGATTGCCTCACGAGCATTCGTCTGCAGGAGCGGGGCATGCTTCAGGGCCGCGGCGTGAAAAATCACTTCAGGGCGTTCACTTCTGCAAAGAAGGAGCATCTCTTCTGCGTTGGATACATCCGTGATGCAAAAACGCGCCTGCGTTGGCCCGCTAAGCTTCTCCAGTTCCCGATGCAGATAAAAAACGCCGGTTTCGCTGCGGTCAGCGCAGACAAGCCTTCTTGGATGGCAGGCAAGAATCTGACGGCAGAGCTCCGAGCCGATCGAGCCAGCAGCGCCAGTGACGAGCACCGACTTATTTTGAATTCGCACGCCAACAGAACGAAGATCGAGACGAACTGGATCACGGCCTAAGAGATCTTCTACGTCGACGTCTCGAACCCGCCCCACGCTAACCTCACCAGCGATCAGTTCGCGCAGAGAAGGAGCGGTGCGGAATTTGGTGCCGGTTTTTTCGCAAATTGCCACGAACCGCTGCATCTGCGAAGCAGTCGCGGAGGGTATGGCGATGAGAATCTCGTTCACAGGATGTTTGGCGATAATGGAAGGCAGATCAGCGATCGCGCCCATTACCGGCACCTCCTGAACTTTGATTCCCTTTTTTGAAGGGTCATCATCTACGCAGGCCACTGCGATGCAGTGGGAGCCCGGCTGGCGAAGTTCGCGCAAAATCATCTGGGCCGCGATTCCAGCGCCAATGATCGCAATCCTTTTGGAAGAGCGTGCATCCTCTTGCATGGAGTCAAAGAAAGCGCGTGAAAGGAAACGCACTCCGACTAAGACGCTGACGGTGAGGAGCGGTTCGAGAACGTAGACTGACCGGGGAAAACTCCTAAGCCCAAGGATCAAACGCATTGTGACGATGAATGCAGCCGACCCCGCGCTGACTCCTTTCAAAATGTCGAAAACATCGCTGATTCCGGTGTATTTCCACCAGCCGTGGAATAGCCCGAAGGCGCCAAGCGCCGCGAGACGCAGTAAAATCAGAATGGGAGCGGCAGAAAATAGCAGACCGCTATAAGGCAAAGAAAAATCAAACCGCAAGAGCCACGCCGTCACAAGCGACAGGAATATTAGCGCTGCCTGGAAAAGCGCGATGAACCAGGAGCTGCGGTGAAGCAGAATTCGCGAAAATAGTCTGGGTGGAACCTTCATCTGGCGGCTGGCGGGCCAGGCATTGTACTTTTTCAGCTAGCTTGAAACGAGATCAGGTGGCTCGCGCTGCAAAAGCGCGCGAGCAGGAGCGTAATGCTTGCGAATTGAATCGACAACGATATCAACCTGCTCCTCGGTTGTTTCCACGCTCATCGGCAACGATAAGACTTCCTTGCACAACAGTTCGGTGTTACCCAGTCCGGGATCCGCAATTCCAAGGGCCGGATGCTGCCACATTGGCTTTGGCCAGTGGACGAGAGTTTCGATTCCGTCATTCTCCAGGTGTTTTTTTAGTGCGTCGCGATCTTCCGAGCGAATCACATAATTCTGAAATACGTCGCGCTGTCTCGATTCATCGAAATGCGGCAGACGCAATTGAGGAATATCCTGCAAGCCCTCGCGGTACAGCGATGCGACTTTACAGCGGTGATGGATCCATTTCTCGATGTGTTTCAGCTTAACATCCAATACGGCTGCGTTGAGATTATCCAAAAGAGCGGTCTGGCCATGGAAATGATACTCGCTCGTTTCGCGATCTTCTCCGTTATAGCGGAGCCGCTTTATGGCTCGCGCGATCTCGGCGCTGTCGGTCGTGACGGCGCCTCCATCTCCAATGCCTCCTAACATTTTAAAGGGATAAAAGCTGAACGAGCCCGCCAGGCCGAAAGATCCAGCGCGGCGGCCATCATATTCTGCGCCGAGCGCCTGGGCGGAATCCTCAATCACAATCAAATTGCGGCGTGCAGCGATGTCCAGAATGGCGCCCATATCGCAAACGCGCCCATTCAAGGAGACAGGAATGACGGCGCGCGTTCGCGGCGTGATGGCCGCCGCAAAGGCCGAGGGCTCCATGTTGTAGTCGACGCCAACTTCGACTAGCACAGGGATGGCGCCGACGTTCACGATTGCGGAAACGGTCGCCACAAAAGTGTGAGCGACGGTAATGACCTCGTCGCCGCGTGTAATACCGGCTGCCTGCAACGAGAACTGAAGGGCGTGATACCCGCTGTTGACGCCCACGGCGTATTTCGTGCCTACAAAAGCGGCAAAATGAGTCTCGAAATCTCGAAGGTCCTGGCGATCAATCAGGTCGCCACGCGACAGACATCCGACAATCGCCGAATCTATCGAGGCTTTTAGATTTGCGTAATGCGCCTTGGGATTAACGAACGGAACGCGATAGCTCATCTCGGATTTCCTTTTTGATTCGTCGGAGAATGAAATCAATCAGCATAGGCCGCGCTGTGCCGGCTATCAGCTGCTCTACACAGTTGAAGCGCCGAATCGGCAATATCTTTGGCGGACAAGAAATGAGCCTGCCTTAGAAAAGTTTGGGTTCCTACCAAGGAAGTAAACTGCGATGGCAAGCCGAGACGCCTAAATAGGACGCGACACCCGGCATACTCCGCCAGCACCTCAGCGACGGCGCTTCCGAGGCCACCGATAATGCTGTGTTCCTCAACGATTAGAATTGCAGCCGTTTCGCGTGCGGCGGCAAGAATCGCGCCTGCGTCCAGAGGTTTAATGGTATGCATGCTCAGCACTCGCGCATGAATATCGTGGCGCTCTAGCGTCGCGGCAGCGCTGAACACATCGTGAAGCATTGCTCCCGTCGAAATCAGCGTGATGTCGCTGCCATCGAGCAACTGGACCGCTTTTCCGATTTTGAAATTTATATTTTTCGAATGCACTAGCGGCTCGCCGGCCCTGCCAAGCCGGAGATACGCGGGACCGGGATGAGTCGTCAAAGCTGCTGTGGCCATCTGCGCTTCCAGAGGGTCGCCGGGGGCGATTACCGTCATTTGTGGCAAAGCGCGCATGATAGCAATGTCTTCAGTAGCGTGATGGCTCGCTCCAAGCGCACCGTATGCAAAGCCTCCGCCGACACTCACGATTTTTACGTTTGCAGCGTGGTAGCACACATCATTACGAATTTGTTCCAGGCATCGCAGCGTTGGAAAGTTGCCGATGGAATAAATGAAGACGATCCTGCCGGATAGCGCGAGGCCAGCCGCGATACCCATCATGTTTTGCTCCGCTACGCCCGCGTTGATAAAGCGGTCAGGAAATCGCCCTGCGAAAGGCTCAACGACGCCAAATCCCAAATCGCCGACGACAAGCGTAATTCTCTGATCGTGCGCGGCTAAATCGAGCAGCGTGTTGATAAATGCTGTTCTCATTCGCGCGCGGCCAGTTCAGCGAACGCGTTCTCGAATTCCTGATGATCGGGCGGGCGATAATGCCACAGAAGCCGATTTTCCATGAAAGTGACGCCTTTCCCCTTGATCGTGTGAGCGATCAGACAGCTCGGCGCACCGGCTTCGAATGGCACCTGACTTAATGAGTGTTCAATTTCTCCGACGTTGTGGCCATCCACTTCGCGAACCGACCATCGGCAGGCGCGCCACTTTTCCGGCAGCGGGCTAAGATCCAGGATTTCCCTGACGCCTCCGAGACTTTGAATTTTGTTGTAGTCAATCATGGCTACCAAATTGTCTAGGCGGTGATGGCCGGCGAATAGGACTGCTTCCCACACCGAGCCTTCGTCGCATTCACCATCGCTCAAAAGGGCGAACACGCGGAAGCGGGTCGCCGCGTTTTTTCCAGCTATCGCCATTCCGCAGGCGATGGACAAACCATGGCCCAAGGAGCCCGTGGAAACCTCGATGCCGGGAACTGTATGCGTGGCGTGGCCGGGCAGATTCGAGCCATCTTGATAGAAATCATCGAGCCACTCCTGCGGAAAGAATCCTTTCTCCGCCAAGACCGCATACAGAGCTGCGCATGCGTGCCCTTTGCTCAGAATGAAGCGATCTCGATTGGGCCAATTCGGGCGCTGCGGGTCCACTCTAAGAATTTGGCCGTAGAGAACGGCCAGCAGTTCGGCCATGGAGAAACATGAGCCAATGTGCGAGCTTCTAGCGCGGTAAATCATGCGCAGCACATCTCGGCGAATGAGGCGCGCGAACGCTGTCAATTCGGTTTCAGGATTAGCGCCGCCACAGCAGACTTTCACAGGAGCTTCCTCGTATTGTTTACGGAGGGTGACAGGACGAGGATCGCCTTTAGTGTCTTAGCAATGATTTTGATGTCGGTCAGAAATGAATGTTCGCGAACGTAACACAAACCCAATTCAATTTTTTCAGGACGAATTTTCTCCCGGTAAGCTTGCTGCGGATTGGCACTTCCTTCGAGGATTTCGCCTTCGTTGCGAAAATGCAGAGAGGCCCAGTCGGTTATCCCTGGCAGCACGGAAAGCAGTTCCTTTTCCGCGGGGGAATAGGTCTCAATCTCGGAAAGCACTTCAGGGCGCGGGCCAACCAAGCTCATCTCATGTCGAAGGACGTTAAAAAGCTGTGGAAGTTCATCCAACTTGTATTTTCGAAGATATTTTCCGATTCGCGTAATTCGGGCGTCGCCGATCGGAGTTGACGGGCCGCCCATGTTTTCTGCCTCCGTGACCATGGTTCGAAATTTGAGCATGAGAAATGGCTTCCCTCTCAAACCAGCCCTGCGTCCGCGGTAAAGAGCCGGGCCAGGCGAGTCAACTTTGACAGCAATGGCAATCGCGGCAAGAACGGGAGACAGCATTAACACTCCAAAACCTGCACATACGAAATCGAAAAGGCGCTTCGTAGCTGGCTGTTTAGGCAAGATGGTCCGGTTCGGAATTATCTATGGCAGGACGCCACAAAATGCGTCGCAGTGAGCCGTTCAAACCTAGCGTCACTGCGCCGCAGAGCGAGCCAACGCCGTAAGCAAAGTGGCGGATGGCAAACACCGCCGGCATGCTGCAGAGATAAAGGATGTTCTTTTTCTTAAACGCGAGCTGTGACGAAAAGGCAATGCTCACGGCGAAATAGCCGCCTACTAACAGGAAAAGCGCCAGGCGAAGCGGAACGAACCATATGCCGAACGATCCGAGCACGACTAAAATCATCACGAAGGCAAATGCAGCAAGATGCCGCCAGCGGACCGGGATGACATCGCTATAAGCCAGCGGAAGAATCGACCAGATCCCGTCGTGAAAATTATGCGTGGCGAACGATTTGAGGGTCGGCGATGCGAAGTAAGCGCATTTTATTGCGGGATCGAGCAGGATTCTGCCTCCTGACCCGCGCAGCCTCTGATTGAACTCAATGTCCTGCGTTCGCGGCAGGCGCTCATTGAATAAACCGATGCGATCAAACACGGCCTTGCGGTAGCAACCGCCGAACACCGTATCCGTAAAAACGGGTCCGCCGGCCCCGGTGCGAAAATTGGAATTACCGACACCAAACCAATGGCTCATGCAAAGTGCGATCGATCTTGCAGAGAGAGTAGAATTCGAGGGCAATGTTTGCATCGCCCCACCGACATTATCCGCGCCGGTGTCGAGGAGTGACTGAACGCAGCGGCGAAGATAATCCGGCGCTATGCGAGCGTGGGCGTCAATTCGGCAAACCACTTCGCCGCGGGAAGTCTCGATTCCCAGGTTCAAGCCGGCGGGCGTGATTTGTCTCTCGTTGTGGAGCATCGTCACAAATCGGTACTTTTGGGCGTAGGCGCTAACGATTGACGAGGTTCCATCTACGCTCATTCCATCCACGACTATGATCTCCATCCGATCCGCCGGATAGTCGTTCCGAAGAATCGAGTCAAGACAATGAGAAATGAAAAGTTCCTCATCTCTGCAAGGCACGATAACGCTTAGCCGCGGCAGGTCATCGACTGTTTCAGTTCTGAGGTGGCTCATGCGGAAAGAACGGGCTGAGAATTATTAAAAGATCCCGCGACTTTCTGGTTGTTTGAATCCTGACGAAGCTGCTCAAGCCAGACATTCAATGCCGCGAGCTTGAACAGATCGTTTGCGGTCAGGGTGCTGTCAGTTGAATCCCCAGCCTGCCCGAGGAGTTTGGATATAGCTTTCACGTCGAAAAATTCCGCGACGGGCGAATCATCTCTTGCGAACATGTGTCGAAGCGAGCGTGCAAGATCATTTGCAAACCATTGGCGCGCCGGCGTTTCAAAACCCCGTTTTCTCTTCTGCCATCGCACCACGGCCGGAAGCTGCGTCATCGCTTTTCGGAGGCAATACTTTGTGAAGCCATGGCTGAGCTTTGTGTTAACCGAGGTCTTGAGAACGGCTTCAACGAGCCGGTGGTCCAGAAAGGGCAGCCTTGCTTCGGCGCCGACAGACATCGAATTCCGATCCTCCCAATGAAGAAGGGAGGGAAGGCTCAACTCGCTCAGGTCCTTCCAGAGGCGCCGATTAAGACTGCCATCGACTCCAGTATTTATGAAAAGTGAGGTCTTCTCGCGGAAGTCCGGCAAGGAAAAGCTCCAGATGCCGTTCAGCTTTTCTCGCATGAAGCGTGGACCGTATCTACGCGCATCGGCGAAAGAGCAGTTGCGGGAACCGTTGCGAGCCACGTAATTCGCAACTGAAGGAACAAGTCGCAGCCACTTTCCCTTCTGGAGAAGGATTTGCCACCAGAAAAAGAAAAACTTGCTGTAGCCTGCGAACAATTCATCGCCGCCTTGGCCGTTCAGCAACACCGTCGTGCCGTCGTCGCGTGCGGCTTCGAAGACTTTACGCGATGCGAAGGTTGATGCCCCTCCCGTTGGACCGTCCTGGAAATATGCGAACTCTGCGAGCTGCTCCCACAGCTCGCCAGGATGAAGTGACGATTCCAAGTGGCGTACTCCGGCGCACTTTGCCAGCCTCCGAGCAACGCCGAATTCGTCATCGGCGTGGCCCGGGAAAGCCATGGTATAGGCGGATAAGGATAAGGAGTTCTTTTCGGCGGCTGCGAGGGTACATATCGTTGTGGAATCGAGGCCGCCCGACAAACAAATACCGATTGGAACATCGCTTCTGAGTCGCAGCCGAATTGAATCGTTAAGCAACTGGGCAAGATTGTCTTGCAGGCTTCGATCATTACAGTCGTCGAAATCGTCGGCGATCTCCGGCGTCCAATAGCGCACTGGGCCAGACAACTTGCCCGTAGCTATATCCAGTTCCATCCAATGCGCGGGGGGAAGTTGCTTGATTTCCGCGAAAAACGTGCGTTCATCGTGGTCTTGCAAATAGAGTAGGAAAAAATCGGCAAGAGCTGAATGATCGAGTTCTTTTTTGAAGTCTTCATCATCAAAGAACTGTTTCAACTCCGAAGCAATAACGAATTGGCGCTTTGTCCGAAGGTAATAGAACGGCTTTTCGCCGAAACGGTCGCGGGCCATAAACAATTTCATTCGCGAAGGGTCCCAAATTGCGAAGGCGAACATCCCGTTCAGACGGGTCAGACAGCCAGTCCCCCATTTGCGGTACGTAGCAAGCAGAACTTCCGTATCCGTGCCAGTCAAGAAACACTGCTCTGCGCCCAGTTCCGCGCGCAGTTCGATATAGTTGTAGATGGCGCCGTTAAACACAATCCACAAGTCGGAATTCGGCAGGTTCATGGGCTGGCGGCCAGCTTCTGACCGGTCAAGAATGCTCAGACGGCGGCTTCCGAGGCCAATTTTATAGTTTTGTGCAGCGCGTCGGTCATCCCAAGAGCGCCACACGCAAACTGGCGGGACGCGATCCCTCATTGGCAAAAAACTCGCAAATCCCCAATCGTCAGGTCCGCGATGCTGCGCGCGATGCGTGCCCAACCACAATTTCTCCGGATCAACACCAGGTTGCGAAACGATGCCAAAGATGCCGCACATCAGCGGCTCGCCGTTTGTGGCGGCTCGGAAAGCACAAAGCTATCGAAGGTACATCGGCTCACTGGCGCCGAAAGAAACCCCTCGGCGACTGCAAATACCTGCTCTGACGTGATCGATTGAATGCATTCGCAGGGCGCCCACCTGCCCCGAAAGCATGGATGGCACGGTGTGTCCGGGCAAACAGCCACGCCCCCATTGTGTTGCGGCGCACGCCGCGATGCCGCGGTGGGACCGAAAATACTGACGGTGCGGACTCCTAACGCTGCCGCAATATGCATCAAGCCCGTATCCCCGGAAATGAACAAGCTGCATTGGCTTAGCATCGCCATGCTCTGGCGAATGCTCCATTGGCCTGCCCCTTCCAGCCATGGGATATTTCCTGCCAGGGTATGCACTTGATGAGCCTGTCCGCGCTCAGCACGTGTGCCGAAGCTGATCACGCATAAGCCGGGAAATCGCCGATGCATTAATCGCACGAGCTCTGTGAAATTTTCGGCAGGCCAGCACTTCTGCGGCACACGCGACGAGCATTGGACGCCGAGTATCATTTGCGGACTGCCAATCCGCGCTTGCGCGAGCACATTGCGAGCCCACTTAATTTCCGCCAAGGTCAAGTGAATCTCCGGAGGGAGCAAAGGCGTTGCTAATCCGAGCATGGCCGCGATTTCATCGACTGTTTCGGACCACGGAATTATCCAGCTTGGGTTGACCGAGGACGTGAGAAAGCGCCCTGCAACGCGCGACGCTTCGCCGATGGCGTATCGAGCCGCAACCGCACCCTTCAACAGCAACAGCTTCGCTGCGGAGATTTCAGGCGCCGAAACGATCAAATCGATTTTCCCGGCCAACTTCCCCCAGAGTCTCAGCCGCGAATCCCGGCCGTCGGAATTTCCGCGAACGAAAATGGGCAACAACGCCAATTTTTCTTCGCGCATAATCTCATAGTGCTCCGGTGAGGCAAAAAGAACGTACAGCGGCCAACGCGTTTCGGACCAGCGGCAGATCGCTCGAAGCAAAGGAAGGGTCTGAACGACGTCTCCTAATCCCTGCGAATCAATGAACAGCACACCACGGCCGGGCCGAATGGTTCCGCAGGAGAAAAATTGGTGGCTTCCATTTCTCGGGCGTTTTCTCATGTTTTAGAATTTTTCAGCCAGGCAGATTATCCAGTTCAGTGTCAGATGCGAGGCTGTCTGGCCGAAGTATGGGCCGCAAAATCAGCAGATCCCTCGCAAACAGGAGCGAACGCGCCGCGGCCACTACTCCGTATGCCAACAGCAGTGTGTAGAAGATGCCCAGAGTCCCCTCCTCCGCGGAAAACCCTCCCAAAAGAACGAAAAACATGTAGCCGCAGTGCGTATAGAGGGATTTCGAACTGGCAGTTGTAAAGCGCCGAAACCATCCGAGAAAGAGTCCCGCTAAAAACAGGTATTCGCTCAGGCTCACGAATCCTTTGTCTGCCATTGCTGAGCCGATGAGCATCGGTGCGGGTGTTTCATCTTGGAAACTATGGAAGTCCGAATAGATCATGAAGCCGAGTCCGCGGAATGGATGGGCCGGCTTGTCCGGGTAGAAAAAGCGCGGCACCCAACTCGTCAGTGAATAAACGCCGACTTTCGAGCCATGAAATAGGGCGCGATTCTCGGGCAGCGCATTCATAAATTGGCAGTATCCGCGATAGAGGCCATTGTCCCCCCAGCGCATTGCCGCAGCCGATCTTGCTGCCACCACAACCTGCTCGAGACTGCTCGGCACCTGTCCACTGTCACCCATTCGCCCAACAATCCAAAACTTCGCTCCAACCCCCGCAAAGGCGATGATCAGCGCCAGCGCGACGGTCTTAAAGTTGAGAAATGTATTCAAGAACGGCCGGTTATACACGAAGAGCACGACCGCGCCCCAAATGATAGGCTCCTCCAGGCCACCTTTGTTTGTCCGCAAGAAAAACGACACGGTCATCATGAGCGCCAAAACGAGAAGCAAACGCCTGGTCTTGCCATGCAGGTTTGGCAGGGTAAGCGCCAATCCGAATACGGCAATATCAGCGCCCCGATACCAGAATCCGCCAAATGGAAGCTCCTGACTGCGAAAACGATTCAGAGCGCCGTAGAAGTTCGAAATGGAAAACGCGCCGACAAGATAGAGCGCGACAATCGCCAAAGTCAGGCCCACGGCGGTAATCGCCACACCGATATTTCGCAACTGCAGAAGCTCCGCCTCATCGGGTTGCCGCCTCACGGACCGCGCCCTTCCGTCGGCAAATTGCAATCCAGCAATCAAAATCAGCAGGCCGAGAATTTCCACGGCCGTCGGATAGAGGCGGAATGCAAATTCGCGGTAACCAAGAGGAAGCGAGTCTGGCGAGAACAAGTAATGAACAATTAGCCCAACGTTATCGGTGACGGCGGCCAGGCCCAAATAAGCCATGCAAAAACCTTCCGCTGACGCGATGCCCCGCTTGCGGATAATGGCCGCAATGAGAACCAGGTTAATTGCGGAGAGCGCAATAAATTCGACAATTACCATTTTTGCGCCAGCATGGTTTCTTGGCGTTCATGCGCGAAACTCGATGCATTTTCTTTGGCAATCGCGTCGGCTACTTTTTCGGCGTTGTGCATTTCAACGATATGCGGCTGGCGAATAGGGTCGCCCCATTCCAGTTCGTATGCCGTCTGGAGGAACGCCACAACGAGCTTCAGCAGTTCTGAGTGATCTGGAATAAATCGCCCGAGAGCTTCTGAAATGATTCCTGGCAGATCGTTAAACTTCTCGCACTGGTAAGACAATCTAGAAAAACCGTAATAAAGCGGGCCGAAGGCGATTACCGGCTTCTCGTAGAGCATAGCTTCCCACGCGCTGCTTCCTGTAATCGTCAACACGGCGGCTGCGCCCTGAATCAAGCGATGGCTGTCGATAGAAGGAGACAGTAACTGCACGTTGTGAAGTTTTTTCAACGCGCGATACTCGCCGAGGGCCCGTTCCCCTTTCATGCCCGGATGCTCCTTCACCGCTATTTCGTAACCAGGAGGAAGGCTCTTGCTGATGTTCTCAATGAGAGCAACCTGATTGGTGAAAAACGGTGCGCGAACATCAGTGGTGAATTCCGGCTGCACGTGCAAGGGAAAGTACACGTACGGCCATTGTTCATCGATGCGATGGGCCTGAAAAGCTGCCTCAGCTGCCGCATGGCGCATGATACGCATCGCGTCTTCCCACAATGGCCTCCACGGCGGAGTGCCGTGATAGGAGCCGACTTCGTATTTGCCGTCCTCAATGTAGCTTCGGACGCGAAATGAAATTCTCTTGGTGCGGCGGGCAAGGCGCGAGAATTCCGGCGTTAAAGGCGACCGCTGAGCCCAACTGAGGAATGGCGGCTTGGTTTTCTGATCGCGAAAGCTGCCGATAAACTGTTCCGCTATCATGATTTCGTCAAATGTCAGCTCGCGTTTGTGCAATTCGGCAAACGCGTCGTCCATCGCCTTCCATGTTCCATCGGGTGCGTTGAGGAAATAGAATCGTTTGGCCACTGGTGTCGCTGACGGTATCAGGTAAGGAATGCGGCGGTGGTGAGCTTTCAGCCAGCCAATCCACTCGGTTGCGCATGCGACTTCGCCCATGATTATGTCGGGCCGGACTTGATTCAGAACGCCGTCCCAGAATTCCGATGCTTCAGCAAGAATCGAAAGAATCTGCCCATGGGAATATCGAGATACGATTCGGTCTGCATGGATCATTGTGTTGATTCTGACGCCGCCTGCTAATGCTTCGAGCTTCTGCAAGATGCTGCGATCGGTCTCCGGATTGGTTTGCGGCACGCGAGACTTCAGATGGGCCGCTAAATTTAAGAGGTCGCAAAAAGTGTCTGTCTTTTCCAGCATCCGTGTCGCCGCTGAAGAAAAGGTAACAGCGCTTACCTCTGCGCCGTAGCGCCGTCGCAGTGCACACGCAATCGCCGGAAAGAAATAGCGATATTCTCCTTTGCAGACAAGGAGAACCTTCATATGAGCTGAAATTCCCGCATAGAAAGTGAACGCTAGCTATAGCAGGGCGGCTGCGAACTTCCTGATTTCATTTACGGTCAGATACCCGGTCAGTAAAAGACAAATCACAAATCCGAGCATGCCAGTGACGATTGCCACAATATCGCCCGCGAATGTCGTTGCCCGACTTTGTAGAACAAAAGCCAACAAACAAACGGTGGCAAACGCCAGCGCAGCCTTGCCTAACCACCACAGTTCAAACGTTCGACGGAAGAGATCCCAGTGAAGGCCAACCAGAACGAACGCTCCCACTGCCGTGGCAATCAACTGGCTGAAAGCTGCCCCAAGAATGCCTATCCTTGGAACCAATGCCATGTCGAGCAAGACGATGGCTGCGCCGCTAGCCATCCAAAACCATGTGGTGGACCACACGCGCAACCGCGTATTCAGAATGACGATATATAGCAGCACAAAAGCCATAAAGATTCCCTGAATCCCGAGCACCGCCAGGCTGGTGCTGCCGGAGGCAAATGCCTTGGGAGCAACCATGCCCAGAACTTGCCGCGGAAATGCCACGAGTATTGCCGCTGTCCCAAAGGCAAACCCAATGACGAACTTCTGCACCGCGCGAAACCTTTCTATAAAAGTTGACCATTGTTGCGCGTCGTAAAGCGCGGAGAGTTCCGGGAACAATACGTCATTGATTGGCCCGGTCAGAAAGAACACTACCGCTGAAATCGCGAAGCACACGCCGTAGATTCCTACCTGCTTCAGCCCAAGGAAATGGCTTACAACGTACTTATCTGCGCCAAGCGAAAGCGTTGATGCAAAAACGCCTGGCAGGAGCGGCAGCCCGTATTTCGAATACTTCACAAAGAGCCGCATGGCCGGTTTCACCAGTCGAATCCCGCGCCTCGCTTTCAAGTAGACCATTCCGGCTATAACGCTGCAGATTCCCGCGGCGAGATAGCTCGCGCATGCGCTACTGGCGCTTCGGACAAAAAGAGCCGCAGCGATGACGACAGCCGTCTCGGGCAGTGTGCGCGCCAAAGAAAAACAGGCCCATGAACGATTCAACCGCCTGGCGCGCAAAATATTCTTCATTTCCTCAAACAGCGAATTGAAGATCACCGCGCCACCTAAAAGAACTCCAAGTCCGGCGCCTCCGGCCGATCTAAAAATGCCTATGGCGAGTTGCTTTGAGAGTCCAACGAATATCAGCGCCACGGCCAATCCCGCTACCGTAACCATCATGAGTACCGTTGAGAACGCCTGATTAATCTCTTCGCGAGAGCGCTCCCCACTCATGAACCTCATCAAAGAAGAACCGCAATTCATCGTGGATACGGTCGTCGCCGTGCTTAGAGTCACCATAAAAAGTGACCACGCCCCAAATCCCGCTGGGCCCAGCGCGCGCGTCAACACAACCACCCAGAGATACGTTTGCAATTTCTGGAAGGGTACCGGCAGGTTGGAAAATGCGATGTCGCGGATGAACTTACGGCTTGCAGCATCGGGCGCCGGCGCGCTGCACACCTGAGTTGCACTCTGATCGCGAGCTATGGCTGCTGTGGCGATTGCTTCCTCCATATTCGATAATGCATCGCTGCTGCTCACGCGTTCGCGCAAACGTCCGGCACTGGTACAACGCGCTGGCTCGAACTGACTGGACGCCTAGCCCACAACTCCAGCGCGGCGAGCCGCGAGACAAATTTGCAATCAATGCCGGGATCCCCGCGCAAGAATGCTCTCCTCTGCCGCTCAACATATTCTTCTTTGAGAAACTCGAATATCCCTGGCACACGCGCCAAGGCTGAAGGCGACACAAGCAGTTCCCGGAAATAAACGCCAAGTGTTCCGCGTAATAGAAGCTCTTCGAAGGAAGAGCTGCTCCGGCTTGATCGGTAGATGCGTTCATCGGAAGTCAATTCATTCACGCGTGACGGCCTTCCCGCAAACGAATAGCGATGTCTCTTGAACTGCTTCCTTATGACATATTTGGGCTCGCGGTAAAACGCGCGCGCCGAATACGGAAGATTCGCAAAGAACTTGACGATGCGAGAATCGAGAAAAGGCAATTCTGCGTTTCCCCCGCCAAGCCGAAATGCATGGAACACCAAGCGGGTATCCAGATGAAGCATGCACATATCCATGCTCAACTCCATCATGCCGCTATAAAACGACCTTGGCTCCAGGCAAGAAATGGCGGGAGCAACGAAATGTGCGGTGTACCAATCCGCTACCATTTCAAATCCAGCGACGCTTAGCGCCGGGAAACCGCCTGCTGCCCATCCGGGCATTTCTCCGAAGCCGAAGACTCGCCCGGCGTAAAACCGCTCTTTGCTCTGCACGCCCTGCAACACACTTGCCAGCATGTTTGCGGTTCGTTGTCCGGCGCATGCCCCGACGGCCTTCATGAGAGCTTTCCCGGCAGCGCCTCCATAGCGCGGCGCAATCACTGGCAAAAATGGCATCAATCTCAGAAACCACGGAGAAAACAACATGCGGCGAACCTTGTAGCCGGGCGACGCCAGAGTGTAATTGTTATCCGCGAGAGTATCTGCCATCTGGCCGGAGAACGCGCCATAGCTGCATCCGAAGATAGACTTCATTTCTTTCGCAAAGCGATAGAACAGTGGAAGAGTGATACGGACTCCACCCATCCATGATTCGCAACATTTGGCCCACTCGCCAGGCAGCTCGTCGTCATCAGGATCAATTTGTATGCACTTATGGCGGAAACCAAGGGCGGATGAAAGCTGCTGCGCGCTTTGAACTTCCCTTTCGCTGTCGATGTGGCCCTGGATGGCGCCCGTCATTGCAACACAATCTTCGTGTGCGCGCCCTGCGATCAAGTTAGCCAGCAAGGCAGAGTCCATACCGCCTGAAAGCAAAATCCCGTTTCGCACGCGCTGCCTCGTTTGAATGGCGCTATCGAGTAATGGCGCGAATGCTGCGACAGCGCTCTTCCGCGACCGCTTTAGGGATTCCTGCGGCAGAATCCAATAGCGCCGCGATTCTACGCAAATGCCGGACTCCACTTCCCTGACCTGAACGAACCTGGCCCGCCCCACTGTTTCGATTGATTCGAACAACGTGAATGGCGCTGGCACGAATCCTTCATGCGCCAAAAAGAACGCGGTGGCGATAGGATTGAATTTCGTCGAAGAGTCGGTCAAGAGTAAGGCCTGCGATGCAAACTCCATCCCAGAAGCTCTCTGGCGAATATAGATGTCCTCACATCCGAATTTATCTACCGCCAGAAAAATACTTCGCAACTTGGGATCCGCCAGGACAAGGCAAAAGTTACCTTCGAGTAGCGCAAATGCTCGCGTGCCACGCTCCTGGTAGAGGCGTGAGATTTTATCGGGCAAATGAGCGCCCTCGACGCGCTCTACCTTTGTCTCTGCGTCAAATTCACAGTCGCTGGCGACGAGTGGCTGCCCCCAGATGAACACCATCGGCCGCCGTGGGCATGTTTGCGCAGCATTCCAATGGCAGAAAGTTTGTGAATTCGCGCCGCGCGCCCACAGAGTCATATTCGGCGATCCAACCCTGCAGGCGATCTCCCACTGAGCGCGCTCCACAGCTAGAGCCTCACTCATGTGCTTAGATTTTCGGCCGATTTGCCCGATGAAGGCGGGGAAACTCATCCTTAGCTCAATTCTCTTGCGTCCTGCGCACCGGCGCGCCCGCGCCAACTTGCTCGAACGATAGTTCTGTCTGCACGACGTATCCATCAGTGACCGTATGCGAAACTCTATCGTGCGCCAGCATATTCCAAGCAATCTGCTGGCCTTTACTAACGGGAAGGAGCAGCCGGCGCCCGACCACTTTATCAATCTCATACGGGGAAATTGCATCCGGAGGAGCCGGGCGGAGCACATCAATATCGCTCCGTTCGATCATTTTTCCCGCTTCCAGCTCCGCAGCCGCGCGAAGACAGCGCCGCTGCACGATTACTGTTTCACTCTCGTTTTCCGCCACAAACTTATCCGCTGAACCCAAAGCGCGCTCCAGTTCGCGCGTGCGCTCCACCATTTCCGCCCAACTTTGCGGATTCATCGAAAATGGATGGTCCGGGCCTTCTCGCGTGATGTCATCGGTGAAATGCTTTTCGATAATTGTTGCGCCCAATGCTACTGCGCCAAGCACCGTCGCGTGCCCCGCAGTATGATCGGAGAGCCCCAGCACGACGTCTGGAAACGCCGAGCTGTAAGTGCGCAGCACATTCAGGTGAATGTGATTCAAGCTTTCAGTTGTTCCCGTATAGTTCGTGTTGCACTGCAGAAGTGCGATGTGAGGATTGATGGCCCGTACCGTTTGAATAGCGCGCTGTACATCGGCCATGTTCGAAGCTCCCGTCGAAAGAATTACTGGCTTTTTTTTGCTGCCAACGTGAGCGAGCATTTCCGGCCACGTGATGTCTCCCGAACCGACTTTGTAGACCTGCACATACGGGTCCAGCATATTGGCGGCTTCAAAATCGTACGGCGTCGAAAAGAAGTCGATTCCCTCTTCGTCGCAACAGGCTTTCAGGTCCGCGGTCCATTCCCAGGGCAGCGAAGCCTGGTCGTAAACATCGAAAACCGGCTTGCGCCATTTCGCCTGATGTGAAAGCTGCGCTCCCAAAGAGCGAAAGCCACAGTCACTTACGATTTTTGACGCGCGGAAATGCTGGAACTTGGCGCCGTTCGCGCCCGCCTGTTTGGCTAACCGAATCAGCTTTCTTGCGCGCTCGATTGACCCATCATGATTTGCTGAAATGTCCGCTATGAAATAGACGGGCGCGCCTTCTCCGATCGTCCGCTCACCAATTTTGAAGCTGGGCATTGCGCATCCTCCCGGCACTTTTGTTCCCGAGCAATTTGTCATATGCCTCTAATACTCGTGAACAATTGCGACTCCAATTAGCTCGCTCACGCACAATTTGCATATTTGCTCGTCCAGCTACCGTGCGACTGGCATCATCGCGCAACGCTTGCATAATCTTCGCCGCCAACGCGCTTGCATCTCCCGCGGGATACAGCCAGCCGTTTTCGCCATCGGTCACCCATTCGTTGTTCCCATAGCCTTTCGTCACTACCACGGGCAACCCGCAACCCATGGCCTGCAGCAGGCTGATCGAACTGCCATCGCAATGCGTCGCGCTCACGTACAAATTAGCCTCGGCGAAGTAATCGGGCATCATTTCCTCCGGTACTCGGCCAGCCAAATACACCTTATCCGCCAGTTCATTCTCTTGAATGAACGTTTCGACGCGTTTTCTCAATCTGCCGTCGCCCAACATCAAGATTCGTACATCGCTGGCGTGGCTTAGCACTCGTTTCACAGCTTCGAGAAAGATCAAGCTGCCGTGAATGGGCTCGAAGGAGCGAGTGCTGATAACAACTTTGCACCCCTCCCAACCCAGTCGCCTTCGCAACTGAAGCGCTGAGACCTTCGGCTGAAACTGCTCGAGATCGATTCCCCACGGCAGAGTAACGATTCGGCCTGATCGCAGGCCGCTGAATTCCGCAATTCTCCGGCACACAGCTTCGCAATCTGCAATGACCATATCAGCGCGCCGCAATGCGAACTGCGTTATCCCTTTCAACCGAACAGTCTGATCCGGCACGAAAAGCACATCGGAGCCCCAGGACATCATCAGTAGTGGATGAAATCCTGCTAAAGCCGCGAAAAAACCGCCTGTTTGGATCGGCCCAGCATTAACTAAATCCGGCGCAACCTCGTTGACCACCCGGCGAAAGCGTCCCGCTGCCGCCATCCATGCTGAACTCCCTGGCGCCACCCCTCGGCGGCCGAGTGGCGGCAGCCAGCTAATCGAGCCGCTGACCCGCGGCAGATCGCTTTGCACAGATGCCGCTTCGCATGGCACGAACCATATCTCGTGTCCTGCTTCCACGATTCGTTCAAGAAATCGCCGATCGTGTGTGCAGTAACCCTGCGTCACATAAAGAATGCGGGCCATTTCTAATGCTGCCGGAGCAGCGGCGGCGCCCATTCATGATGCTGGCTCGCGACATAGAATTCGACATTAATGAGCATCTCTTTTTGCATGGCCTCGATTCCTTGCTTCACTGTCGGCATTTCCCTCTCGAGGTAGGCCGTGACCTTATCGACCGCAAGGGTAGTGTCTCTTGGCCGCTGCGCCTTGAAGGAAAACTCTTTCAGTTGAATTGGTTTAATGGACGTCGTCGGAACCTGAAAAACTTCAGCAAGTAGAAGCGCAAATTCGTATTTTGAACACGAATCCCTCGTAGCAACATGAAATACGCCGCTTGCCTCACGACGCATCAATTCGAGAATTATCTTTGTTAAATCATGCGCATATAGCGGACTGAACCGCACATCTGTGAATGCTCTCAACGGTTCGTCAGCGATCAGCTTTGTGAGCATCCATTCTGCAAGGCCCAACCGGCTGCGCTCGGCCCATCCAAAGAAATTTGTGCGGATAATTAACGCATCGGGGCAGCAAGCAATCGCTGCCTTCTCTGCGGCGAGTTTGCTCCGGGTATATTCGTTCACAGGACAAGTCCGGTCCTCTTCGTGGTACGCGCCAGCCGCGCCGTCGAACACCGAATCTGTCGAAATGAGAACAAACGTCGCGTGATTTTCCGCGGACCACCGCGCCAGCGTTTCAGTAGCATCAGAATTTATGGCCCGCGCATACATGGGCTCGGTTTCGCAGCGCTCGACGTCCGTCAGGGCCGCGCAGTGCGCGATCACATCTGGTCGAACGTTTTTCAAATAGCGCACCGTACGATTTTCATCGGTCAGATCAACGCATTCATGATTGCAACTTGGCTCCCAGGGCAGAGCTTTCCGCGAAATGCCAAACACTTCATATTTCCTCCGAGACTCCTTGGCCAGATAGCGCCCCAGAAGTCCCGTAGCTCCCGTGATAAGTAACTTCGCCATTCTCGCGGCCAACGTGCTGCTTTACAGCGCCGTGTAGCCCCCATCCACAATTAAATTCTGGCCGGTGATATACGCCGACGCATCCGACGCAAGAAACACGGCCGCGCCCTTTAAGTCATTTGGTCCAGCCATCCGCCCCATTGGAGTTCGTTTCGCGTACTCCGCAACAAACGCCGGCGGCATCGCCTCGGAGAATAACCCGCCAGGGCTGATGCAATTCACGCGCACGCCTCGCGACGCGAAATGGACCGCCAGATAACGCGTCAGTTGAATCATTCCCGCTTTCACAAATCCGTAGCTCGGCGGATTGGTCATTTCGGGAGATTGTTCGTAAATCCTGAAATCCGGACTCACAATTCCGTAAATCGAGGCGATATTCACAATGCTCCCAGACTTTCGCTGCGCCATCAATTCGCCGAAAATGCGGCATGCGCCGTAGAGTGCGGCCGAGTTTCCACCTACAGCTCGCAGCCAATCTTCCTCGGAATGTTCGTCCAACGGTCCAGACTTCACCGCTACGGCATTATTAAAAAGTATGTCGAGCCGTCCCCATCGCGATTCAATCGCTTCGGTGACATTAAGAACTGAATCTTGGTTAACCAAATCAAGCTGCAAGGCCTCTGCATCGAAGCCCTCATCCTTGAGTTCGCCTGCGAATGCCTCACATTTTTCATAATCCCGCGACGCAATTATCAATGCTGCTTGCGCCTCCGCAAGCGCCTGGCAGATCTGTCGTCCATAACGCCCCGCGCCGCCAGTCACCAAAGCTACGCGGCCTTTCAGGGAAAACATCTCGCGAATGTGCACGTTTGGCGATGTGCGCGGAAGCACGTCCGTCTTCATTCTGGAAATTGTTGATGCAGGTGGGAGTTCAACTTTGCTATTCCAGGGTTTGAATCCAGAAATTGATTCACGTCTTCAAGACCCATTTCGTCGCGTCCGGCGAAATGTGAGTAAATTGCCCGCAACAGTTCCAAATCTTCCCGGTGGTCGACGGTGAGAAAATATGGCCGCCGCAAATGCGGAGCGGCATCAATCCTCACAGCGCAGAATTGCCGAGGATGCTGCTTAACATACAACGCGAAACACTCTCGCTCGTCCGCGCCGACAAGTTGTTGATCGCACCATTCGAGAAGAGAACGATTCGCCGCTTCAGCTCCCGTGCCATACGGATAACCGTGGCGGTGCATGTTGTGTACGAGCACTGCCCTGCTCTTCTCGCCAGAGCCGTTCCCAAGGAGCGCGTCAATCAGGTTGTCAATGCCCCCAGGATCCGTAAGCGGATTATCTGCGGTCACGCGCACAAACGAACTCAACCCATGTGCCTCTGCCGCCCCAAGCAATCTTGCAGTCAGATCTTTCTCCGGCCCTCGAAAAACGCTGTTGCCCCATCGCGCACATGCTTCTGCTATCGCATCGTCTTGAGGCTCGTCAGAAGTCGCCACAATCACTTCATCGGCGCGCCGGCACAGTTTCATTCGATTGCAGAGCCTATGTAGCAGCGGTTTTCCTTCAATTTCGATAAGCGCTTTACCCGGCAGACGCTTCGATCCCATCCTAGCCTGCACCAGGATGCCAACTTTGCCGCATTTAGGCACAAGCGGCGCGACACAGAGAATTCTTGTGCTCCATCACTTTCTGCATGGCGTCGGCAATATCATCCATATCCTGTTTTGCAGCGGGAAAGCGGACCACCCCCGTAAGCATTAGCTCGCTCTGGTACAATGTTTCTGTTGTCGGGCATAATCCTGCCTCATACCGTGCATTTCCAGCGTACTTCTCAAATGCACAATGACGACTATTCTGGTAGAGCGGCGCAAGATACAGCGGACGCACATAGCCGGCCGAAAACGGAATGCCCTCCGCATTCATCGCCTTCACGAACAGGTCCCGCGGAATTCCCGCTTGCGCTTCGTCGTGTTTCATCGCGTAGACATAATAGACATGCCGCGCGTTTGGCAGCTCTCTGGGCGCCTCGATACCTGAAATACCACTGATCCTCCCGGACAAATATTGCGCCAGTTCAATTCGCCGCTCATTCAGCTCATCGAGCTTTTTCAATTGAACGATCCCCAGCGCCGCTCCTATTTCCGTCATCCGGTAGTTCCAGCCAAGCATCGAGGACGAATAACTCCTCTCGCTCTGCCCTTCGACAATCATTTCACCATGATTGCGCACCATGCGCGCCAGCTCAGCCATACCTTCGTCGTTTGTGATCAGCATTCCGCCTTCGCCTGTGGTGATTGTCTTGCTCTCGGTGAACGAAAACACTCCACAGTCCCCGAACGTTCCTACGAGCTGCCCATCCCATTTCGCGCCAGGGGCCTGCGCGCAGTCTTCGATAACGCGCAAGTTGTTTCTATGGGCGATCTCCATGATTGCCGTGAGGTTCGCAGGATGCCCGAACAGGTGAACTACGATAATCGCGCGCGTCAGCGGCGTTATAGCCCGCTCGATTGCCTCGGGGTCGAGCCCAAAAACAACATCATCAACATCCGCGAAAACCGGAATAGCATTGTGCATCAACGCGCACGTAGCCGTAGACGTGAACGTGTATGGCGGCACAATCACTTCTTCCCCAGCTTCCACCCCAGCTCCCACGACGGCTGCATGTAAAGCGGCTGTCGCCGAATTGAATGCCACGGCATACCTCGTGCCGTGATATTCGGCAAAGCGCCGCTCAAACTCTTTTATCTTATTGCCCCCGAGAAAGTACTCGCCTTGCGCGGCGATGAACGTCGATAATCTGCCGCTTTCCAGCACTTCCATCACGGCGCGCTTCTCCGCTTCGCCGATTACCGGATGCGCGGGAAAAGGCCCCGAGCGCACCGGTTTTCCACCCAGCATTGCAAGATTCATTTTCTTATCCTTAATTGACGTTCAGGCTTAGTGGGATGAAATCGCTGCTGCGCGCCTAACAAGCGGCAATTGAATCCGCTTGCCCTGTTCTAGCGCGGATTGGCGCAGTGCGCAGATGATCTCGAGCGCCGCACGTCCATCTTCGCCGCAACTCACCGGATCTGCGCCCGTCTGTATACACTCAATTAATTGAGCTACGCCACGCGGCAGCAGCTCCTGCGTGAATTCTCCTTCGACGGGAAGCACCGCAGGAAATAATTCGCAATATCCTGTATATCTTTCGCTCTCCCGCGCTTCCTCGAATTCAGCATGAAAGCCGTGCGAACTAAGTCTTAATCGTCCTTTTGTGCCAAGCAAAACGATTTCGAAAATCGTGTAAGCTGACGTACTGCACGCTTGAATAGCGGCGAGCGTGCCGTTCGCGAATCCCAGCCATCCATCGATGTTCAGATCAGCGGCATTTGGCGGCGTGCTCGCGCTCAGACGGCCTTCCACCCAAGCCACATCGCCAAGATAAAATCTCAACAAATCGAAAAGGTGCGTCCCCGTATTGGTGACGCCAGCCGTGTAATAGCACGTAACTTGCTGCACCCGGCCCAATCCGCCTTCGCGCACAAATTTTGCTAATCGCTGGTGCATCGGATCGAATCGCCTCTGATGCCCAATCATCAGCATTACTCCGCGGTTCTTGCACAGCTGGATCATTTCGTCCGCGGCTGTCAGGCCGTCCGCAATTGGCTTTTCGCAAAGAATTCCGCGCGCGCCGCACTCGGACGCTGCGCGCACGATTTCCAAATGGCTGCTGCTCGGCGTGCAGATGGAAACGATGTCCAGCTTCTCTTGCTCGAACATCTGCCGACAATTCAGATATCGCCCGCGCACTTTGAATGTTTCGCCGTAGCGCTCGAGCTTGCTCGCATCCATGTCGCACAATGCCGCCAACTCAATCCTTGGCGTTGACACATATGCTCGCGCGTGCGTGCTCGCATATTTGCGCCGCGGATCATCGTCAAACCCGCATCCAATGCGGCCGCAGCCGACCACGCCGGCGCGCAATGTCACTTCGCCACCGCCGCGCCCGCGCGCAAATATTCGTCGCGCATTTCTTCGTATTCGGATCGTAGCAGGCTCATACGAATCGCATCGTAATAGCGGAAATTCCGATATTGTTCCTGCCTCAGCACTCCTTCATGGACAAATCCCGCCTTTTCGTAAGCGCGCACTCCGCCGACATTTTCAGCATTCACGCCCAGCCACACTTTGTTTAAGTTCAGCTTCTCGAATCCGTAAACCACCATCAGCTTTGCGCATTCCGTCCCGATGCCTCGATTCCAGATCCGTTTGTCGCCCAAGAACACGCGGAATTCCGCGGTTCGCATCACCCAATGGATTCGATAAAGGCCCGTCGTTCCCACAAACGCCTCGGATTTTCGGTCGCATACTGCAAACGCCACCTCATCCGGATTGTTCCGATCGCGCTCCCAGTGCGCCGTCAGCAGCTCCAGATTAGTCGGCAGCAGGCCCATGAATAGCAGCCGCGTCACTTCGGAATCATTTAGCCATCCGGCCAGCGATTCCAAATCTCTACGCTCCAGGCTTTTCAAGTAAATCTGCTGCCCTTCAATGAAAGGCGTCGTCATTTTGCGCCTGCCGCAAGCGCAGCGTCGCGCGCCATAATTGGTAGTCCTGTTTGCATCGAAGCTTTCGCCTGCTCTGCCAGCAAGAGCGATTCAGCGCCAGTTCTTCCATCCACAATTGGCTTCGCTTTGCCGGCAACGCAATCAAGCAAATGTCGCATTTCCCATTTGTAACTTTCCTCGAGCGTTCCGCAGTTATCGCACTCGGTCCAGTCTCGCTTCTCGCCATCGAAATACTTCGCTGTACGGCCGAACAGGTCAGCCTCGATTCGTCCTTGCGTCCCAATGATTTCGCACCGACGAGCTGCGGGCCGCTCGATATAATCCAGGTGGACGGAAACAATTTTATCAGGATAGGACATCAGTATTTCAGCAAGGTCTTCGGCATCCATCTCCAGGTCGCTGTACTTCCCTCCGGCGCAATAAATCACGTCGGGCTTACCGAATAGCAACAAGGCCATATCCAATTCGTGAACCGCGTCCAAAATCGCGCCGCCCCCCATCTCGCGTCGCGCGCCGTATCCCAAACGATAGTCTTCCCACGGATGGCGCCACGGCAAATAGGATCCAAAATGGAACCGCGCGCTGGTAATCCGCCCAATTTTCCGTTGCGACAGCCATTCCTGCACTTGGTTGACTATCGGGTCAAATCGAAAGTTGTATCCAACAAGCATCACGCGTTCTCGCGCTTCTGCGGCACGTACAAACGGCAGGACTCCTTCCATCGAATCAGACAACGGTTTTTCGATAAATAAATGACAGTTATTCTGCAGGGCCTCCTGCGTCAACCGCAGATGCATGCTCGTAGGAACGCAAATCAGCGCAATTTCAGGTTTTTCCTCGTAAGCTTTCACCGTAACATCAAAAGCCTTTGCATCAAGTTCGCGCGCCACCGACGCTGCGCGCTCTATCTGCGAATCAACCAGCAGCAAATCCGTTATTCCCAGCTCGCGCAGATTTCTTGCATGCCGCTGCCCAATCGATCCGCAGCCTAGAATCACAACCTTCATATGTTCAAAGCCGGCCAAAAATCAGCTCAGCGCGCAGCCGCCATGACGCGCACATCATGGCCGTCACGTTGCTCGCATTTTCCTGAGTGGCCCTCCAGCTCAAGACCAGCAATCAGCGCCCTTATCGCGTCGTAACCAAGCCACTCAGAGTTCGTGTTGCTGGCATATTCAAATGAGTCCGAACAAGGTTCGCCCGACTTCCAGTTTTTTGTATCCCACCATTGAAAATCCGGTTGAACCACGAAAAAATCCTCTAGTTCAACCGTATGCCGCGCGTCGTCCCTCGGAACCATCACTTCGTGAAGTTTTTCGCCCGGACGAATTCCCACAATTTCCACGGAGCATTCTGGCGCGATCGTGTGCGCCAAGTCGCAGATACGAATGCTGGGGATTTTTGGAACAAAAATTTCGCCACCATGCATCCGCTCGACGCAATGGACCACGAATCTCGCTCCTTGTTCCAGGGTAATTAAAAAACGCGTCATTCGTTTGTCGGTGACCGTGAGCTTGCCTCTTTTCCGCTGCTCCCAAAAATATGGAATCACGCTGCCGCGGCTGCCGGCAACGTTGCCGTAGCGCACCACGCTCATGCACGTTTTTCGCGCGCCCGCGTAGGCATTTCCAGCCACAAACAGCTTGTCAGCGCAAAGCTTTGAAGCCCCATATAAATTAATTGGGTGCGCGGCCTTATCGGTGCTCAAGGCGATCACTCGTTCAACACCGCAATCAATCGCCGCGTCAATCACATTCGCCGCGCCGATGACGTTCGTCTTGATGGTCTCAAAAGGGTTATATTCCGAAGTTGGGACTTGCTTTATTGCGGCCGCGTGTATGACTACATCCACTTCATAGAACGCGCGATACAGCCGCTCTTTGTCTCGCACATCCCCGATGAAGTACCGAATATTGCCGGCGTCGAAGCCCTCCGCCCTCATCGTAAACTGCTTCATTTCATCGCGGCTGAAAATGATGATTTTCTTCGGTTGGTATTCGGCGAGCAGCAGGGACGTGAGTTTTCTGCCGAAACTGCCCGTTCCTCCCGTTATCAAAACGGTTTTGTCATTCCAAGTCATATCGTCCCTTTCCTTCATGCTTTCGCTCCGCCGCCTTGGTAAGTTCTCCAGCTCGAGGGCCCGCCGATGGGACGAATATCCTCCGCGTCCACGTCCACGATCACCGATCGCATGATCAAATCAAGCGACAGCACCAGCCGCAGATTGCCTTTTCGCCGCAGCACAATCCCTTCCATCCCCGCCAAAGGTCCTCTCATAATTCGTACTTTGTGGCCTTCGCTCAGGTAGGGGTGTGGCTGCATCTTGATCTGACACTGCAAGCCGCCACGCAACGCTTCGATTTCGCAGTCAGACAATGGCGCGGGCTTGTCTCCGAAGCCGACCAGCCGTGCCACGCCGGGCACTTTCAAGACTTTCAATCGCTCCGCCAAAGCCAAGCGCACAAAGACGTAGCCAGGAAACAACGGCAGTTGCAGCCGCACGCGCCGATCTTTCCATTGATGAACCGCTTCATAGAGTGGCAGGAAGTGCTCGACGCCGCGCCCTACAAGCTGCTCGGCAACGCGCTTTTCATGGTTAGCAGAGGTGTACGCAGCGTACCAAAACGCAGCATCCTGAACGTGCTGTGTCCCCGAATTGCGGCTCATTTCAATCAATGTGGCCTTGGTGTCAGTCATGCCGGCCTACGTTGCGTTGGTCTGTTAAGCGTTTCAGAACCCCTCGCGTTATAATTCGGCATCGTGGACACAGCTCCGCCCCGCAACCTACAGGCCGTCGTAATCTAAGTGCTTGTATCTAAAGCTTGTGAGTGAGATTCGGCGCCCGCTCAACGCGCGCAGCAGGCCCTACATGTTCCATTTCGGGAAACGAAACTCTCTCGTTCGCTAAGCCGTTCATCATGCGCTCGCCTTCTCCCGTTCGTTGAGGGCCCGGCTACGCCTCTCGTAATACCCCGTATGGTAGTAGCCTGCGTCGCGCAGATTCACGTCGTTCAGCACAGCGCCGATAACATGCGCACCCACCGCGGTCATGCAGCTTTCCGCCCGTTGCGCTCGTTCACGCGAAGTCACCCCTGCTTTGACCACCAGCACAGTTCCCTCGGCTACAGCCGCTAGAATTCGCCCGTCTGTAATGTTCAGCACCGGGGGCGCGTCCACCAGTACGAAGTTGTAATCATTCATTGCGTCCTTAATGAGCGCTTCCATCCGCTCTGACGAAAGCAGCTCCCCGGGATTGGGCGGTTCAGGACCGCAAATCAAACAGTCCAAACCCTTGGCGTTCGATACCTGCACAAGACTGCGCCATTCTCCGAGTCCTGCGAGGTGGTTGACTAAGCCCGATGACCCTGAGATGTGAAAGAAGTCCTGCACTCCCGGGCAGCGAATGTCTCCGTCAATCACCAGCACTCGTTTCCCGAGCTGTGCCAGAGAAAGCGCCAAATTGCAGCACACCGTAGTCTTGCCTTCATTTGCTTCGGCGCTGACAATGGCCAGCGACCGAGGCGGCCTCCCCGCGGTGGAAAGCAATATGGAGGTGCGCAAAACTCGAAATGCCTCGCGGAGATCAGAGAATCCATCGGTACCGCCATCAATCCGAATCCAGCCATCCTGCCCTTCCGCGTCAACCGCTGCCCTCAAATTAGTTCGTGGATGATGGCTCAAGGCGAAACGAGGCCCGCGGAGGACTTTCCTCTTGCCAGTTGCTCGTTCCCTCGGAATCAGCCCAAGAATCGGCAAATGCAAAAAATGCGCCACGTCATCGGGCGACTTGACCGTATTGTCCACACGTTCCTGAACGCACGCGAGTCCCGCGCCGCCCGCTAGACCGAGCAACAAACCAAAGGCCAAATCTAGGGCCATTCGCGGGCTCACTGGCTGCGCTGGCGGCACTGCGGGATCAACTACGCGCACATTGCTCGCCTTCAATCCGGCGGAGACGCCCGCCTCTTTTAGCCGTTGCAAAAGCCCCTCATACAGTTGCTTATTTGTATCCACCTCGCGCTTGAGGATGTTGTACTGGACAGATTCTTGCGCGGCCACGTTCGCTTGCGTTTCCTGCTGCGCAAACGCCTTCTTCACCAGGTCTTCCCGATGGACGGCGGCGAAATATTCATCTGCGACATGCCGCTCCGCCTCGCTCCGCTGCTGCTCCAAGAGCTGCCGTGTACGCTTAATCTGGCTCTGAATCGCCTTCATCTCCGGATAGCCTGGCTTAAAGCTCGGCGCGAGCTGCGCCTGTTTCTGTTCCAAGTCGGCCAGCCTCTCGGACAAATCCTGCGTCACTTTGTTGTCGAAAACGCCCGGCAGCGCGCTGTAATCTCCCGCTTCAGCCAGCCGGAACACAGATTCCGCCTGATACCGCTGCGCCTGCGCTTGTGTAAGCTCATTCTGCAGTTGCTGCAAGCGCTCATTTGCGGCGTTCTCCGTTTCTCCCTTGTCGTTCTCGAGGTACAGCAAACCTTTTGCCTGGGCGTACTGTTGCAATTCGTCTTCAGAGTTTTTCAGTTTGATTTTCAATCCGTCTAATTGTTGCCCAAGCCATTTCGTCGCTTTTTGCGTCGCATCCCAGTGAATTTTCAAGCTTTGCTCGATGTAACTTTCTCCCAGCGTATTAACCACGCTCGCCGCAAGTTTAGGGTCTTGCGAATCGAACGTCACCCGTATCAAACGGCTGCGCGGTATCGGAATCACGTTCAGCCGTTCCTCGAAATTCTGCAGCACGCGCTGCTCATCCGCCGCCGCTCCAAGCCTTCTTCCAGAGTTGAATTCTTTGCGCTTATCCAAATGCAGTTGCTGAATCACGTCGCGTGCTAGGCTGTCACTCTGCAGAAGCATGTACTGTGTCTCGATATAGTCGCCGGTGACGTTCTCGATTTGAAAAAGCTCCCGGACAGTAACGATGTTTGGATTCTCCTGTTCAATCTCCAGCAGCGCTTTGGCCTCGTACATTGGCTTCTGCTTTATCGTCCAGAGCAGCGCTAGCCCAAATACCATCACCGCCATCAAGATTGCGCTCCGCCGTCTTTTCTGAATGATCCGCCAGTACGCCCGCACAGTTGCTGCGCTGTCCAGTTCATTGACTCGCGCTGCCATCGGTTTGCTGCGCGGGTTCACCGCCTCTGTTCCGACCAATTGAATTTGGTTCTCTTTGTCCATGAAACTATCGGCGGTAAACGATCAGCCCCCCGGTAATGGATAGCGCCGCTTCAGTGCCTCGGTAAAATGCCGCCTTGGTAGCGCTATTAGGAATGAACAAAATATCTTTTGACGCCAGCACGGGATCAGCCTCTTTTCCCGCAAGGATGCGTTTCAGATGGATGGGAATCTCTTCTCTCGACCCATTCTTGCCGGTGCGAATGATTCGTGCTCCCTTTTCGCTGGAAGTGCTCGTCGTTCCTTCAGCCAGCGCCAGCGCCTGCAACACGGAGATATTTTCGTTCGTCCTCAACAGGAATCCGCCCGGCTTCCTCACTTCACCCACCACGTACACAATTCCCGCCCGAGGCACTTTCACAACGTCTCCCGGATTCACCTCTACGTTATAGACAGGGTTCGGCGAAGACAGCAGTTCCTTCAAATCGACTTGCAGCGACTCTCCGCCTGCATTTACGCCGGACACGATTGGCTCCGCCTTGGCCGATGAAATGGGGGAGTTCGCAGCCTCCGCAACACAGGGATAGGTAGGGTTTGCGTAGGCGCTGTCTGTGGTCTCGCCACGGCGCATTATGATTACTTTGTCGCCGGCATCATCAGCCAAGCCCTGAGCCATGGACAACACCTCAATCAGGCTCTCCGGACCTTGTATCTGGTAGACTCCAGGCCTTTCCACCGCGCCAAAGACAGAGACTGGGTGGCTTTCCACCTCCTTCACAAAGACATTCACCTGCGGATCCGTCATGTAATTCCGCCGCAGCAGCGCTTCGATCAGTCTTTCCAGTTCCTGACTGGTCAGCCCAGCGGCATCTACACTTCCAATCAGAGGAAGCGATATGGAGCCCTGCGCAGGCACGCGTACAGTGCGGCTCAGGTCTGGCGCGCCATACACTGAAATTTCCAGCAGGTCGCCTGCCCCAATGCGATAGTCTTCTGCGGGAGTGCTGCGGATATGATCTCGCGCAAGCTCCAGTAAACGCTCGTTATAAGCTTGAGCGGTGCCCTTCACCACTGCGCCCGATTGTTTACCCTTCGGATTTCCCTGCTGAGTCCGCACAGCACTCTTCGCGCCAACGAGAACAGGGAGTAGGCTCAGACACATGAAGACGGCGCAGACCAAGCCGGCTTCATTCTTGAGGGCATAAACCGATTCGGTTAACCACCAGAACAGGCGCCATTTAGACGAGCGAACAAGATCGCTTCGGTTAAATCCCACCGTATCTCCCAAGTCTTCAGAAACGCCTTGCGCCTACACAAATCCTGGCCCTGCTTGCACGCTTCGAGTGTGTGGCCCACTAATAGTGTCGAAAGACCTTTCTTGGCAAGCGGCAAAAGGCGACATTTTGCGACTTGACGTGCCTGGAATGTCGTGTCCTGTGGAAAACTCAGCCAAACCCTAGTATCAAAGGTACTAACGGCAGTTCGCGTAATATGCCCAATGTCGCGTCAAGAGCGCGGCAAAATATAATTACTTTATGTTTACTTACAGCTATTGTTAAAATAAGACTAACCAGCTAGAATGCGTACCACAATTAGTTTCTATTTTGATTGGGAGATTCTCTGTGGATGCGCGGCCAGAAGCGACTGCTGTTCCTTTTTCTCCTGCGGACCGCCTGGATTCCTGGAAATCCGTTGCGGCCCACCTGCACCGTGACATCCGGACGGTTCAACGCTGGGAGGAGTCGCAAGGTCTTCCCGTCCACCGCCTGCAGCACTCGAAGCAAGGCTCAATTTACGCCTATAAATCTGAGATCGATTCCTGGTCAACTTCCCGCCAACCAGTTTCGTCAAAGCCGAAACTTCCGCAAGCCAAGCGCACTTCGCAATCCGCCGCAGAAATCAAATCGCGCTATCTGCGGCCTGCCATTTACGCGATCCTCGGCGTTGCCATTGCCCTTTCGGGTTTCTCACTCGCGCGATTCTTCTCGAGTCGCCAACACCCTCAGGTCACACATTCCATTACCGTCAAACCTATAGCTATCGCGGTCTTGCCGTTCCAGGATCTTTCGCCCAATTCAGAAACGAGCAGCCTGGCGCACGCTTTCACCATCGCCTTAATCAAAGATCTTCAGCGCTCAAAGTCGATTCATGTGATTAACGCCGAGCCAGTGGCCCACACTGCCCGCGATTTGGATAGTGTCCGGCACATTGTCAACGTTCTCCACGCCGATGAGGCCGTGGAAGGTTCCATCCGCCGCGAAGGTGATCGCATCCATATCACCGCACAACTCATTGATACCGCCACGGGAACCGTCGTTTGGACTACGCAATTTGAGCGCAAAACTCCCGATGCCCCCGCAGTGCAAGAGCGAGTCGCCCATGCGGTGGCAGTCGAAATTGAAAATGCGTCGCCGTAAACGACGCTTAGCTGCTCCTCTTACGCTACTCTTAGCAGCTTGCTTCTAGCGTAAAACAAAGTATCACAGGGTTCGCGTAATGATCTGAAGGGAGCGCGGACGGTCCGGATCCAATTCCTTCACCTCCGCCAGTTGCGCAGCAAAAAGCTGGCCCGGCACGATATACGGGATCGCGCTGTAAATCTCCGGAATTTTCCCCGGCACGCGAATCGCGCGCGTGACTCTCGGCAGCCGGGCATCGCTTGAAGTAATCGCAATTGTTTCTGCGCGCAGTCCCGCAAGACGCTTTATCAATCCACGTTGCTCGATGAATGTTCTCCCCGCAGGCGCCAGCAGAATCACCGGAAAATCGCGCTCGATCATGGCGATGGGTCCATGCAGAAAATCAGCCGACGAAAACCGCTCGGCCACGATGTAGCACGTCTCCATCAGTTTCAAAGACAGCTCGAACGCGTTCGCGTAGTTCAAGCCTCGCGCCACCACAGCGCACTGCCGCATGTAGCGGTACCGCTGAACCATCTCCCGAATCTCCGCCGCCAGCTTCAGTGTTTCCGCCACTCGCGCGGGAATCTCGCTCGCCGATTCCAACGCGATCTGCCGCCCGAGCGCGAACGCCAGCAAATACAGAATCATCAACTGCCCGGTATAGGTTTTTGTAGCTGCGACCGACTTCTGTTTCCCCGCGCGCACCAAAAACGTATCGTCCACCGTACGCGTCATCGCCGATCCGGCTTCGTTCGTCACAGCAATAGTGTATGCTCCCTGCTTTCGCGCATTCTTCAACACCAGATTGATATCCGTGCCCGCCCCGGATTGCGAAATCCCAATCACTAGCGCCCGGCGCATGTCCAGCCGCGCATGATAAAGCGTATGCACCGAAGGAGCGCATAGCGACACCGGAATTCCCGTGGAAATTTCCAGCAGATATCGCCCAAAGAGCGCGGCATTATCTGAAGTTCCGCGCGCCACTAGAACGATCAGGCGAAAATCCCGCGCCGCGGCGAATTTTTTGAACTCCGCCGCATGAGCTTTTTCCGCCTCGAAAGTTCGCCGCAGCGCCCTCGGCTGCTCATGAATCTCGTCCATCATCCGCGACATGAGCGCCTCGTCCGGCAATGTGAATCCGCATGCCTCAATTGCCGCCTCGCCATCCCGGCCCGCGAAGCGCTCGCCCGGCCGTTGCGCCGGTCAGCTTCCCATGCTCGAATTCCAGTTGCCCGTTCACAAGAACGTAATCGATCCCCTCAGACATCACGTTTGGGTCCGCGTATGTTGCCTTATCGATGACCGTCTTGGCATCGAATACCGTCACATCCGCGTAAAATCCAGGCTTCAACAGCCCGCGGCCGACCAAATGTTCCCGTTCCGCCGGCAGAGAAGTAATCTTTCGAATCGCTTCAGCCATCGGCAGCAAATGAAGGTCCCGCGAATAATGCCCGATGAAGCGCGGCATTGATCCCCATGCCCGCGGATGATTGTGCGGCTCGAAAAGCGGCCCGTCGAGAGAGGTCTCATTCGCATCAAGCCCGATGCTCGTCCAGCGCTGCTTCAGTCCGTACTGCAAATCCTGCTCGTTCGCGATGAAGTAGAGCGCTCCGGTTTGGGCTTGATCCGCGATGATGAAATCGAACAAAGCGTCGAGCGGATCTTTTCCTTCGGCCTTCGCCATCTGCGCCACAGTCATTCCATCATATTTCTTCAGTTGCGGATTCACCACTCCGGAAATCATCACGCCGGAGGCGCCGCCGCTGTCAAAGTACAAATTTTCCCACTCCGGGTGGTCCGCAGCCATTTCCGTTTTAATTCGCTTTCGAATCGCCGGATCGTGAAGTCTCGCGAGCAATTTCTCCGCGCCGCCATTCGCCACCCACGGTGGCAGAGAAGAAGCCAGCGCCGTCGCGCCCGCCAGATAGGGATACATGTCGGCCGCGATATTCAGCCCCGAATCTCTCGCTGCCTGAATTTTGGCCACTAATTTCGGCATCGAGCCCCACCGCGATTTTCCGCTCACTTTCAAATGAAAAACTTCCACCGGCAAATTCGCCTGGCGTCCTATCTCGATCGCCTCATTGAGCGCCGCCATTTCCGTTTGGCCTTCGCTGCGCATGTGCGTCGCATAAATTCCGCCATATTGTGACGCCACTTTTGCTAACGCGATCAGCTCATCCGTTTTTGCATAGTGCCCCGGTGGGTAAATCAGCGCAGTCGAAATGCCCAAGGCCCCTTGCTGCATCGCCTGCGCCACCAGTTGCTCCATTTTCCCGAGCTCGGGCGGTGTCGGCTTGCGATCGTCATCGCCGATCACCGCTTCGCGAACTTGCGCCGCGCCCACATACGTTCCCAAGTTCAGCGGCGTCCCCGACTTTTCCAGTCGGTTAAAATATCCGTCCAGATCCGTCCAGTCGACCGTCAAATGGTATTGGTCGAGAAATGGCTTCATCGGCGCTATCGTCCGCTCATCCTGCGGCGCAATCGAGCCTCCCTCGCCGGTAATCTCGCTCGTGATTCCCTGCGAAAGTTTGCTCAGCGACCGGTTGTCAATCAGCAGCGAAGTTTCCGATTGCCCCAGCATGTCAATGAATCCGGGCGCTACGATTTGCCCCGTGGCGTCAATCGTCTGCTTCGCGCTCGCTCCCTCCAGCTTCCCTATCGCCGCAATTTTGTCTCCGCGAATTCCAATATCCCCCGCATACCACGGATTTCCGGTCCCGTCGAGAATGTGCCCGCCGCGAATAATCACGTCGTAACTTTCGCCGCGTGCCGCGCCCGCGTCCTGTCGCATCGCCGAGCGTATTCCTACTGCTGCAATTCCCGCCACAAACACCGCCAGCACGCCAACTGATATTCGCAGCTTCATCCAAGCTCCTTTTCTTCTCGCAGCCCAAAAATGGGCGTGGCTATTGCCTTCCCGTTTCGCTTACTCGCTCGAATTTTAAGCCCTCGGTCCGCAATTCAGTGACGTCGCCGTTTCCGTCCAAATTGAACGTGACTCGCGACTTTCCAAATCCGCCCAAATTCGCCACAAACGTATCATATTGAAAATGCTCCAACACCCCCGTAAACGAATTGAATTGCATTTGCAATTCATCTCCTTCAAGAGATATGACCACGTCGCCATAGGCCTTATTGCGATACCTCCCCGCGTATGCTGCCAGCTCGCGCGATGGATGAGTGTCAGGATGCTGCGGCGTCGCCGCTGCTTCTTCGGCTTTCTGTCCCATGGCGCTAAACCGCTCTCCAACTTTCGCAAAGTACGTGGTCCAATCCTGCGCCGGCAACTTCAAGAATTCGTCAATCAAGTGATAGCCCAGCCCCTCGCGCACCGGCGTGTGATCCAGATTCGTCAGTATGACAAAGCCTGTGTGTACTTCCGGAATCAGCACCACGAGCGAAGCAAAACCGTCGATGTCGCCCGGATGCAGCAAAATCTGATGACCGCCATAATCCTGTATGAACCACCCCATTCCGTAGCTCAACTGCAGCGCCTTGGGAAAGAACAGCTCAAACTCGCCGCCGGGCGGCACCACAATTTGCGGCGTATGCATTTCTTTCATGCTCTGCGCGGAAACGATTTGCTTCCCGTTCGCCATTCCGTCATTCAACTGCATGGCAATCCACTTCGTCATGTCGCCGACGCCGGCGTTGATCGAGCCAGCCGGCGCCACGTTATCTATATTTCGCCATGGAATAGTCACCACTTTCCCGTCGCGCTCATCATGCGGAGTCGCGTAATCCGGGGCTTTCTGCGCATCCGTCGCGCTGAAGTCCGCGCCAGTCATTCCCAGTGGCGTCAAAATCTGCTCGCGCACAAACTGCTGCCACGTTCCTTCGCTCGCTTCTCCCACTGCATATCCCGCCGTCGCGTACATCACGTTTTGATATTGGAATTTGGCGCGAAATCCCGCCTCCGGCTTGATGTAACGCACGCGCCGTATAATCTGCTCTAGCGGAAGCGACGTGCCATACCACAGCAAATCCGTCCCGCCTAAGCCGGTGCGGTGCGTCAGCAAATCGCGCATGGTCACGTTCTCGTCTGCCAGCGGATCGTATAAATGAAAGAACGGAATATATTCATCCACGCGGCCGTCCCAGCGCATCTTCCCTTCATCCACCAAAATCCCCACTGCCGCCGCCGTAAACGCTTTGGTGCACGAGCCGATATCAAACAGCGTGTTCGGCGTCACTGGCTGCCCGGTTTTAATGTTCCGCACGCCAAATCCCTTCACGTAAACGTCATTCCCGCGCACGATTCCAACCGCCAGGCCCGGCACTTTCCAATCGTGCATTTCTGAAGTGATATAGTTCTCAAGCGGCGTCCATTGCGAATTGGCCTGCGCCTCCGTTTGCGCGTGCGTCGCCACTGAAAATACCAGCAGGCATGCGAGCGCAATCGCGGTCCTTGCCATACCTTTCTTCATTCCATTCCCTCCCAGAAATCGGCAGCGCGCATGGTATCACACCCTTTGCGTTCGGAGCCTGCATCGCGAGAATCATTTGTTTCACCGCCACCTCGGGCGCAAGAAAAAACGGGCAGCCGCAAACGCGCTGCCCGCTTCGATTCGCAATTTAGAATTGGGATTAGATGCCCGGACTTGCTGCCTTCTTCTTCGCCATCGGTTTCGCCATGCCAATTATTTTCACTGATGTTACGTGAATTGTATCACCTTCCATCGTGCCATAGACGCGCACGTGATGGGAGGCATGCTCAGCTACCGCCGATTGCGGATCCAATTGATACACCTTGTGGTTCAGCGTGTCATACAGAACATACTTCTCTCCTGCCGCTACGCATTTCTCGATGCAGGCCTTGTTTGTTCTCATCTTTGCGTTCATTGCACACTTGCTATCCGTAACATACCCGGGCCACGACTTGGTCGCGGTCTTCGCCGGCGGAGCCGCTAGCCCCGCGCTAGCCGCGAACACCAAAGCAGCCATTCCCAACATCGCGCGCTTCAACATGTGTTTGCATCCTCCTCAGAGTACACCTTTTATTGCTCGACTCCGGGCTGAGTCAGCTATTTACTCTGTCACAATTTCCGGCCCTTGTCCATACACGCCAACCCTCAGCAGTCGCTCAGTTTGAGTTTTCTCAACCCGACAATAGCGGCCAAAATTCAGAGTGAACCACTCACCGATCCCGCAAGCGCTAGCTGTCGGTTGGATTATGGCTGGTCGTTCACCACGTCCCCATTCGGTGGTGGGTCAGTTTGAATTTTCTTGACCGTGACACAAGGAGTCAAAATTCAAACTGACCCATTACCCCCCATTTAGAATGTTTGACAATCCTCCCTTGCCGACATAGCCTCCCTCCTGAAAATGTCCGCGACAGGCCCAGTTCCCTATCGCCCCCATCCGCATCTCTACGAAATTAACACTTGGGCCTGGCTCGAAGAACTTTCCATCAAGCTCGGCCGCCGCATCTCCCTGGCAGATGTTCCCGACGCAGAATGGGACAAAATCGCCAGCGTCGGATTCGATTTCGTATGGCTCATGGGCGTTTGGGAGCGCAGCCCCGTCAGCCGCAGTTTTTTCCAGACCGATCCCTCCAGTTTCGCGGGATTCGACCAGGCGCTTCCCGGTTGGAAATTGAGCCAAATCGTCGGTTCACCCTATTCCGTGCGTCAATATCAGCCAGACCCGCGCATCGGCTCCTGGAAGGATCTCGACCGCGCCCGCGAGCAGCTGCACGCTCGCCACATCGGCCTGATTCTCGATTTCGTCGCCAATCACACCGCGCCCGACCATCCTTGGGTCGCCGCTCATCCTGAATACTATCTTCGCGGCTCACAGGACGATTTTCGCAAAGATCCTGCCGCATTCTATCTGGTGCCGACGGACAATCCGTCCGCCGAGCCTGCCCTCTTCGCTCACGGACGCGATCCCTACTTCCCTCCCTGGCGCGACGTCGTGCAACTCGATTATTTCCGGCCAGCCGCGCGCGCCGCTCTCATCGCCCAGCTCAGCGAAATTTCGCAGCACTGCGACGGCGTTCGCTGCGATATGGCCATGCTCGTTTTGAACGATATTTTCGCGCGCACCTGGGCCCCGCTCCTTGCCGGACGCAAAGCTCCGCCTCGCGAATTCTGGAGCGAAGCCATTGCCGCTTTACCGCGGGAATTTGTCTGGCTCGCCGAAGTCTATTGGAATTGCGAAACGCCCGTCCAAAAGCTCGGCTTCCAGTTCACCTACGACAAAGGCCTTTACGACGCGCTGCGTGACGGCGACATCACCGGCGTCCACTCCCGCATCTCTGCTCCTCTCGCTGCGCAACTTCACGCCGCTCGCTTTCTCGAAAATCATGATGAAGACCGCAGCGCCGCCGTTTTCGGTAGCGCCAAACTCGAAGCCTTTGCCACTCTAATCGCCACTCTTCCCGGAATGCGCTTCTACCATCACGGCCAGCTTGACGGCTGCAAAATTCATCTGCCCATTCCCCTCGCCGTCGCTGCCACGGAAAAATCCGACGCGCCTACGCGCAGCTTTTATGAGCGCATTTTAAAGCTCTCGAGCGAGCGCGCCTTTCACTCTGGCGAGTGGAATTTGCTCGACGTCAGCTCTGCGGGAGACAATACATTTCTCAATCTCGCCGCCTATCAGTGGCTTTCGAACAGCGAGCGCAGAATTGTTGTCGTGAATCTCGGCAACGCCACATCACAAGGACGCGTGCGCATCCCGCAAGGAATTTCGTCCGCGCTGCAATACACGTTTCTCGACCAGCTTCACGACGTTCCCTATCAGCGCTCCGGCCTCGAAATTCTGCAATCCGGCCTCTACGTCCGCCTGGACGCTTTCCGCGCCCACCTCTTCTCTGTCACACCTGATTGATCTTCGCCTTTTGCCGAAGTCTGATTCAACGTGAGCCTGTGCGCCTTTTCCTGTCATCCCGGACTTGGTCGCCGCCTCCGCGAACGGCGTTGAGGGATCTGCCTTTGCCTCTGTCTTGTGGGTCGTGGCTTCAGAGTCTGTGTGGCAACGCGAGAATCTTCGTGGGTCGTGGCTTCAGCCACGACATACCGCCAGCAGAATTAGTGCGGCTTTAGCCGCTGAAGTACGGATCTTGCAAACTCTCACGCAGCCTCTGACGTCGTCCAGAAAAACTAGCTTTCAGGAGCAGCGAGGGGCTCGGCGGGGCGCGGCCTCAGGCGGAACACGAAGCGCAAAATCACATAGGCGACAGGGCCGGTGGCCAGCAGCAGCGGCGAATAGCGCATCACGAACGGCTCGCTGTACATTATTTTTATCGCGCACAGGATCGCCGGCAAAATAATAATCGCGGCCATGCCGATCCGCCCGCCAGGGACGCGAAAACGTCGCGGAGCCGCCGGCGCTTTTTGCCGCATGCGCCACGCGGAAAGCAAAGTGAGCAGAGAAGTGGCGATGCGCGTCCAAATGTAAATATCCACCAGCGCTACCACGTCGAACTTCGCCAGAACGCAGTAGACCACCAGCGAAATTAAAATCGCGTGCGCCGGCGTTCCGTAGCGCGGATGAATTTTCCCGAGGCTTTGCGGAAAAAATCCATCTTCCGCCATGGCCGCGGGAATTCTCGTCGTGTACAGAATCGTGCTGTTCGAGAGCGCCAGCGTGCCGATCACAGATGCCACCAGCATCGCCACGCCGAGCGGCTTGCCGCCCACCAGACGCGACGCCGTGACAATGTAGCCCGTGTTCCACGCCGTCCAGTTCCCCAGCGCCGCCAGCGCGAACATCGCCGGCACGATGTACGTCACGATGATCAGCGGCGTGTTCCACACCAGCAGTCGCGTGAACGTGCGCTGCGGATCTTTCATTTCGCCCGTGATGCTCGATAGTTGTTCGTAGCCCGCGTAATTCCACATCGCCAGCGCCAGCCCTGAGCCAAACACCGTGCCCAGCGGTTTCCCGGGAGGCACAAACGGAAGCGCGGGATTGTAGTGCCAGTGGAACAGCGCCACGATGCAAAGCCAAATCACCGGAATGAAAACCGCGGTTTGCAGCACTACGGCGAACCAGCCCGCCACTTTGATTCCACGCAAATTCATCAGCGCCAGCAGAATCAACACCGCGCACGCCCCCAGCCAGCGCTTGTAGCCGGTGAGTCCGTAAGAAAGATAGTTCATCAGCAGCACGCCGTACATGCTGTTCAGCAGAAACGTGCCGGCCCAATTCCACCAGCCGCACTGAAACCCCCAAAAATCGCCGAACGCCGCGCGCGTCCAGCGGTAAAAACCGCCCTGCACCGGCATGATGCTGTTCAGTTCCGCGGAAGCGAGCGCGATGGGAATGCACCAGAAAAACGGCACGATCGCGAGAAACACGATGGCCATGCCCGGACCGGCGTCTTTGAAAATCTCTTCGTAGCCAAACGGCCCTCCGCACGTGTACCCAAAAAAAACCGCCAGCAGCGGAAGAAAGCCAATCTGCCGCATCGCCCCGCCCAACTTCGTTGCGGACGTGCCATTCTCGTTTAGCATGTCTGTGGATAATTTCTTGCCGCCGGCGTCTGCTTGCAGCGAGTTCGCAGTGCGGTTCGGGTTGGACATTTTGTCTGGAGTGGCGCGGAGAGCGACATCATAGTGAACCGCGCCCCGCAATTCAACGACATTCAGCAGAACGACATTTCCGGGAGGCTTTTAATCCTTGGCGGACTTCACGCGTGAACAAGGTCGCGGCGTTTCAGCCTGGGGAGCTGCTTGATGGATTTGCCGGCCTTCTTTTCGGCCCGGCGCAAGTCATAGAGACTTTGCAGATTGAGCCAAAACTGCCCGCTGGTGCCGAAGAAATGCGCAAGACGCAAAGCGGTATCGCCGGTGATCGCGCGCGTGCCATTCAAAATTTGTGTAACGCGATTCGTCGGCACACCGATTTTTCGCGCCAGTTCCGCGGCGCTCATATCGAGCGTTTCCAATTCTTCGGCGAGATGCTCGCCCGGATGAATTGCAATAAGTGCCATGCCCATACTCCTAGTGATAATCAACGATTTCAATATTCGATGGTCCCGGCGACCGATCGGACCACTCGAAACAAATTCTCCATTGATCATTTATTCGAATGCTGTACTGGCCTTTGCGGTCGCCGGACAGCGCCTCGAAACGGTTACCTGGCAGTACGGCTAAATCCGCGACTGTCACAGCCGCCTCCAAGCGGTCGAGTTTCAAACGCGCAGCGCGTTCAAATCCAGAAAATGCCTTAACCCATTTCCCCGCCGAGAAATCCCGAGTGCGCTTGTCTCGATAGCCGATGATCACCAGCTAAATGCTACCAGCGATTACGTGATACGTCAAGCGTAACGATGAGGCTCTCGCCGATGAGGTGCTGTCCACACCAACCTATAAGTGGCAGGAAGCGGCGCCGCGCTTGGCGAGGTACTGCTGGTGGTATTCCTCGGCGCGGTAGAACGGGCCGGCGGGCTTGACTTCGGTGACGATGGGACGTTTGAAAATGTGCGCCTTTTCGAGCGCGGCGATGGATTCGCGCGCCTCCGCTTCCTGTTCCGCGTCGTGGTAGAAAATCGCGGAGCGATACTGCGTGCCGAAGTCCGGGCCCTGGCTGTTGAGCGTGGTGGGATTGTGGTTCTGAAAAAACGCTGCGAGAAGCTCGCGATAGGAAACTTGCGCCGGATCGAATTCCACTTCCACCGCTTCCGCGTGGCCGGTCGTGCCGGTGCAAACGTCTTTGTAGGACGGATTTTTCGTAGTGCCGCCGGTATAGCCAACGGTAGTGGAAGTAACGCCCTTCATTTGGCGGAATTTTTCTTCGACGCCCCAAAAGCATCCTGCCGCGAAAGTGGCTTTAGCCATTTTGTAAAACTCCTCGCCCGCTAATTCTCCAACATAACTTTAGATGTTGCCACAAGCGAATGGGTGCGGTCGAGTTGGTCCTGCGAAGAACAAAAAGCCTCAGCGGTTTTAGACGAGTACCATTTACATTTTGTGAGTTGACGGTATGCTGGCCTTGCCTCATTGCTCGCCCATCCCTCGCGCGAAATCCGAGTTCCAAAGGAGGGAACGTGCCTCGAAAACCTCGGCGGAAGAAATCGCAGAAAAAACAAAGCAACTCGCGGCGAAAGAAATCGCCAATGACAAAAAGCAAGCCGCGCCGGAAAAAATCCCAACAAAAGCGCAGCGTGCCAACAAGCGCCACCCAGCAGACAATAATATCCAGCGAAGCGCGCCGTCCAATCCGCATTGTGCCCATGCATCCCGGCGCGGCGGCGGTGGCTGCTCCGGCTGCGGCGAAGCTTACGTACCGAGGCGGGCCATTGCTCACCGCTGTGCAAGTTTTCACCGTGTTCTGGGGCGCTGCGTGGCAAACCGCGGCGAATAGCGCGCTGGTGGTGCAGCTCAATCAATTCTTCGACTACATTTTGACCAGCCAGCTTATAGATCAGCTCAGCGAATACAGCGTGGCGGGCCAGAGCATCGGCCATGGCACGCGCACCGGAACAAAAGTGATTACTTCGCCAGCGCCCGGCGCGTCCGTGCAGGACAGCGACATACAAAATTTGATTCAGCAGGAAATCAGCAATGGAACTCTTCCCGCGACCACGCCAAATACGCTCTATTTTGTGTTTTTGCCGAATGGCGTGCAGGTGGTGCAGGGCGGCGGCGCGTCGTGCCAGGTGTTTTGCGGGTATCACGATTCGTTCGGCAACAATATTTATTATGCGGTGATGCCGTATCCGGGCTGTGCGGGATGCACCGGCGGGCTGGCGGTGTTCGATGCGCTGACGTCCACCACTTCGCACGAATTGTGCGAGGCGATCACCGATCCGGTTCCCGGACAGGGCTGGTATGACGACGCGAACGGCGAGATTGGCGATATCTGCGCATGGAAAACGCGGAAGCTCGGCAACTACACCATTCAACTGGAATGGTCGAACCGCGCCAACGCGTGCGTATAAAAAGCAGCGACCGGCGAGCAGCTCCACCTCACCCCGCGCTCCATAACCGAACGCGCCGGAAGTGGGCGGCAGGAATAATTCCTCGCCGTCCGATTCAGCTTCGGAATTATGTACGTCAAAAATCCTAAAGCCGCTCCCAGTAACCGCGTCTGGAGCCGTTCCTAATGAGCCGTCGTTTCTTCGAATCCCAGAGCGCATACCTCGGCGTGTTCGTTTCCCGTAGCTCCCCACTGGAGACAGCGCCCGCTTTACTGCACAGTTCAGGGAGATTTGAACGTACATATCGATAAAGGTCGGAGACGTGGAAGGTAGTCCCGTGCGGTCTCTTTTCGATCCACTCGAGTGCGGCACTATGGAGTTGGTGAGCCGCGGAATTGTAGTTGCCTCTCATTTTGACGCCTGCCTCTCTTTTTTGCGCTTGGTCGCCTTTCCCATTCTGCGCATAACTCCGCGGCCCACTTCCGAGTCACGGCTCTTCGCACTGTAGTTATGCTTTACCATCGCGAAGCATGCGTAACGCCATCCGGTCGCCGGACGGGAAAAAAATTAGCAACGTCCCCTCGAGATCTCTCTCCAACCCCTCTCGAACTGAAGGAGAAATACCTTCGCCATTTACGCGCTCGTCGTGATACTCAAAACGACAGCCACCCAGGGACACGAAAGAAACAGCGCCATCTTGGGAGATCAGGGCCAACCTCCCGTTCTCGACGCTGCACTCAAGAACATTAAGCCAAAGTACGATGTTATCGCCCGAAGAGAAGCTGACCTGCAATCGCCTCCTTTCAGATTCGAACTTCGAAATCAGCAAAGCCGCTTCACTTGGTGAAATCACGTTGTAGCCTACCGCCGTGGGGCTTGGTCGTTCTTAATTTCAGGGCCATCGTTGTCTTTCCATTTAACATCGCTTTCGTTTTTGCCGCGCATGCCTAGACCTTTTCGGCGACGACTTTGGCTTGGAGGAAGAGGAGCAGGTAATCCTGGCCGCCGGCTTTGGAGTCGGTGCCGGACATATTGAAACCGCCGAAGGGATGTACGCCGACTTTGGCGCCGGTGCATTTGCGGTTCAGATACAAATTGCCGACGTGGAATTCTTCAGAAGCGCGCGCGAGCTTCTTTTTGTTTTTCGTGTACACCGCGCCGGTGAGGCCGTATTCAGTGCCGTTGGCGATGCGCAGCGCGTCGTCGAAATCTTTTGCCGGAATGACGGCGAGCACAGGGCCAAAAATTTCCTCCTGCGCGATTTTTGCATTGGGCTTTACATCGGCAATCACCGTTGGCTCGATGAAGTAGCCGTCGCCTGAAGCCTTTCCACCGCCCGCGAGCAAGCGGCCTTCTTTTTTTCCCCCTTCGATGTAATCGAGAATGGTTTTCATCGCGGATTTGTTGATGACTGGGCCCATGTAATTGTCAAAATTTTCCGCCGGACCCACTTTCAGCTTTTTCACCTGCGGAATCAATTTCTCGATGAATTTGTCATAGACTTTTTCAGCGACAATGGCGCGCGAGCACGCGGAACATTTCTGCCCCTGATAGCCGAATGCCGATTGCGCGACACCTTCCGCTGCCGAATCGAGATCCGCTTCGTCATCCACGATGATGGCGTCCTTGCCACCCATTTCCAGAACGGTGCGCTTGATCCAGATTTGCCCGTCCGCCTTTTTCGCGGCGAGCTCGCCGATGCGCAGGCCCGCTTCTTTCGAGCCAGTGAACGCGATGAAGCGCGTTTTAGGATGCGCTACCAGCGCTTCGCCAGCGGTGGCGCCCGGGCCGGTGAAAAAATTCACCACGCCATTGGGAACGCCGGCCTCGCGCAAAATTTCCATGAAAAACGCGGCGACGGCGGGCGAATCGCTCGACGGCTTCATCACCACTGTATTTCCGGTGACGATAGCGGCCATGGTCATGCCGCCCATGATGGCTGCGGCGAAATTCCACGGCGGAATCACGATGCCCACGCCGAGCGGAATGTAAGTAAGATAATTTTTTTCGCCGGAATTGGGGATGAGCTTTTGCGGGCCGGCGAGGCGCAGCATTTCGCGTCCGTAAAATTCGCCGAAGTCGATCAGCTCGGCGGTATCCGCGTCGGCCTCTGTCCAAGTTTTTCCCGTTTCGTAGCACAACCAGGCGTTCATTTCGTAGCGGCGATTGCGCAAAATTTCCGAAACGCGAAAGCAGCAGTCGGCACGCTCGTCGGCAGGGACTCTTTTCCAGGACGCGAATTCGTGGTCCGCGGCCTCAACGGCCTGATTGGCCATTTCCACGGTGCCCTTCTGAAAAATTCCAATGACCTGATCGGGATGCGAAGGATTGGTGGATTGCGTTTTTTCTCCGGCAAAAACTTTCTGTCCGCCGATGAGCAAAGGATATTCGCGGCCGAGTTCGCCAGCGACTTTTTGCAGAGCCGCTTCCATGCGCTTGCGATTTTCGGACTTGGAGAAGTCCTTGATAGGCTCGTTCTTGAACGGGCCGCGACCGAGACTGGTTGCCGCGGATATCATATAACTGCCTCCTTGAGGATGCGCATGCGTCGAGCATGCGAAACTGCCATTATAGCGCATGAGGCGGCGAGCAACGAGGAGTGGCAAGCTCTCGGTAGTGCTCTAATTCTGTGTTGCTAGTTTCCTGAGCCTTCGCCTTCGATGATTCGCGCGAGGCATCGGCGCGTTCAAGGTCGATAGCACGTCGAAAGCTCGCGCAGACCTAAGAAGCTC
>Ga0070733_10000114_pt1 | contig 74037 bp, 67 predicted proteins | sample Coa_R1_9_FD_66450 | JGI IMG/M metagenome (GOLD analysis project Ga0070733, IMG submission 66450) | Surface soil microbial communities from Centralia Pennsylvania, which are recovering from an underground coalmine fire - Coalmine... | ecosystem: Environmental > Terrestrial > Soil > Unclassified ... | reverse complement strand
CGGCTGCGCTAGCCTCAGGGCTGTAGCCGCATTTCTTGCTCAGCTATTTCGCGACGCGTGCGGGAAAGCCCCCGCGTTCTGCAGACCTGCGTATGGATCATGGTACAACCGGCAGCAGCACGCTGCTGGCCGTGGCCGCGCCGCGATAGACACTTTCGGTGACCGCTTTGTAGTCCCCAGCCTGGGCGTTGAAGATATTGTCGACATAGGTTTGCGGATTGCGGTCATAAAGCGGGAAGAGGCTCGATTGCACCTGGATCATGATCTTGTGGCCGGGCAGGAAGACATGATCAACATTGGGCAGGCCGAACTTGTACTCCTCGACCTTAGCGGGAATCAGGGCCTGCGGTTTGTCGAAGCCATGGACATAGCGACCCCTGAAGATCTCAATACCGACGGGCAATTCGAACCCCGCCATGCCGGGCTTTGAGCCCTGATCGGCGGATTCCGGCGAGGTATTCGGATACACGTCAACGAGCTTGACCACCCAGTCGCTGTCTGTCCCCGAGGTCGCGGCGAACAGATCGACCTGCGGCGCGCCCATGATGTGCACAGGTTTGTCGAGCGTCGCTGTCTGATAGACCAGAACATCGGGACGATCAGAGACGAAGCGCTGATCGTGCACCAGCCAGGTCTTCCACTGCGTGGAGTCCGCCATATTGATCGGGCGCGGAATGAAGGGCACCGGCTTTGACGGATCGGAGACGTAGTCGTCATGGCCGGCGGCGGGAGCAGTGAAGCCGGCCGTGTACCGGTCGCCCAGGTAGAGCGGCACCCGTGTCCCCATAGGCCATCGCGGCGATTGTTCCCAGCGATTGATGCCCGTGGCATAGGTGAGAACGTGCGGCGTACGCGGATCCGGCGCGCCCTTGAGGTGGTGGTCGAAAAAGGGCTTCATGTATTTGACGCGGAACTCCTCTGCCGTGTCGCCGGTGAAAGTCAGCGCCCCCAGATCGTAGCCGTAATGATTGACGCCGGAATGTCGCCACGGTCCGATGACCAGCGACACCATGTCGTTGTTCTTGTCCTTGAGCGCCTTGTAAACGGCTGGCGCGCCGTAGGAGTCTTCCTGATCCCATTGCCCCACCACCAACATCGTCGGCACGGTCAGCGGCCGTGCCGCCATCCACTTGTCCACCGCCTGCAGCGCCCAGAAGTCCGTATAGGCTGGATTGCGCATCAGCTTCTGTATGAAGGGATACTGGTCCATGCCCCATTTGCGCGCGTAGTCACCGCTTGATCCGGCCTCGAGATAGCGCGTGTAATCGTCACCGACGCCAACGGCCAGCCCGCCGCCCTCTGCCTTGGCCGTACTCTGTTCAACAACATAGTCCATCGTCGGGTTACGGAAGGCGCCGTTGTGAAACGAGTCGTCACCGATCCAGGTGTCCACCATGGGGCTCAGCGGCACGGCGGCCTTCAGGGCCGGGTGAGGGTTGATCTCCGCCATCAGCGTGGTGAAGCCGAGATAACTGCTGCCGATGACGCCGACTTTGCCATTGGTTTCCGGCACGTTCTTCACCAGCCAGTCGATCGTGTCGTAGGCGTCGGTCGACTCGTCGATGCCCGTGGTATTCAGTGGCCCGATGATGGGCCGGGTCATAACGAACTGACCCTCGGAATTGTGCAGTCCGCGGATGTCCTGGTAGACGCGGATATAGCTGTCTTCAACGAACTCGGCGTCCCTGGCAGGCAGGATTTCGGTGATCGACTGGCTTCTGGTACGTGCCGTCGAACCCTTGGCGTCATACGGAGTGCGCGACAGCAAAATGGGTCCGTTGCGAGCGCCCTTTTTCATGACGATGACGGTGTACAGCTTCACACCGTCCCGCATCGGAATCATCACTACGCGTTTTGTGTAGTCGGCTTGCGGGCGGGCCTGATCGTAGCTTGGCACTACATCAGGCGTCATGGGGGTTATCTGGGGCATTGGTTGCGGCGCGGCCGCCAGAGACGCTGAAATCGGCAGCAGTAGCGGCACCAAGACCAGCGCGCCGGGCAGAGCTGGTATATATTTCATGGCTTTGTTCCTGCAGAGAGAAGCTGAATTTACTAGCTAACCGTGTCCGTGGCGAAGCCGGCGAGGACGGATTGTTGGTTCGGATCAGTCCGCGAGCTCACGGAACCGATCCGCGGCGGCTACGAGATTCTGGCGGATTCCAGGCTCCGTGGCGGAATGTCCCGCGTCGGGCACAATTGATAGCGTCGCTTCCGGCCACGCGGCGGCGAGCGCGACCGCACCTTCGACCGGACACAACATGTCGTAGCGCCCGTGTACGATGACCGCTGGCACATGCCGGAATCGCGGCACCGCCTCGATGAGTTCGTTCTCGCGCAGGAAAGCAGAGTTTCGCATGTAGTACGCTTCGATCCGAGGCATCGAGAGCACGATACGCTCCCGGTCCTTGTCGACGGCGTCCCACGGCAACAGGTGTGCGCAACTCATCTCATACGTCTCCCAGGCGATCGCTGCAGGTAGGTGGACGGTTGGGTCTGGATCCAGGAGTCGACGCAGATACGCGTCGAGCAGATTGCCGCGTTCGGCGAGCGGAATATGCTCCGCGAACGCTCGCCAATACTCCGGATACACCAGGCGGATGCTGTCGAACCACCAGGTGAGATCGATTCGGCGGCAGTGCCAGATACCCCGCAATATGAGCCCCCGGCACGATTCCGGATGTGTCGCCGCATAGGCGAGAGCCAGGGTCGATCCCCATGATCCGCCGAACACGAGCCATCGCCGGATATTAAGATGGACGCGCAGAGACTCGATGTCCGCGACCAGATGCTGTGTCGTATTTTCTACGGTGCTCGCGCTCGGCGTTGATCTCCCGGCGCCCCGTTGGTCGAACAGCACGATCCGATATGCACTCGGGTCGAAGAATTGCCGATGGCCGGGCGTACAACCTGCTCCTGGTCCGCCGTGGAGGAACACGATGGGCCGACCGCGGGGATTTCCGCATTGTTCGTACGCCAACTGATGCCCTCCGGATACCGGAAGAATCGCCGAATCGTATGGCTCGATCGGTGGGTACAGATCTGGCACGCGATTGGTGTGGGCGTAGTCGCTGGCTGCGTCGTTCACGCGGTAAGGGCCGCCAACGCTTCAAGGAATCGATCGATGTCGCGGTCAGTCGTGTGCAAATGCGGGGCGACGCGGATGCAGTCTCCGCGGATTCCGACGTAAATGTTGCGGTTGGCGAGCGCTGACCCTAGGCCGGGTTGGAGGCCACGCTCCGATCTCAGCCCGACCATGTGACCGGCGCGCTGTGATGGCTCGGGCGCGGTAAGGCGATAGGACTCCCCCCGGGCGATGAGAGTGTCAGTCCACACGCGCAATCGCCGATTGATCCCGTCCGGTGTCCACTCGGCAATCTGAGAGAGCGCGGCGACCGCCATCGGTAGCAAGTAGAACTGAGCAGAGCCACCGTGCCCAAACCGTTCAGCGCCTGGCTTGTACACCGGGGTGTAGTCGACAAGCTTGGCGAAGTTCTCGCTGCCTTCGCGATGCAACCAGGACTCTTCCAGTGGTTCCCCGTCCGTATGCCAGCGCTCCGCCACGTATAGGTAGGCGACGCCGTAGGGTCCGAGGAGCCATTTGTAGCCGACGCTGATTAGATAGTCGGGCTGGCAGTCACGGACATCAAGCGGATACGCGCCTAGTGATTGGCTCGCATCGACTACAAGTGCGGCTCCGTGGCGCCGCGCCATTGCACCGATGCGAACGAGGTCGAGCACACGACCGTCCGTCCAGCGGCAGTTGGCCACAGCCACTACCGCGGTTTGCCGATCGATCGCGCACAGGACGGCCTCCGTGAGACTCTCGTGGTGCGGCGCGTCGACGCTCCGAATCGTCGCGCTCTGAGCGTCCGCCAGGCGTCGCCAGCTGTAATAGTTGGACGGGTACTCGTGTGCGATCACCACGATATTCTGTCCCGGTTTGACCGGAATGTTGCGCGCGGCTACCGCGATGCCGTAGCTCACCGAAGGAACCAACGTTGTGCAACGCGCCGGCGCATTGATGAGTCGCGCGAAGGTCTCCGATAATATTCTTTCATCCCGAAACCAGTCCGGCACCTGGACGATCCAGGGTTGGGCCATTCGGTCGAGCGCAGCACCACCGGCTGTCGTGACGCTTCTGAGCCGCGGCGCAAGGCTCGCGCAGTTCAGATAGACGACGTCATTGGGTATGTCGAAGGCGCTCCGCACCGACTGTGAGGTGTCTCTAGGCCCCTCTGTTCGCGGTTTCATGCTCATGTCGTCCTATTCATTTTGATGAGCGAGGGAGCGACGTTCGCGGTGCAGGGCGAGGCCGCCCATAACAAGAGTAATCCCGAGCAGCTCGGTCACAGTCGGAAACTGCCGCAAAACTAGAGCGCCGATCATCGTCGCCAGCGCAGGGAGCATGAACAGCATGAGCGCAAAGGTCGACCGGGACATTCGAGCCATGGCAAGCTGATCGCAGACGTACGGGATGACCGACGAACAAACACCTACACCGATGCCCGCGCCGAGTAGAAGTGGGTTGCGCAGGGCGGGCATCGCGGCGGCAATGCCAAGGGGGCTCACCACAACCATCGCGATCAACATTGCGGCTGCGAGGCGCTCAATGGGCCTTCCACGCCCCTCGCGGACGATGCGGTGGCCTAGTACGACGTAGAGCCCGAATAGGATGGCGTTCGCAAACGCGAAGACAAGGCCTGAGGGCGCCCCGGTGAAACGGACACCGGTCAAAAGTAACGCACCACTCGCCGCCGCACCGACGGCGATGGCGTTGCGCGCACTGCGTGCGCCCCATGCGGCGAGAACCACAGGGCCGACGCACTCGATTGAGCTCACGGTCGCCAGGGGTACTTGGCTTATCGCGAGATAGAACATCGAGTTCATGACTCCGAGCACCAGCCCCATCCCGACCAACAACGTGACCTCACTTCGGGAGACTCGCGCGATTAGCGTCCACGGGCGACACCAGACGCCGAATACGAGCGCGGCGGCGGCAAGTCGCAGCCACGCTACGCCGAGGACCTCAACGCGAGAAAAAAGCAGGACCGCGAATGCGGGTCCCAGGCTGTGAAATATAGCGCTGACCGCGAAATACGCGTGCGGGGGGACAGTGAATTCGGTCGAATCGAGGGGCGCTCGGCAACCCCAGTCGGTACTACCTGATTGGTGCTCACCGCGCACACGCGCATCATGTAAAATGTACAGCCCTCCGTGAAGACACTTTGAAAGGTAAAATGCCGTACAAGCCCACCAAACGAACTGAAAAGAAGCTAAACACCTTACACTCTGAGAGTCCCCTTCTCGATACCAGTAATCTAGCAATCCTCGGATACCTGAGCGCTGAACCGCGGATCTCCGTCCGGGAGTTGGCGCGGCGCGTGCATATGTCGGCTCCGGCGGTCGCCGAACGAATCCAGCGAATGCGGGAAGCGGGTGTGATCCGTCGTGAATGGCTCGAAATCGATCAGTTGGCGATCGGATTTGCGGTCCTCGCATACGTGCGAGTCCGACCGATGCCAGGCGCGTTGGCGAAAATTGCTGAGTTAGCTCAAGGCACGCCCGAGGTTCTGGAATGCCACCGGGTGACCGGTGAGGACTGCTTCATCATGAAGATAGTCGCCCCCGACATCAGCGGCCTGGAAGTCCTCCTTGATGAGTTCTTGCTCTTTGGAACGACCACCAGTTCACTCGTCGTGTCGTCGCCAGTCCCGCTGCGGTCCGCGCCCCTGCCTTGTCGGAACGCGACTTCGCAGGCCACTCGGCGAGCGAACGCCCGCAATCTTCTGCGGTGAGAACGGGTCTCGACCGACCGCTGCCGCCTGGCTGTCCTCGAAGCGGATGACGAGTTCGCCGGCCTCAGCCGCCGAGTGGAAATCCTCCGTGTGGAGCTCATCGTCGGACCAGTGTCCGATGTCCCGATCGAGCAGCCATTTTGCACGCCCGTCAGGATCGCAACGACTGCCGCGATCTGGCCAAACCCCGGTCGCATAAGCCCAGAATTCTGGCGTAGGCGGTAGCCATTTGGGGACCAGCGGGGCGGTTAGGGTCATATAGACAAAATGCGCTCCACCGAATATCAGCGCACAAACCCCGAACGTCAGTTGGCCCAGGCGCGTGAGGCGTGCGGCAGGGCCGCATCGATCTTGGCGCTGGCGGCGTAGACGATCAACCCGCCCGCCGCGATGGCGATGATCAGGCGGAACAACAACGTGGCCGCCAGGTTCTTGGCGAAGTTCAGCGGCCTATGAAGGGTCCCTCCCGGCGGGAGGTGATTCTTAAGTTTTAGGCGCTTTCCTCGTCGCAATCTCCCTTAACTATGACGCCGGCGCCGTTGCGCGCGCCTGACCGAATGTCAGAACCACCGTCCTGCTGCGCACCTGCCCGAGTCGCGCGCTGCCGCGCAGATGAGGCGAGCGCCAGAACACGGCCGGGCCGCGTCGGACAATGTGCCCGCGAACGTGATGTAGCCGCGGGCTCATTCGGTTCGATGCGTTGGGTAGTGACACTCCTCGTGTCAGCGGCGGCTTGTCAATCGGTGCGTGAACTTCGATGTGCTCCAGGAGCGGTGGCTTTCCGGCGTGCCGTCGGACGCGGTTGATTCGCTCACGGGCAATGACCTGGCGCGGCAAGAGATCGCGGGCGCCGAGCAGCAGGAAAAACGCCATCAGCATTGGCGCATCGAATGCACATCCGCCAAGACAGCTGCGCAGTACCCTGGCCCGAAGTTCCGGGGTGTGGCATCGGGCGTGGAAGTACGCGGACCACTCATCATCGAAGTGGTAGCGCAGGTGCACGAGCAGTTCCTCGATCGCTGGTTCCCCGTCCATTTGCAGAACGGTCTCCCCCCGCCAGATGGCAGGGCCAGCGGTCGCGAGTACCGGAGGTGGCCGATCAAAATCGAACGTGGTGACGATGGGTGACAGGTACGCTCGCTCATCCGTCCCAGACCAGAAAGTGCGCACCTGCCCCGAGCGGCAATTGGGCGCCGCGGTTATGAGCGCCCCGCTGTGCCGTGTCGGTGCTCCGTCCTTCACCTCAAGCGCTGGGATGGCCTTAAGGGCCTCCCGCCGGGGTCGATCAGGCCACTCGACCCACAGGCAGTGAGCCGGAACGTGAATCAAGTCCAGGCAGGCGCTGAGGCGATCGCCTTCCGCGTACGCGAGCTGCGTCGCGCAGCACGCCAGCTCATCCGAAAGCACGTAACGCACAGGGCAACCGCGAATGGCCTCGCTGAACCGGCTTGCGCCGGGTAGTTCCCGACCGTCATCGGCGAACACGTGCGCGCTTCGTCCTTGAGCGATGAGATCCAGCAGTCGCATTAGGAGGTGGTCCTCGCCTCCGCCCACCGGGCAACCCCCTGCCCGGGGTTGCCCGATAGCGTCCGTCATCCACTCAGAAGGTGTAGGTCCCGCCTACATTGAAGAACCGACCCACCGCGCCTGCCTGATGCATGGCCGGGTTGTACGGGTCGTTGCCGGAAGCGCCGTAGGTATTGAGGTCGACCGGCGGCTGCTGGCCGAACACATTCAGGATCGAGCCGTGCACGCTGAAGCTCTTCGTGAATGCGTACGCGGCGTACAGGTCGATGTCCGTGAACGACGCCACTTCGCAGTACTTGCTCAGGCCCGGCGGCACCGTGGTGGTGCTGAAGGCGAACCGTCCGCCCAGACCTCCTCCGGTGATCCCTTCGGCGCAGTTGTTGAACCCGGCGGTCGGATCCGTCAGATTGAACCGGCCCACGTAGTTCAACGACGCGGTCACGTCCCAGGGACCCAGGTCCCAGGACAGCGAGGCGGTGGCTCGCTCCTTCGGATTGCCGGTGTCACCCGAGATGATCGACGGACCATGGGTACCGGCGAGATCGAACGAGCCGCCCTGGACACCGAAGGTGTAGTGGAACATGTACGTGGCGTTCAACTGCGCCGAGAGCCGACCCGCCGAACCGATGTCGAAGCGGCTGAGGAGATCCATATCCAGGCCGTTGACGTGCGTCGAGGTCAGGTTGAAGTACGGGAACAGCGTGTACGCGATCGGGCCGACCGGCGTGGTCGCCAGCACGGTCGTGCAATTGCCCGTCGTGACCGTGTTGATGCACTCCGGCTGCTGTTGCACGGCGCCGCGCACGGGCGGGAACATCGCCGGGTTCAGGAGGCCAGCGTTGGCTTCCAGAATGAACACGTTAACACCCGACTGGATGTCCTGGTTCACCTTGATGTCCCAGTAGTCGAACGACACGCTCGTGTTGCCGAACGGCTGGAAGATGAAGCCCGCGGTGTAGTTCTTGGACTTCTCCGGCTGCAGTGTGGGAGTTCCGGACTGCAGGCCGACCGGGACGGCGATGCCTGCGCACGTGCTCGGGAAGTTACCGGCCGTTTGCGGGTTGCCGCTGCCCCCTGGCGCCAGGCTGGGGCACAGGGAGTTGTCGTTGAACACGAAGCCGCTGAACAGCGACCCCGCCTGGCCGGCCTCTGCCGGGTTCGGCGCACGGAAGCCCTGGCCGTACGTGCCGCGCAGAGTCAGCATCTTGAACGGTGAGTACTTGACGCCAAACTTCGGCGTGGTGGAGCTGCCATACGTGTTGTAACGGTCGTAACGGCCCGCGAGATCAATTTCCAGGCCCTTGACCACCGGAGCCACCAACTCGATATACGCGTTGGAGTTGCTCTGACCACCCACAGCGTACGCAAGGTTGCCGAACTGCGTGCCATTCATAATGTTCGGCGGCGCGAGCGCGTTCTTGTACAGGTGGTTGAAGCCCACACCGAGAGCCATGGACAGTGCGCCACCGGGCAGCTGCGCCAGCTCGCGCGTGCCGTGGAGGTCCACGACCTCCATGGTGTTGGTGTCCTTGATCCCTTGGGGGGGGGCGAACGCCGCCTCCATCTGCGACACGCTCGCGGTTGCGAAGTTAAACCCGGAAGCCGCGGTAGCCGCCAGCTGACCAGGATTGAACAAGCCGGTGCTCGTCTGCGTCAGCTCCGAATACATCCAGCCCGCCTCGCCATCGATATCCCAGCCGGCCGCTGAGCCTCTCAGATCGCCGAAGAGCCGGTACGTGTTGGTCACGAGCTGCGTCTGAATCATCCCCAGCTGCGGGAAGTCGGCCACCAGCGCCGCGGGTGCGGTGAACGGATTGTTTGGCGCACCGACGGGCAGAATGGTCGTGGGCGTCGTGATCAGGTGGGGGGCGATGCCCGGGGCGACGGCGGTAAGCGTGACGGGGTTGAGCCCGTTGACAAAGTCGTAAGGTGTGACGTTAGCGCCGACCTGTTCGGCCTCGCTGCGGAACAGCGACCCGGTCACGATCGCCTGCCAGTCACCGCCCAGGTTCTTCGTGAGCCGGCCAAGAGCGTTGAGATTTCCGGTCTGCGGCTGAATCTGCCAGAGCGGCGAGTAGGTGCAATTGCCCGCCTGGTAGGCGCTGTAGCTGGCACAGCCACCCGCACCCGTGTTCAGGAAGTGTGTGGTGTTGTCGAGCACGTTGGTCGCCGGGTTCAGGACGTAGCCGCCCAGGATCTGCGGGAACGGGACAACGCCCTGGTTGTTAGAACCGAAGCGGGTGTTGAAACCGCCGAATCCCGTCCAGTCGAGGTTGGTCCAGAATCCCTGCCGATTGTTCAGGAGGATCTGGTCCTGGTGACGAAACTCGAGCGAGAGGTACGCGTTGTACCCGTCAGAGCCGAGGTCGCCAATACCGCCGATCGCCGCCAGGTGCTCGGTCGTGCCGTCCGAGTGGCTGCTGGTGCCGCCCTCGGCAGTCACGCTCAAGCCCGTGAACGACTTCTTCAGTATCACGTTGACCACGCCCGCGATCGCATCCGAGCCGTACTCGGCCGAGGCGCCGTCCTTCAACACATCGATACGGTCGATGACGTTGAAGGGAATCTGCGTGATGTCAACGAAGTTGCGCTGGCCGTCATCGGACAGCGGATAGGGAATCATGCGCTCGCTATCGACCAAGGTTAGGGTGCCGCCGACCGTGAGGCCGCGCAGCGCGATACCTGAGCCGCCGCTAGCGAAAGCCAGGCCGAACGACTGGCTCAAGGTGCCCTGTCCGTTTGCAGACAGGTTACGCAGCACATCAGAAACGCTTGTGTAACCTGACTGCTGCAGATCCTCTGCGGTCATGACCTGCACCGGGCTCGGCGTCTCGAAGTCAGTACGCTTGATGATGGAGCCGGTGACGACCACCGTCTGCAGAGTCTGCTCGCTGGACTTTTCGCCCGTCGACATAGGTGCCTGCTGCGCTCTCGTCGGCAGGCAGGCAATAAGGGTCACGAGCGCCGCGACCAATAGGCCGCATATGCGCTTTTTTTGCCTTAACATTTGATTGTCTCCCCGTTATCGTTGAAGCTCGTTGCGCTTTCGCAACAGCCCGGCGGCGGTAAGTCGTCACTGCAACATCGCGCAGAAGGCTAGGGGCAATGCGTTCACACACAGTTAGAAATGTGATGAGAGCGGTCGTCCGCTTGATGAAGCACGACTATTCGATGGTCAGCGCACTCGCGGGTCGCACGCGAGGCTGGCGTCACGGGGACGATCAATGCAAGCATTCAGATGGGGGCGCCCGCGTCCAACGCACTGTTGCGAAGCGATCGGTGCGAGTGCGTGACACTCCAACTTTGCGCAGCAAGATCACCGCGGCAGCGTCTGCGTACGCGACGCGACTCTGCATCGTTCTCCGGAGTGCGGGTCGCTCCGCGGCGTTATCCTCGAAGGGTCTCGAAGCTACTTCAAAATCTTGTGCAGGATCTCACCCCATATGCGTCAACTTCGTTGTCCACGACTCGGAACGCGCGCTGGCCGGTCCCCGCGTTGGCATTCCATTCGGAATTTCGCAGTTGCATCCAGGTCAAAATATGCTTCCATCGCGCTCGCGCAGACCTCAAGCTCCGTCTCGCCCGTGCAACAGAATGTCCCTACGGACCCGCGGCGCCCGTCCGTCGATGCCGTCAGATAGGCACCCCGGTGTCCGGCGATACCGGCTTGGTTACTCGTGTGTGGAAAGCCATAACGCTTGAGCTCCTCTCGCCAGGGGGCCTCACACCATTCGACCCAAACACGTTGTGCTGGTATGTGTATTAGCTCCATGCAGGAGAGCGTGCGCGCACCTCGGAGTACGCGAGCGCCGCACGCATAGACGCGTCAGCGATGGGCAGCAGGCAAGCTCACTCGCGAAATCGCTTATGCCGGAGGCGAGTCCGAGCGCCAGTTGACGCACACTTAACAATGAACGGCATCCGGGATTGCGCGATGCGATCGACAAGCCTCATGCGAAAGCGCTATCAGCGGAGCGTGCGCTGATGCGGCTTTTGTGACGAAACCTTCCTGAAGAGAGACGAATCGCTTGCCTGCGATTGCCGTGACCGCCGCGGAAGCGCGGCGACACTCACTCAGTCGTGCGTCCCTTGCCGCCTCGATGGGCCCGCGGGATTCAGCCCACGGAGGATCTCGGTACGGTACGTCGGGGTCGATTCAAGGCACGTACCGTTAGTCAGCGTAAACGAGTACATCCCGTGGCCCAGTCTTTCGATATAGGCGACAGCCCGAACATTGACGAGTGTCGAACGCTCGATACGGAGGAATCCTGCGGGCGCGAGTCGTACCGCAAGTTCCTTGACGCGGTCGCGACTGATATACGACTCCGGTCCGGCGCAAATCCGCACGTAGTTTCCGTAGGCCTCGATGTAGTCGACCTTGTCTGGGTCGAGCAGGTATAGGCGTCGTTCGCGTTCTCCTACCAATAACAGCGGCCTGCCCGCGGGCGCTGCGTGCGCACTTGCTCGCCACGCCGTTTGCAAGGATGAGTGCGCAGTGCCTATGGCCACGGGTTCACAACGATCGCGGGCGCGCCCTATCGCTTCTTGGAAACGATCGGCGTTTACGGGCTTGGTCAGATAGTCAAGCACTCCGGCGTCGAAGGCCCTGAGGGCGTGTTCCGGGTGCGCAGTCACCACAATTACCAGCGGCGCACCGTCGCCTCGCAGGAAGCGCAGAAGATCGAATCCGGTCATATCCGGCAAGTCGACGTCGAGCAAAACGACATCTGGGTGGTGACTACGAATCGCATGAATTGCCCCAGCACCTGAATCCGCCTCCGCCACAACGTCAATGTCATCAGTGGTTCGACACAATCGGAGTAAGATCGATCTGGCCAACGGTTGATCATCCACTATCACGACTCGCATGATGGTTCCCCGGTACCGGAACCTGTCATGCCGCGCGGAAACGGCACGAGCGGGGCAAACGCGGGCGTGCGCGGGCGGATTGCCGTGAACGAATACGCCGCCGCTGTGTTGCTCACACGTGTTCCGACCTCAGTGCACTTGCCCAGACTGGTGCGTTCCGTCCGACCAATCGGCGACTTGCACGATGAAAGTCGCCAGCGGTTCGGGAGCACCTTGAAACTGCGGATTGAGTATCACCGGGGAGCCCGGGACGTCCGCGCCCCAGTCAGCACCGTCCGACCTCGCGGAATAAAACATCAGGTGTGGGTGCCAATGCCCGACCGCATCGCCAAGTTGGCCTTGCTTCGACATCATGTAGGACATCGCGCCGGGTTCCAGTGCTGGCAGCTCCTTTTTCTTGATCGCGTCCTGCATGCTGGCGATGAGCTGCGACCTGGACAAACCAGTGAGAGCAAGTTCTGTCCTCTTATAAGTGATCGGCAGAACCGAGCGGACAGCGGGCGGATTGAAGCAAACCGGACCCCGCACCTTTGGATTCCAGAACTCGGGCCAGTCAACTGGACCCATCCATGAGCGCTCCACGAGGCACACAAAACCATTCTTGCCTGTCACCACTGTTTCGTAGCCGTGCTCCTTGAGCACCAAGATCGTAGCGTCACGGGATACGGCCGCCGGTGCTGCACTACGCGCCAGGGCGATCTCCGCTTGTTGATCGCTCACGAGGTACTGAGCCACCGGCGCCATGCGCGGATAAGCTGCTTTTGATTCCTGTGCGTAACCCTGCCCCACCGCGCTAAGCGCGAGGGCGACCATGAGAGCCTGAATTGCGATCGTCCTGGCGATCATGTTGTTTCCTTTTCTTCGGATGCCTGAAAAGCATCTGAATGTACCGGCGCAGATGATCCAGGCAGGCAGCCGCAACCGCAGGTCCCTTCTGTGCCTTCGCGAAAATGAAGGCGCCCTGGATAACCGCCTGCATATAAACGGCGAGGCTCGCGGCGCTCCATTGTCCATCGCCGCCGTAGGTGCGCAGCGCTGCAGCGATGTCTGATTCGAGCATGGCGACGTGTTCGTTGAGGCCCCTCTCGCAGGCTGCCCGGATTGCAGGATGCGTGTGGTAAGCCTCCTGCACCATGGTGCCGAGCAGACAGGTGAATTCGGGTAGCTCACCTCGCAGGAGCGCCTTGCGAAACTCCACATAACCCAAGAGTCGGTCGACGGGGTCGGCCAGCTCCCGATAGGGTGCGGTGGAGAACAAACGGTCCGACATCGACGAAAATTCCTGGACTGCCGAGACCGCCAACTCTTCCTTGCTCTCGAAGTGATGGAAGAATGCCCCCTTGGTCACGCCTGCGGTCTGGCAGATGTCATCCACCGTGGTTCCCGAGTAGCCCTTGGCGCGTATGACATCCGTGGCCGCGTCCAACAGTTTTGTCTTCGCACTGCGTTGAGATTTCCTGAGCGGCATGATACGTAAACATACCAACTGGTTGGCGGGTTAGCTTGAATGCACTTGACCCGCGAGGCTCTCCGCAACGCCGTGCTGTCGCCAATAGCTCGGCGGAGCACCGGTCAAGGCGCCAACGGCTCGGGACAGGTGGGCGAGATCCGAAAAACCCAGATCGACAGCGATGTCACTGAGCGGTGATGAGGAGCGTAGGAGTAGGTTCCATGCGCGCCGCGCGCGGCTTTCGATTCGGAACGTCTTAGGGGTGACGCCAATCGCGCGATGGAAACCTCGTGACACGGTTTCAGGTGCCAGCTGTGCCTCGCGGCATGCTTCGAGGAGGCAAGCTTCGCTGGTAGGCGCCTGCGCAACAGCGTCGGCATCTGTGCCCAACACCCGCGTAGCGAGGTCTCGCGGCTGCAGCACCGGCACCAGCTGCCGCCCAACCGCGGCCTCACTCTTGCCAGGTGGAGGTAGCCGCGCTTCCCTGGGCGTCTTGCCACAAAATCGCGTTCAACACACGTGCATCGGCCTTATCGGGCTGGGAGAAGTCCATAGCCTCCGATTCTTTCGCGCCCGGGGCGGTCTTGGAATTCACCTCGTAGAGCAGCCCGTTGCGCAGCGCACGGTCGTCGGCTTGATAGGGTGGTTGGCTTCCGGGACCGGAAAACGGCGTCGCCATGAGAGGAGCGTGCGCGTCGAACAGGTTCATCGGCGGAAGGCCGAGAAGGGCCTCCATGGTGTGAATCATACTCACCGTCGTATAGAAGTGATGATCAACGAACGTCGTGGCCAAGGCAGGCGAATACTTGCTGATCACCAAGGCGATCGAGCGGTGCGCATCCACGTGATCGGCACCGTCCTGCGCGTCGTCTTCAACGACGAAAATCGCCGTGTCGCCCCAATATGGACTGTGAGACACCGCATCCACCACGCGCCCGACCGCAAGATCGTTGTCGGCCACCGAGGCCTTCGGGGTTGGCTTGCCGGGGCGTGTGCCGCCCGTGTGATCGTTGGGCAGCCACAGCTGGACGAATTGGGGCAGTTCCCTTGAGCTTCCACGCGCGGCCACAAACTGATTGAACTCGCGAAGGAATTCATCCGCACGAAGCTGATCGGGGTAGTCAATGTCAAAGTCCGGAAAGGATGGATCGATATGCCCTCGTTGAGCCTCCTTGGTGGGGCTTACACTCCTAGGCCGCGGCACCGGCCAAGGCCACGGGCTGACTCCGCCCGGCGGGCTGCCTACATTCGGCGGTAGTCGTTCCCCTTTCTTGATGTCCTTAGACGGACACGCATCGAACGTCACAGCCGGGCGGCCGCCTTGCTCAGGGACGGTCATCTTCTGGTCCCTGCACCAAACACCTGACACCATCTCGCCGTAGATACGGTAGGTGAATTTGTGCTTTGCGAGATTATCCCACAAGAAACCGGTCCCAGGATCGTCAGGATCTGAAATCCCTTGCTCGAGTGCATTCCCGTAATCCTGCGGGCGCTCGCTCAATCGATAAACGGGGGGCCAGATCTTCTCGATGTAGTCCGAGGTGGCAGAACCATCGGACCACAAATGACCGTTCGCAGAGACGTCGCCGCTATCATAGAAATTGTCGAGCACCCCAAACTGCCATGCCAGTTTGTGAGCGTTGGGCGTCACTCCCGCGCCATACATGGCCAACGAAGGATCGCCATCCCCAACGGGCAGGTCGCCGAGGATCTGATCGTAGGTACGGTTCTCCCTGAGTATGTAAATGATGTGGCGAATGGGATTTCTGCCCCCCGCAAAGCGAATTCTGCTGGGTTGGGCGTGAAGAAGATTATTTTCCTCGACTTGCCGCGTGTAGGCGGGCAGCCTTTTCGCAATTTCAGCGAAGCTTAACCGCTGCAACGAACCGCCCATGCGTGCGCCGATAAAAGGGTGCCCAGTGGCGCTGGCGGACTTGCGAATGACGGCTTCCATGTTGTTGGGTCCGCTGCTTTGGCCCTTGGCGCTGGCGATCAGCAAGTCGCCCCCGGACACAACGAGCGCACTCGGATACCACTCCGTCGGAATGAACCCAAGTGGAGATACCGTGGCCGACGGTTGACGCTCACCGCGCACCTTGAACACCGCCACGGCGTCGAGAGAGGCACTGGCAACGTAGAGGCGCTCTTCATCGGGGGATAGTGCGAGGGCGATCGCCGCCCTGCCAATCGAATCGTCCTTGCCGAGCGTGGTGCAGTAGCAGCCAAGCAGAGCGCCCGTTTGCGAGTTGATGGCCAAGGCTCCGTCCGCTGCTGCAGTCCCGGAATTGGCCATGGCGACATAAAGGATGTCCTCACCCCGATTGAGAAGCATGGCGGTGGGGTGTGTTCCAGGAGCCAGAGCGTCGGCAGGGCGCCCGAGGCTAAAACGGTGGGTGATCCTCCCGGCGACCAGATCCACTTCGGCGACGGCGGATTCGTTCCACAGACTGACCCACGCCCGGGTTCCAGACTTGTTCGGGATGACGGTATAGGGATAAGCGCTCGGTATATAGCGAGAGGAGCTGAGATCGATCGACTCCAGGATCCGGCCCGAGGTCACGTCGAGCAGGACCAGGTTATCGGAGAGATTATTGGCGACCAGGAGGCGATCCCCCTGGGACGTGCTCAAGACGGCAATTCCCGCGGGATAGGCTGGCGCTCCGCCCAAGGGAGTGTCCCCGGCGTCGTAGGTCAACGTCCTTCCGGGGGCGAGAGGTTGCGCCCCGATCTTGATGAAGCGCTCGGGGCTGACGATGCCATCCCTAAACTGATAGATAGCGATTCCGTCCTCGGTGAGCGATGACATCGACGCATAGAGCCGTGTGCCATCCGTCGAGAACGCAAGCCCGATGAAGTAGCTCTGCTTTGCATGGTCGCCCACTCGGTCGTCAGGAAAATCACGCAGCTGGTTGTTGCTGAGATCGAGTACGGCGATGGACTGGCGGACCCCGCTCTCTTCTGTACCGAACCCCTGGTTGAGCAGCGCCGCGTAATGACCGTCCGGACTCGTGACGACGGTGGCGGGGTAGCTGTTGGTGCGAGCGACAAAGCCCGGCACCGGAATAGAAAGGGCCTTGCTGGTAGGAAGATGAATCGTGCGCTGAGGCCCCTCGGCGCGAACCGCCGCGCAAAACGCACAGACTCCGACCACGATCGCCGCGGCAACGCGCAAGATCTCCACCTGACGAAGGTGTCACACGCCAGAGCGCGCGTCTTGAACGGATTTGGTTCGTCGGCAGGCGCGTCGAAGAGCATTGTCCTTCCGAACCAAGTCCGCCGAGTGAGCACATCGATCGTGCTCGCGCCGACAAGGCTCCGTCACGCGGCCCGAGTTCGTCTCGGTTCGCACTGCACCGCTTCAGATAGCCAAGGGATGCATTTTCGAGGTCCTGTGGCGGGCGCCGCGGGGCTCACAGGTTGGTACCCGTCTCGTCGCGGAATCGGAGCGTTCCGACGCGTTTGGCTATGGTCGGGGGAGGGCTGCCTAGCGAAAACACCGATGCGCGTTAGATTAGCGTCCAGGTGGCGATCTACGCGGGCCGCCACCCTGAAGCTTGGCCAAGAACATCCGGAGTCCCCCTTTGAACCAAAGCGCACCTAGTCGCTATGAATTCCGAACCGTAGTCGCCGGGGTGGAGACCCTCGCCAGCCCCATGTCAATGCCGCGACATCATCACAACGAAGGCTATGCAACTCTCGTTCTTGCGGGGTCGCTTGTGGAGGTCAGTTTCGCGGGCCGCATGCGCGCAGGGCCAGGAGATGTCTTTCTTCACGGGTGCTTCGACTGTCACTCGGACCGGGCCGGTCTGCGGGGGTCCTTACAGATTCTTCGCTTGCCCTGGCGGCACGATGCACTCGAGGGACAATTTCATGTACGCGACCCGGACGTGCTGGCGCGACTTGCCGAATCGGATCCAGAGTTCGCGGCCGCGCAATTGTACGAGCAGTTGCGCCCCAGTACGTTAGGCGACCGGTACTGGGTCGACGAGTTGGCGACCGCGCTGCAGACAAACCCCCTTTTCCCATTGCACGAGTGGGCGGAGATTCATGGGCTGCGTCCGGATACGGTTTCACGCCAGTTTGGGCTCGAGTTTGGTGTGTCTCCGAAGCGCTTCCGACTGGAATCGCGGATTCGCCTAGCGTGGCGCGAGATCGTCGGATCCTCGCGACCGCTTACCGACATTGCCTTTAACACCGGCTTCTCCGACCTAGCCCACCTCAGTCGCAGCATCCATGTGTTCACCGGACGCCCCCCCAAGCTGTGGCGCGAGAGCGGATTCAGTGCGTCGCGCTCGTGCGTCGAATGAACTCCGCTGCTTTCTCGTGCAGTTGCTGTAGGGATTCGCGGTGCGCTCGCCGGCATCCCCCTCGGCTTGCAACACCCAGCACCTCAGCGTCTCCGCCGTGCAGCCACTCTTGGCCGATATCGAAGCGACCGTAGCCCACTGGGATGAATATTCACCCCGGTGCTCGGCGATTAATGCAACTCACCGTTACGTCTTTGACTTGTGTGCTCTCGATGCAAAACTGAATCTGCCGCCGGGAGCCTCGTGATGCGGTTCCAAAACTAAGAGTGACGCACGACAATTGGCTTTGATGCAGTGGATTCCATTTTGTTGCTGGGGACAAAGTGCCAGCAGCGTGCTTCCTCCGGTGGTGCCATAGGACATCGCGGGCTTAGCCGGCGAAATTCCGCCAGACAACCACGAGCATTTCAACGATACTGCGGCAACGCTCATGTCCCACCGCAGATTGGCATGGTTCCATCCCTGACTCGCAGGCAGGTACTGGCGGGTGGTATCGCCGGTGTCAGTGCGTTGCTGGCACCCTGGGAACTCGGCGCTGCCGCGAGCACGACGCCGGCGTCCGCCTCCGGAACCATCAGCATCGGCGGCGATCTCCTCGTGAATCGCCTGGGGTTTGGCGCCATGCGCATCACCGGCCCTGACATCGGGGGCGCGCCGAAGGATCCGGCGGAAGCGCGCCGCGTGCTGCACCGCGCACTTGACCTGGGCGTCAACTTCATCGACACCGCGGATACCTACGGTCCGTTTGTCAGTGAGCTATTGATCGCCGAGACGCTTTATCCATATCCGCGTGGACTGGTGATCGCTACCAAAGGTGGTCTGGTACGGCCGAGCGCCTCCGGGGTGTCGACCCCGGACGGACGACCGGCGCACCTGCGGGAAGCGTGCGAGGCGAGCCTCAAGCGACTGCGGCTCGAGCGCATCGACCTTTATCAGTTTCATCGCATCGATCCGAATATCCCGCTGGAGGAGTCGATCGGGGAGCTCGCACGACTGCAGAAGGAAGGCAAAATCCGTCACGTCGGTGTGTCGAACTTCAACGTCGACGAATTCGCCCGCGCGCGCAAAGTCGTGCCAGTGGTCTCGGTGCAGAACCGCTATAACGTTGCGGACCGCGCCTCGGAGGATGTACTTGCCGTGTGCGCACGCGAAGGGCTCGCGTTCATCCCGTGGGCGCCGATCGCAGACGGTTCAGCGGAGTGGCTGGAACGCGACACGAGCGGTCAGAGACTCGCAGGCGTTGCGAAGGCTCGCGGGGTGAGCGTGCTGCAGCTGGCGATCGCGTGGCTGCTGGCGAAATCACCGGCGATACTACCGATTCCAGGCACCTCCTCGGTGGCGCATCTGGATGAGAACGTCGCCGCGGCGCAGCTGAAACTGACCGCAACGGAAATGGCGCTCATCGGCTGAAGCGGCGTGCGCGCTGGCGCCGCGCTGCGTGAGACCCCAGTGATGTGCATATAACGCGACTGCCTGCTCGGAGCGCGGGACTGTCCATCGTACGACGCTTCGGATGGTCCAAAAGCCACCAACCAAGTCATCGTTCCCTACATAGTCGAAGGGAATATAGAAGTGCCCTGTGGGGTGCGAGGGCACCTTTCAACCGAGGTCCCCTAAAGCGACAACCACCTCATAGTGCTCGACATTCAGCGAAGGATCGATGAGGCACTCCAGATCGTACGCGTAATAGTGCGCTCGATCGATGTTACTACCCGCATACGCCCTGATCGCCTGACGCGAGGTCCAGAACGACAGTAGCAGGATGTGCGTTTGCACCTGTTCGGTCCGGCGCAGCAGGTGTCCGGAGCGATAGCCGACGTATTTTTCGTAGTCGCGAGCCCCGAAACCAACCAGATACCGCAAATAGGCGTCAGTTTTCTCGTTGGGAACAACTCCTCGCCACAGGCGTGCAACCATGGGCGAGTCTCCCACAGACGGTGTACGTCCTGATTTGTGTGCACCCTGTGGGTTGTCCGAGTGAACGTCGTATTCTTGGATGTTCCTCTGCACCACGTTCGACCTACCGGAGCTGAAGTGGTCAGCCACGAGCGAACCGCTATCAACACCCGCAAGTGCCGCGACGGCATCCACATCGTCCCAAAGCGTGATCATGACGCTCCGGGTAACGTCCCCTTCGCCTCGATGCAAGTACCACGAGCCCCGATTCCCTGGCGTTGCCAGGTGCCGGGGAAGCACGATCGAACGCGCCGACTCCACACATTCACCGCTCTTGGAAGTCGGAATCGTCTCACGACAGATTCTGGCGATCATATCGTTCTCACCGACACACTAGTTCGAACAGACACCCTTTGCCGCGCATTTCAGCAATCGGGCACATACCCTGCTTTCAACCCGCGCCGCTAACGTGCAGCGTTTCCGGCGAGGTGTGGGTCCCTTCTCCCTGTTCCGCTAACGAGTCTGCTATCCCTCGCTCTCCCATAGCGCGCTCGACAAGCCGGCGCCTTGCACCTCGTAGTGCGTTGCGGTCGGTTCGTACTCAAGCAAGTAACGAACATCTTCGTCGTAGTACTTCGCCGTCTCGATGGGCTCGCCTGCGAAGGCACGGATGACATCGAGCGACTCCCATAGACTGACGGTAAGGAAGTGGCAGCACTCCGGGGCATCGTGGCGCAGGACGAGTGCCCCCAGGTTCCCTATCGTGCTACGGTAATCCGGGATCGCTCGGCTCCGCAGGAATCGCCCGTATTCTGCTCCCAGTTCGATCGATGTGCGCCCATGCCAAATGCGAGCGATCACGCTTGCCTCCTCCAGTTGCCGAACCTACTGAAGTTTTTGTGGTAACCAATATAATGCTTTTATAGGTTACAAAAAATAGTCGCTTAATACCAGCATAGAAGACCCACATGGCGAAGGACTTGGATCTACGGTTCGGCGGCCGCGAGTCGCGGGGTGTCTTTCACTTCCAGCTTACGGGCGGTGCAGTTGCACTTGACTTCGCGAACACGCTCGATGAGCGCGGAGGAGTTCCTGTCGAACTCCTCAGCAACTACGGTCGCCTGTTGAATTGGAGCGAACAAACGGGGGTGCTACGGGTTCGCGAAGCGAGACTCCTTCGTGAGAGGGCAAGGTTACATCCGGCGCGTGCAGAGGGGACTCTCAAAGCGGCTCGGAATCTGCGTGAGACCATCTTTGAAGTGGCTTCCAGCCTTGCACAGCGCCGAACCGTACCGCCGGCTGCCTTAGGTCAGCTAAATAGGTTCGCTGGGCATCTGCAACGACATACGCGTCTCGTGCCGGTGCGCGGTGCATTGGTGTGGAGGCCCGGCCTGAAAGCCGGAGATTTGAGCTCTGTGTTGTGGCAGGTCGCGAGGTCAGCGACTGAGATTATGACGAACCTGGAGCAATTAAGGCGCTTGCGCGTCTGTGCTGGTGCCGGTTGCCAGTGGTTGTTTCTGGACTTCAGCCGGAGACACGATCGTCGCTGGTGCGACATGAGCGTGTGCGGCAATCGCGCTAAGGTCACGCGCTACCGCGCCAAACATGTAACCGTTTGGTGAACGCGATGCTGGGCATCCACGATTACTGGCTGTTCATTCTTTCCGGGATTCTCCTAATCCTCACACCCGGCCAGGACACCATGTACATCCTCGGCCGGAGCCTAACCGGCGGTTTGCAGTCCGGCGTGGCCTCAGCGTTCGGGATCACGGTTGGCACGATCATTCACACCCTTGCGGCAGCTGCCGGACTGTCGGTGCTCTTAGCCGCCTCGCCGGTGGCGTTTACGACAGTGAAGCTGTGTGGAGCCGCGTACCTGCTGCTCCTTGGAACGAGGCTGCTGTTCACTCGGAGCACGACGGCCGCTGAACGGGATCCCGAAGCGGGGGCTGCGCCCAGCAGCGCATCGTCGGCGTTCAGCCAGGGTATTCTCAGCAACGTGCTCAATCCCAAAGTGGCGCTGTTCTTCTTAGCGTTCCTACCGCAATTCATTAACCCCTCCAGCGCTTTCAAAACTCTCGCATTTCTTGTGCTGGGCGCCACGTTTATTACGATGGGGTCGCTCTGGTGTTTGGTGCTGGCGATCGGAGCCGCGCGTCTGCGCACCTTCTTCGTACACAATCCGGATGTACGAACGCTGATCAACCGCGCCACCGGGGGACTATTCATATTGCTTGGCGCGCGTCTGGCCTGGAGCCGTTAAAGAGAACCCCGAAGTCTTCGACCGCAGAGGTAATCCGCAGAGAACTATGTGCCGGGGTCGAGGGTTCAAATCCCTCATAACATCCGAGAGCGACTGACTACCCAGGTTCTCGTAAAGATCGAGAATCACGCGGCGGTTCGCCAGCGCTGTAAGTCTCGAATACAACGTAGCCATCCGAAATGCTCTTCCGCGCATGGAATCTATTGCGGCACTCCTCGTCACCGCTCACAGTTATTGCTCATGAGTTGGAGTTCTCGGATCTCTCCCATCTCTCCCGAACCATTGGAGCCCTGACCGGCGCGCCGCCCAGTTATTGGCGACTGCATGGCATTGCGAACGGACTGGCGCGTCAAGTGCATTCAAGCTAGTGGGTTCGCCTGGCGAGCATACTCAGGGCTGCCTTGGACTCGCCAGTAACCCCGCAGCGCGGAGCGACAGAACAGGTTGCGGTACGAATTGGTATTGTGGATGCCTCACGCGCCGCGGACGCCGTGCGTCTTCTCAAGGAGACCGCGCGATGGCTGATCGACCGCGGCATCGGACACTGGTCCGTCGATGAGATCCGCACGGAGGATTTCCGAGCCGCAGCAGAGGCGGGAGAACTCGTCATCGGTTTCGAGGACGGCGAGGCCGCAGCGGTCATGTTGCTGCAGAGCGTTGACGTGGCTTATTGGCCCACAGAAGCACAGGGCTCGGCACTGTACATTCACAAGCTCGCCGTGCGCCGAGCCTCTGCTGGTCGGCGCTGGAGCGCCCGCCTGATCGAGTGGGCCGCAGCCCAAGCCCGTGCCCGCGGCATTCCCAGGCTCCGGCTCGACAGCTTGCCCGGGTCAGTGCTCCAAAAGCTGTATGAAGCCGATGGGTTTACGGTCGTCGACCCCAGGCCCGTTCGAGTGGGCACCGTCACAGTGATTCGCATGGAGCGGATGCTGTAGTGAACAATGGAGGCATCGCGATTGTGAAGGTCGTGGCGAAACTGGCAGCAATAGCGCTCGGCATTGGCGCTGTGGGCGCTTCTGGCAGTCGCGCCCAATCGATCACGCAAGCGGAGCTGGTTCGGAGAACCCAAGAATTACTCGACGGCGTCACGGCGGGGAAACGTGCGTGTACCTTCAGTGAGCGTGCGCGCCGATCGCGCACGGGAAACAGGAGCGCTTACGATGGCTGGTCACAGTGGTGAGAAATTGATCACTTTGGTTCGCGAGCATGTGATTGGCATCGTCACCTTGGGCTTCGGCGTCGTTCTTGCCGCGCACGCCCAAGCGGCCGACATGGACGCGCACGTGTTCGGCAATCCAAATGTCTGGCAATGGGCTCCGAGCCGGACCTATCACGTCGAGAATTACAAGCTGACGCTGCACTTCGACGAACTGAAAGGCGAGGTGATTGGGGATGAGGTGGTCACGCTCCAACCCCTCGGAGCACATTTCCATGAGTTCTACCTGGATAGCTCCGAACTAAGCATCGATTCGGTCACTCTGGTGCTGCCGGGAAGCACCCCGGTCAGCCTAATGCACAGCGCGCAAGGGTCTCGTCTGTGGATTGCACTCGATCGCGACCATGACGCAACAAGCACATTGAGTCTGCGGATCGCCTACCACGGGTTTCCGCGTACCGGTCTGTTTTTCATAAACCCGACGTCAGAATATCCGAGCCGTCCGCAGGAAATCTATTCACAAGGCGAAGCTGAGTTCAATCATTATTGGTTTCCGTGCTGGGACTATCCGAACGACATGGCGACAAGCGAGACCGTCACGACGGTTCCCGAGGGGCAAAGCGTAGTTTCCAACGGCAAGCTGGTCAGCGTAACGCGCTCCCCAGGTCACGTGACCTATGACTGGGTGGAGAGCATACCCCATAGCTCCTATTTGATTTCCATCGCCGTGGGCCCGTGGCGCAAAGTGCCCGACAAGTATGAAGACAAGCCGGTCGATTACTACGTTCCGAATTACGTGGATGACGCCACGGCGCGACGATCATTGCACCTGACACCCGACATGATTGGCTTTTTCTCCCGCGCGACAGGCGTGAACTATCCTTACGAACAATACGCACAAACGACAGTTCACAATTACATCTTTGGCGGACAGGAAAACGTCAGCGCCACTACGCTAACGGAATATACCCTGCATGATGAGCGCGCGGATCACGACTACCCCAGTACCACACTGGTGTCGCACGAATTGGGTCAGCACTGGTTCGGCGATTTGGTGCAGGGTCGCGACTGGGCCAATATCTGGCTCAATGAGGGCTTCGCGACGTACCTCAGCGCGCTTTACACGCAGTACCACGAGGGTAACGACGCATTTCGCTTTGAGATTTACAACGATCAGCTAACGGAGCAAATGGAGGATCGCGACAACTATCGCAGACCGCTCGTCGAGCGGCACTACACCGATCCCATGCAGTTGTTCGATGCGACGACACACCAAAAGGGCGCGGCCGTGCTGGATATGCTGCGTTACGTGGTCGACGGTGCGGAAGCTGCATCGCACCCCGCCTCGCAACACGAGCCGCTGTTTCAGGCACTGAATCACTACCTGGTCGCGCATCACGCGCAATGCGTGGACACAGCCGCCTTGGTTGAGGCTATTCGGGCAACAACTGGTCAGGAGCTCGGCTGGTTTTTCCGCGAATGGGTGTACATGGCCGGGCATCCGGACTATCGAGTGGAAGCAAGTTACGACTCCGCGAAGAAGCTCGAAAAGCTAATCGTCACGCAAACGCAGAAACTCGACGCGCTGACGCCCGTCTTCGACATGCCAATCGAAGTGGCGTTCTATGGCGCGAGCGGCGAGCGGCGAGAGAGCCGAATTCGTGACAATTTGCAGAGGCAGGAGTTCGACATTCCGCTCGATTTCGCGCCGCAGTGGGTGGATTTCGATCCGGACGACCTGATTGATAAGACCGTGCAGTTTGATAAGCCTCTCGTTGCGCTGATCGGGGAGGCGGAACGAGACCAGTCAATGATGAGCCGCTTGTGGGCGGTTGAGCAGCTTGGCAAGGAGAGGGGAACCAGTGCGAATAGCAGCGTTGCCGCGTTGACGCACGTGCTCGGAAACGATGCTTTCTACGGCGTGCGAGCCAGTGCCGCGACGGGGCTCGGCAACATTGGCAACCAGCCGGCCAAAGGCGCTCTGCTCTCCGCACTGCACCAGCCGGACAGCCGTGTACGCACGGCGGTCGTCACAGCGCTCGGAAATCTCTCCAGCGATCGCATGGTCTATGATGCACTGGTCCACGCGCTACACGGCGACGCGAGTTACGCAGTAGAGGCCGCCGCCGCCGAGGGGCTGGGCAGATCGGGCGTAGCGCAGGCGTTCGACGTCCTGCGGGCGGTGGCGTCGACCGAGCCAGAAGTAGACGTCATGCAAGCGACGTTGGACGGCTTAGTCGCGACAAAAGATTCGAGGGCAGCGGCAATCCTGCTCGCGCACGCGCGCGCCGGCGTCCCGGAACGGATTCGGGTGAGCGCCCTGGCTGGACTTGCGGGGCTGAAGCAAGCGGTCGAGCAAGATCACGCGCGCGAGCTAGCCACAGTGGTTCAGGAAGCATTGCATGATCCCTTCCTTCCGGTGAGGCAGGCTGGCGAACGTTTAGCCGGAGCCTTCAATCTCGCGCAGTTTGAAGCAGACATCCAAACTGACACCGATGCGCCTCTGATCATGCAGCGTGAATTCGCGCAGCAAGTTCTGAAGCAATTGCATCGCTCGCAATGATGCGTCCGTCGCTCACTGCAGAGCATCCCCGCCTACGGGCGGCTAGACTGCGCGCACTTCTCTATAACGTAACGGTTGACGGGAGACCGACGTGATAACGAGGACAACCGGATTCATGGCCGTGACTGTGGTCGCGTCGCTAGTGTTGCCGCTGAGTGCCCTGGCCGAAGCGCCGTTCGACTTCGACAAGGCCTCCGGCCGGTTGCCGAAGAACGTGGTGCCGACCGACTACCGCATCGCCATCGTGCCAAACCTGAGCGCGAAGACGTTCACCGGCACCGAATCGGTATCACTCAAGTTCCGCGAAGCGACCAGGAGCGTCGTCTTCAACACCCTGAACCTGACGCTCAAGGATGTGCGCCTGGATGGCAAGCCGGTCAAACATGTAACCGACAACCAGGCGCAGCTCACCACGGTCACGCTCGCCGCCGCAGCTCCCGTGGGCACGCACAAGCTGACCATGTCCTACTCGGGGGTGATCGAGTCGCGGCCGCAGGGCCTGTTTGCGCAACCCTATGACAAGGTCGGCGGTGGCACCGGTGTGCTGCTGACGACGCAGATGGAATCCACCGATGCCCGGCGCATGTTCCCCTCCTGGGACGAGCCCGCGTTCCGCGCCACCTTCCAGCTGACGGCCACCGTGCCTGCTGACTGGGCGACCTTGGGCAACATGCCGATCGCCAGGCGCATCGTGCATGGGGAACTTGCGACCACGACCTTCGAGCGGTCGCCGCGCATGCCCTCATACCTGGTGGAATTCACCGCTGGCGACATCCGTGAGCTCAGCGCCGCAGGCGGCAAGGTGCATTTCGGTGTGTGGGCCGTGGCCGGACGTGAAGCTGATGGTGCGTACGCACTCGCGACTGCGCAGCAGATCCTGGCTGACTACGACGACTATTTCGGCTACGCCTATCCCCTGCCCAAGCTCGACTCGATCGCGATTCCCGGCGGGTTCGCCGGTGCGATGGAGAACTGGGGTGCGATTACCTACACCGACCAGTCGCTGCTGCTCTCGAAGGCGAGCTCGATCGGTGACGCTCAGGGGGTCTACGCCACCATGGCGCACGAAATGGCGCATCAGTGGAACGGCGATCTCGTCACCATGGGCTGGTGGGATGACCTGTGGCTGAACGAGAGTTTCGCCTCGTGGCGCGCCGCCAAGGAAACAGATATACGCAATCCCACCTGGAAGTGGTGGGAGCGGGAGGACGCGACCAAGGAGAACGCGATGGAGGCTGATGCGCGTGAATCCTCACATTCGATCCAGGTACACGTGACGGACGAGCTGCAGGCCGCGAATGCTTTCGATCCCACCATCACCTACAACAAGGGCCAGGCGGTGCTGCGCATGCTGGAGGCGTACCTGGGTCCGGACACCTTCCGCGACGGCATTCGCCGCTACATGAAAGCGCGCGCGTTCAGCAATGCGACCACGGCGGACCTGTGGAATGCGCTGAGCGCGGCCAGCGGCCAGGACGTCGGCGCGATCGCCGCGGGCTGGACCGAGCAAGCGGGCTTCCCGCTGGTCAGCGTCGCGGCTCACTGCGATGCCGCGGGCAAACGGACCATTTCCCTTTCACAGCGACGCTTCATGCTGCGGCCGGCGGCCGATGCACACGCGCAGTCCGCGACCTGGAGCGTGCCGCTGCAGATCCGCGCCTCCGCGCACGGCGCCCCGCAAGCGGTGCTCCTCACCAAGGACGGGCAGAGCGTGCCCGCGGGCTCCTGCCAGGATCCCCTGAGTGTGAATGCCGAGGCCATCGGGTACTACCGCGTGCAGTACGACGCCGCGACACTGAGCACCAACACGCGTGCCTTCGGCACGCTCGCGGGCGCGGACCGCATCGCCATGCTCGATGACCAGTGGGCGCTGGTGCAGTCGCAGAGCGCCCCGCTCGCAAGCTACCTGGCGCTGGCGGAAGGCATGGGTTCGGATCTGGACACGCGCGCCTGGCAGCAGATCACCGACGCGCTCGGCACCATCGAGTACGACGAGCGTGGCAGCGCCGGGCATGAGGCATTCGCCGCCTACGCACGCTTGCTCGTCAAGCCGGTCGCGACCCGCCTGGGGTGGGACGCGAAGAGCGGCGAGACCCCGGACCTGCAGATGCTGCGGCGGGCGGTGATCGAGGACCTCGGGGTCTGGGGTGATCCTGAGATCATTGCCGAGGCACGGCGGCGCTTCAGCGCGTTTGTGAAGGATCGCAGCGCCATCGCACCGGATGATCAGAGCATGGTCCTGAACATCGTCGGGCTGCACGCGGACGAGGCCACGTTCGAGCAGCTGCACGTCCTGGCCGAGGCGGCCACCGACGATTCTGACAAGCGCCGCCTGTACGTGGCGCTCGCCGGGGCGCGCGACCCGAAGCTCGGGGAACGCGCTGCGAAAATCGCGCTCGACCCGGAGATCCCGCCCCAGGGCGTGCAGCTGCGCCTGGGGATGTTCTTCACACTGCGTACCGAGCATCCGCAGATCGCGTGGCAGGCCTTCAGCGGCAATACCGAAATGCTGATGTCGCCGTTCGGGAATGGGGCGCCGTTGTTCGAGGCGCAGTACGTGCCGCAGATCTTCTGGAACAGCATGTCGCCGGATGACATGGAAGCGTGGCTCAAGGCGCATCTGCCGGCGGAAATGCAGCCGAGCATCGCCAAGGGCATGGAGGGCGCGCGCTTCCAGGTATCCCAGAAGCAGGCGCTGGTGCCGGCGGCGGACGCGTACCTTGCCGGGAGAGCCGCGCGTGCGTAACGGACCGGTGGCCCGCCGCCCGCCTTGAGACGGGCGGCGGGTCGAAGCGCCGGGCGCGAGCGGCTTTCTTGCGACGCACTGCGGCTCAGCGCGAGACCGCGACACGCCGCCACTCTGGCCGCGAGGCCACCTTCAGGAAGCGCGTCAAGTCCGGCAACTGTTCGATCTCGGAGCCATCACGTCTCAATCGACGATGAAAAGCTTGGCCCCAAGCGCTGTGTGGGAGCGGTGAGGTTCTGCGTTGTCTGCGACCTGATAGCTCATTCCGGGCTTGAGCGTGAACTTGCGCCCATCGCCAAGGTCGGTGTGAAGCTCACCTTCGGTGCAAAGAAGTATGTGACCCTTAACGCACCAATGATCGGCAAGGTAGCCGGGCGTGTACTCGACCACGCGGACACGGATGTTTCCGAAATGTTGCGTGCGCAAGTACGCGAACCCACGTTCACCTTTGTGTTTGACTCGCTCTATCTGCGGCCAGTCAGTCGTACCAAACGGAATGTCAGACATCTGCATTTGTGACCCCCCCTGAAGCCGTGACGTGGCAACAGTCCCCAAGATAAACGGTCTGGTCGCGGGGTTTCGATTTCGCCCGACCTTGATATCCGCCTGACGAGTCGAAAACAGGCCGCCTGTACTCACGATCAGAGCGAGTTCGTAGATCGGCCGACCACAACCAGTCGCCATTCCGGCCTGTACGCTACCTTCAGAAAGCCTGCCGTGTTCCCCCACTGCCGAACGTCAAGTGAATTCAAGCTCACTGATCGTCGACCCAGCATACTGCCGCCTTTCCGCATCGCGTCGCGGGGCGAACGCCCGACGGAGCCTGCCATGTTCAGCGTCCTCTGTGCTCGCCAGCATGAAGCCATCTGGCCTCGCTGCCTGACAGCGGTATTCGTCTCCGTGATGTTGGCGGTGTCAACGATGAGTCTGGCGGCACCGCCACCTGAGAAGTCCGTTCAGGAGGAGACCGTTCGGATTCCAGGGCCCATTGAGGGACTTAAGCTCGGCCTTCGACATGCATCGATGATGAGCGTCGCTGCACACCATGCTCACCCAGCGGTCATCTTTCTTCACGGGTCGGCGGTTCCCGTTTCCGGCAATCCCGATTTTTTCCAGGGTGGTCACTCCTTTATGACCGCGCTTGCCGAACGCGGCTTTGATGTGTGGGCGCTCGATTTCTACGGATTTGGCGAGTCTGATCGCTATCCAGAAATGCAGGATCCGCCAGATAAACACCCGCCGCTCGGAACCGCCCGCGAGTGTGCTGATCAGGTGCAATCCGTCGCTGCATTTCTAAAGCGCGAACGGCATTTGGAAAAAATCATGCTGATCGGTGACTCCGGCGGCTCGCTCGTCGCAGGTTTATTTGCCGCCGAGCACCCGGATTCGGTGTCGCGGCTGATACTGTTTGCTCCGGTTACGCCGTTCACCGATACCCCCTCACCGCAGGGCGTGCTGCCCGCGTACGAGTTCATTACCGCACAGACGCTGTGGTCGTTGCTTAAGACTTGGAGCGAAGCCGCCGGAACACCCGACGTGCTCGACTCGAGCGCCTATCAGGCGTGGGCGGACGTTTACCTGCGCAGCGACCCGACCAGCGGCACACGTAATCCGCCGAGCGTTAAGATTCCGAACGGTCGAGAGGCGGACCTCGCAGCCATCGCGAGAGGGCGTTTTACCTTCGATCCCAGCGAGATCCGGGCGCCCACGCTCATCGTGATGGGTGAGTTGGACACGGTCGCAACATTTCAGGGTGCGCAGTGGTTACTTAAAGCACTCAAGCAAGCAGCGTCGCGACGGCTGATCGTGCTCGGTCACGGTAGCCACACGATTCAGTTTGAGAGCGAGCGCGGGCGGCTTTACGCTGTCACCGCTGAGTTTCTCGGCGAAAAGGATTAGTCCTCCGGCCGCCACTCGAAGCCGCGCAGCGCTACCGGGACTTGTGCCATACGATGTCCTCGTCCCCGCAAAACAGCAGCCACCCTTCGACACCGGCATTGGAGCGGCTGTCTGCGTTGGCCAGTTGGCGGGCGAGCTTTCCACGCCGCATGTGGACACCTACTATGATCACGCTATACCACTCCCCGGACTCCAGATCCTCGCGCTTCATTTGGCTGCTGGAGGAATTGGGCACAAGTTACGAACTCGTGTATTGCGACATTCCGCGCCGCCGCGGCACAGGAGCCCCGGATTCGGCAAATCCCCATCCCGATAAGATGGTTCCAGCTTTACTACATGATGGAGTGCTCATTTCCGAGTCAGCCGCGATTGCACTCTACCTGACTGATTTGTTTCCGGAAGCACGCCTCGGGCCAGCGGTCGGTCAACCGGGTCGTGGAACCTATCTGACGTGGCTTGCCTGCAACGCCGGCGAGATGGAGCCGGCGTTTGCGGCGAAACTCACTGGCCACGCTGCGAATGATCCGTTTGCCGCACGTGCCTTTGACAGGGTTCTTCGAAGGGTCGTGTCCGCGCTTGACCGAGCGCCGTATATATTGGGTCAACAATTCAGCGCCGCCGTCTCGCTCCGGAAAGCGAGTTGATCGACGCGTGGCTTGAGCAACTGTCTGAGCGGCCTGCTGCGCTCCGAGCAGCGCAACTGGACGAGCGCCCAGCAGGTAGGTGATGTCAGGCGCCTCCGTATTGCAACGAGTATCGAAAGACTCCCAGCAGTAACCTCTGGAGAACAGCGCATGCGCATCATGAACCTTGGCCATGGCTTTTTCGCAGCATCGATGATCGGCCTCGGCATCCTCGGCCTCATCTACGGTGATTTCGCTCTGGTTTGGCAGCCGGTACCCAAGTGGCTGCCCTTGCGGGAGACCGCGGCTTACGTCTGCGCCGTGCTCATGCTGGCCGGCGGCGTCGGCCTGCTTTGGACGCGCACGGCCGCGCTCGCATCCCGCATTCTGCTGGCGTATCTGCTTCTGTGGCTGATATTGCTCAGACTCCCCAGGCTGATGATGGCGCCGCTGGTCGAAGTTTACTGGTTGGGCTGCGGCGAGACTGCTGTGATGGTGGCGGGAGGATGGGCGCTCTTCGCCCGCTTCGCCAATCAATGGGACCGGTCGAAGTTCAAATTCGCCACGGGCGAGAGCGGGGTCCGCATCGCAAGGGTCGTTTTTGGCCTCGCGATCCTCCCCTGCGGGCTCGCACACTTAGTGTATGCCGCGGAGACTGCGGACCTGGTGCCCGCGTGGCTGCCTTGGCATCTCGGCTGGGCTTACTTCACCGGCACCGCATATATCGCAGCGGGCGTCGCCGTCCTGTCCGGGGTTTACGCACGCCTGGCGGCGACGCTGACGTCGGGCATGATGGCGCTCTTTACCTTGTTGATCTGGATGCCCGCGGTCGCGGCCGCTCCCCGGGACCGATTCCAGTGGACGGCGTTACTCACCTCATCGACGCTGGCAGCCGGCGCCTGCGCCGTGGCCGATTCGTTTCGGGGCACACCCTGGCGCTTTCGGCAGATCAGGACTAACTGAGCCACAGACCCAGGTCACGGTCGCGTCATGTCCAAATGTGTTTCGGCTCTCTCGGCGTTGCTGGCCGTTGCCGTGACTTCCGTGGGGCTTGCACGCAATGATCAGACACGCAGTGGTATTCAGCAGTCGACTTCTTTGTACGTGACGACGCGAGACGGCACGCCGATCGCGGTGACGGTTCACTTGCCGTCGGATCTGGACCTTGGCGTGCGAGTTCCGGTACTGATGCGCACCACTCGCTACTGGCGTGAGTATCAACCTGGAGCCGCACTGAGAACATTGATCAAGCTGCATCTGCTGCCGGCCGACATATTGGTGGATAAGCAGGTGAAGTACTTCAACCGCCGCCACTTCGCGGTCGTGCTAGTGGATGCACGAGGCAGTGGTGCATCGGGCGGGCACCGTGTCATCGAGTACTCATCGCAGGAAATCGCGGACATGGGTGAAGTTGCGGCATGGGCCGCGCAACAGCCGTGGTCAAACGGTCACGTGGGAACGTTTGGAATCTCATATGAGGCGAACACAGCGGAACTTGCGGCCGTTCCAAACCAGCCTGCTATTCGCGCTGTCATGCCGCTTTTCGGCACGTTCGACAACCTCGAAAACCTCAGCGTCGGTGGCGTGGGGTTTCAATCATTTCTGCAGGAGTGGAACCGCATCATCGCTGCGCTCGACCGCAATGACGTGTGCGGCGCAGCGCAGGTGACGGGGTGGCGTTGCTGGATCGACCGCATGGGGGTCGCCGGAGTTCTTCCCGTGGATGGCGACCTTGGTCGCGAGCAACTAAGAGCGATGCTGCAACAGCATCACAACTGGAACGTGGCTGAAGCCGTCAAGGGAGTCGAATTCCGCGATGATCGAATGCCTACCGAGGAAGGTGCGCTCACCAACGAGGACATCAGCCCCTATGGGATGCGTCGTCAAATTGAAGCATCGAAAGTACCCATGATGGTATGGGCCAGTTGGCTGGATGGAGATGCTGAGGGCAATTTAGTCCGCTACCGCAGCTTTTCCAATCGCGAAGTATTGATTATAGGTGCCCTGTCGCACGGCGGAGACTTCAACGTCGATCCCTTCGCATCCAGACACAAACCGCCTGCTCCTACGGACGACGAGCAGTTCAAGATGCAGGCAGATTTCTTCGATGATGTCTTGCGAAACGAGACACCAAAGAACATCAAGTCTTTCATTCGCTATTACACAATGGGTGAGGGTCAATGGCATGAAACGAGTGTTTGGCCGCCCACGGGCCTGTCGGTGGAGCGCCTATACTTTCGAGAGAGTCATCGCTTGAAGGGTGAAGCTCCGACGGAGAACAGCGGAGCGGATACTTATACGGTGGACTTTACAGCCACGGCTGGTAAGCGTACGCGTTGGCACACTGGACTCGGCGGCGGCGACGTCGTGTACCTGAACCGCCTCAATGAGGACAAGAAGTTGCTGGTTTATACCGGCGAGCCGCTCCAGGCGGACCTGGATATCACCGGCACTCCGATCCTAAGTATTCAAATGTCCAGCACCGCGAGCGACGGTGCGATTCATGCTTATCTGGAAGATGTAGCTCCCAACGGCCGGGTGACGTACGTTGACGAGGGGGACTTTCGATTCATCGATCGCAAGGAAATTGATCCGCAGAGTCTACCCTACGAATCGCTGGGACCGGCACACAGCTTGTTGCGTAAAGATGCGCAAGCCATGATCCCCGGACAGCCCACGACAATTCACTTCGCAATGTATCCGACGTCTGTGATGCTACGACAGGGTCATCGGATTCGCGTATCCCTTGCCGGTGCCGACACGGGCTTCTTCCAAAGGTATCCGTCAGATGGAACGCCAATCTGGACAGTCTATCGCGCAGCAAATGCTGCTTCACTGATCGAGTTGCCGGTGCGGGAATCCCAGCAAGCTCAGTAGAGATTCGGCAATAGGAGTCTATCGTGATCAGCCATCGCGCCCGACCCAGCGCTGCGGACCTAGCCAGTGTGGGATTCCAAGCATTGATCATCGCTCTCGCAGTCATAGCCAGTGTTGTCGCCTGCGGCGGTTCGAATGGCGAAGAGGATGTGAATCCGGGGCCGAGAATTGCATTGACCAGCGCGAGCATCAGCGACGGTGTCATTCCGTCGCGGTACACATGCTATGAGGCAGGTGTCGGCCTGTCACTCGCTTGGTCCGCGGCGCCACCCACCACCAAGAGCTTTGCGATAATTGCCAGAGATCTGGATTCCGTGTTGTCGTCTGTGCTCGGCCCGTTTGTGCACTGGGTCATCTATGACATTCCATTGGCCGAGCGCGAATTGCCGGACGCGCTGCCACCGCAGCCGGAGTTCCCCGACGGCATCAGGCAGGGCATCAACGACTTCGGCAAGATCGGGTTTGCAGGGCCATGTCCCCCCGGAAGATCTTGGCACCGATATGAATTCAAAGTGTACGCGCTGGACACTACCCTGAATCTACCAAGCGGAATGACACGCAAGGCTGTTCTGGCGGCGATGAAGGGTCACGTCGTTGCGACCGGGACCTTGATTGGCCGCTACAAGCGATGAGCGTACGGGACAACGCGTGACCCCCACAGAGTTGAGCGTTGTTCGTGGCGTCATTGGGAGCCTGCAACGGAAGGCCGCCAGACGTGCCCATGAGCGCAGTCAGCAGCCGGGGACCGTTGCCTCGTAGTGGTAAACGTGCTCCGGGTGCGTTAGCAGAAATCGGTCGTCCTCCGGGTAATAGCGTGCCCGCCCAATGTCGGCCCCAGCAAACGCTTTGATGGCCTCAGTATCCGTCCACCAGCTCAACGTCACGATTTCGGAACGTGCCGGATCCAGATCGCGCACAGCCACGGCTGCCCCGAGGTTCCCCGGTGTGCGTAAGTAGGACGCCAAACCGGTCGCTTTCACGTACGCAACGTACTCATCTTTAAGGGCGCGCCGAATCTCGGCGCGCCACTCTCTAAGCAGTGGCATTTGCTCTTTCCTCATGTCAGGTGCGGACCTCTAGAGCCCAAGCGAAACAGCTGCAGGCGGAATAAACCTCGAACACGGTCGTCGTAAGGCTGAGGGACCCGCCCGCCCGCACAGTCGCATGGCATAGAAAAGTTAGCATAGGCAAGTTTATGCTAACCTGTAAAGTGATATTTGGCGGTTACCTGGCTGATTACCAAAACGCGCCGCCGATGTTGGTACCTCGACTGCTAGTCGAACGCTTCACCCGGACTAATGACCTCGCCGAACTGCAGGGTGCACGCCTGGGTTGATCCGTTCGGCTCGCCGCGTTTTTGGTGCGCTTCACCTACCCGCTTTTCTCCCCGCGTCACTCCGAGAGTAGACTCGCACGTGCATGGCTATCGTTCGGCATATTCGATACCGGTCGATTCGATTCGGCGTCGAAACCCTCGAGGCCGGCCTCGTGCTGCCCCGCCATCGTCATGCCGCAGGTTACGCCACGGTCGTGCTCGCGGGATGCTTCGAGGAGGCAAGCTTCGCTGGTCGGTTCATCGCGGGTCCGGGCGATGTGCTGCTCCATGGCGCGTTCGACTGCCACGCGAACCGTGCGATGACTCGCTTGCCACTGCAGATTGTGCGCTTGCCTTGGGATGACAACTCACTGGAGGGCCGGTTTCGGGTTCGAGATCCGGATGCGCTGGCGATACTGGCGGAGCGCGACCCCACTGAGGCATCGGAGCGCCTGCGCGGCGAGCTGAGTTCAATCCTGCCACAAGAGTTGCATTGGACGGAGCGCCTGGCGCAGACGCTGCGCCTCGAGACCTCCACTCAATTGGAAACCTGGGCAGAAACTGCACAGCTGGCACCTGAAACCGTGTCACGAGGTTTCCATCGCGCGTTCGGCGTCACCCCTAAGACGTTCCGAATCGAAAGCCGCGCGCGGCGCGCCTGGAACCTGCTTCTGCGCTCCTCTTCACCGCTCACTGACATCGCTTTCGATCTGGGTTTTTCGGATCTCGCCCACCTGTCCCGAGCCGTTGGCGCCTTGACCGGTGCCCCGCCCAGCTATTGGCGACAGCATGGCGTTGCGGAGGGCCTCGCGGGTCAAGTGCATTCAAGCTAACCCGGTCTTCGGCGAGGATACTTCAGCAGGTTCTAACTCGAGTGAAACCTGATGCAGCCTGCAATGAGTCGCCGTCGTTTTCTCGCGACCGCCGCAGCACTGGGCGCCGCGGCCGCGTGGGCGGGAGCAGTTGCGAGGCAATCGAAAGTTGCCTGGCGCGAGCAAAGAGAGTCATACCCGGAAGGTGTCGCCTCGGGGAATGCGCGTGAGCGGTGAGCAGCTGGAGTGTGAGTTTGTCTGCATCGAGCGGCCGCTGGAGCGCGCCGCGAGTGTCGATGGGGGCCCGCTGCGCTACCGAGTGGTTCATCGCGCCAGACTCTGGAACGCGGGGCAGCGACCGGAATTGCACCAGGAGTTCATCCAAGGACGTGCGGAGTTGTCCGTCTGATGTTCAAGGTCGTGGCGATGGTCGTGACAGTGACGCTCAGCGTGGGTGCTGCGGGCTGCTCGGGGGATCACGATCAATCGATCACGCAAGAGGAACTGGTGCGAAGAACCCAGGAACTCCTCGACGGCGTTACCGCGGGGAACGCCAGGCCAATCGAGCGCTATTTTTCTGAGGACAGCCTGATCCATGACGAAAAAGGTCGCGGCATGGACAAGAAAGCATTGCTGACGGATATCTCTCCTCCGCCCCCGGACTGGTCCGGGGCAATCACGATCAATCACCCGCAAAGCCGCATCGTCCGCAGCACGGCGATCCTGACCTACGACGTGGACGAAACCGAAACCATTTCCGGCCAGAATGTTCGGGCTCGATATCACACGACCGACACCTGGCTGCGACGCAACGGCATATGGCAGATCATCGCCGAACAATCGCTTCGGTACTACGACGATCCCGCTCTGGGCAGATCGGAAGTCGCCAAGTATGCCGACTACGCCGGCGTGTATGAGCTCGCGCCCGGAAAAACCATAGAAGTGTCGAGCGAAGGCGAAACGCTTCTTTCGCAAGCGCCCGGCGGAGCGAAGCAACGGCTCTTCCCGGAGACCGGTGATCTGTTCTTTCGCAAAGGTATTGAAGGCCGTCGGTTGTTTCGCAGAGATGCGAAAGGCAAGGTTGACGCGTTGATCGACCGGCGAAACAACGAGGACATTGTTTGGCGCAAGACCCAATTGCGCTGATTCATTCGCTCTACCTGCAGAGTTACGCGCGTGTAAGTCGCGTGCGCCAGATCTTCCGGGACGTAGACGCAGATTGGAGGGACGAGTGCGAGACCCGTGGGTTGGCTCTGTGAAACAACACCTGTGCAAATGGGGCGGGGAGGGGATACTGACTGACGAACCCAAAAGCATGCGACGGCAGAGACCTCGGCCGTCTCTGACATCGGTGCTGTCACTGTTGGTAGCGCTCCCATGGGCCGTGGCGGCCACCTCGCAGGGCACATCGGTCGTGACTCCCATGACACCCGATGGTGTTGCGAGCTACGACGAGATCCGCCCGCAAGCCGACTACGTCAAGCGCATAGCGATGGTCCCGATGCGCGACGGCGTGAAGTTATACACGGTCGTCGTCATGAAGAAGGGCACACGCAACGCGCCCATGTTGCTCTCGCGCACCCCCTATAACGCCAAGGAGTCCACGGCACGCACCAAGAGCCAGTCTGTCATTGAGATCCTGCCCGCCATGGACGCGGAGTTTGTCGAGGACGGCTATGTCCGCATCTACCAGGATATCCGCGGCATGCACCATTCCAAGGGTGAGTTCGTCATGAACAGACCCCTCATAGGCCCACTCAATGCAATGCCGGTGGACGAGTCGACGGACGCCTGGGACACCATCGATTGGCTGGTGAAGAATGTCCCGGAGAGCAACGGCAGGGTCGGCATCATCGGCAGCAGCTATCTGGGATTCACCACGCTGATGGCGGAGATCAACCCGCATCCAGCCTTGAAAGCTGCCGTGCCGCAAAGTCCGATGGTTGACGGCTGGATGGGCGATGACTGGTTCCACAACGGCGCCTTTCGAAATCCAAACATCGGCTTTGTGGTCAGCCTGAGCACGGCCAAGGCCGAGGAAGGTATCGGCCCGGCCGTCGGTGTCGGGGATGACTACTTGCGCTATCTCGAGGCGGGATCGACGGGCGATTACATCCGTGAATGGGGCTTCGATGTCTACCCGTTTCTGCAAAAGGTGATGCAGAACCCAGCCTACACGCCCTTCTGGTCTCTTCAGGCGGTCGACAAATGGATGGCAACGCAGCCTCTGACCGTCCCCACGATGTTGGTGGTGGGGCAGTGGGATCAGGAGGACTCGTACGGCGCACCGGCCGTTTACAAGGCACTAAGACCTAAGGACAAGAATAACAATCTGCTGTCGCTGGTGATTGGACCGTGGCGTCACTCCGGCGTCAATCATTACGGCTATGAGTTGGGGGCGCTGACTTTTACCGGTGATACGGCCGAGGAGTTCCGCGTTACCTACCTGAAGCCATTTCTGGACCATTACCTCAAGGGCGCCCCAGACCCGCACACGCCGCGTGTTCTCACCTACGCGACGGGCATCAATCGCTGGGAAAAAGCGCCAACCTGGCCCATGGGGATCTTGACGCCGCTCTATTTCGGCGAGCGATATTCGGCAAGGTTCGCCGCCCCGCCGGTCAGCGGACACGACGACTATGTCTCGGATCCGTCCAAGCCGGTGCCCTTTATCCCACGCCCGATCAATATGAACGATGCCACGCAGTGGCGGTCGTGGCTGGTGCACGATCAGCGTTTTGCCTCAGATCGCCCGGATGTGCTGGTCTATCAAAGCACGACGCTCCAGAAGCCCGTGCACATCATGGGCGCACCGGAGGTGGACTTGTTTGCCGCTACCTCCGGTACTGACAGTGACTGGGTGGTCAAGCTCGTCGATGTCTATCCGAACGTCTCGCCGGAATCTGCGGATCAGGGAGCAAGGCCCGGCATGGCCGGATTCGAGTTGCCGATCGGCATCGAAATCTTCAGGGGCCGCTACGCCCACGGGTTCGACAAACCCGCCGCCCTGACTCCCGGTAAGGTTGAGGAGTACCGATTCGGTCTGCCTAACGTCGATCACGTCTTCCTGCCCGGTCACAAGATCATGATTCAGGTGCAGTCGAGCCTGTTCCCGCTCTATGACCGCAATCCGCAAACGTATGTTGACAACATCTTCAACGCGCGGCCTGGGGACTACAAATCCGCGACTGAAAGCATCTTCCGCGGCGGCGCCGCGGCCAGCCGCGTCCTGCTCCCACTCATTCGATAAGGCGTCGGACATGTATCGCCTAGCGGCGCTACTTACGAATGTACAAGAAATCTTTCGAATATTTGTAATAGGTCCGGGCCCACCCGGCCTTTCGTTTCGAAGCCGCTGCGTAGACATTCCCATTTTGCACGCATTGGTGTTGCCGCTTCAGCGATTGCACATCGCTGATCGCCGCATTATAGTTGGTACTTGCAACCAAACTCTGTCAGCCGCACGACGCCGCGACCCGATGCGCTACAGGCTGACAGCCTCGCTTTGCATGAGGCGCTTGCGGACCTCGTGCGCGCTTATCAGTTCCGGGATCGCGACCGCATTTGTTGCCACGATGTTTCCGTGACGCAGTGTTACGCCCTGGAAGCGCTTAAGCGGGACGGACCGATGCGGCTCAATGATCTGGCGGAACGGCTATTTCTCGATAAAAGCACGTCGAGCAGGGTGCTCGGCGCACTGGTACGCAAAGGCTATGCCGAGCGGCTCGTGGATTTGACCGACGGACGGGCGATCAGCGTTCGAATCACAACCAAGGGCCAGAAGTTATACAACCGTATTCACTGTGACTTGGTCCAACAGCAAGCGCAGATGATCGAGGATCTGACGCCCGACGTCCGACGAGCGGCGATCGAAGTAATCGCACGCCTGGCCCGTGCTGCCGAAAGCAAGTTTGGGATTGGCAGGGCGCCATTAAGTGAGTCCAGTTGTTGTGGACGGCGAGCATGAGTTCCCATTTGTCGAAATAGTTGCATGTCCGGCCAGTCGGGCCCTATGCCGTACGTGCGGCTTTCGGGAAGTTGGCATCTATGAAAAGCACGCCAAATTGGACGGCAAATGGCACGACGTGGTGATCGTCGAGAGGTTACTCGCCGTTAATCTGACGTAAGCCGGCGGCGTCTGGGAATGGAGGAACGGTATGACAACACGCACGAATATTGATCGACGGTTGTTTCTTGCGTTGAGCGCAGGAGCCGGGGTGCTGGCCCAGACGCCGCGGATCGCCGCTGCAGGCGCGCTCGGTCCGGGATCAAGTGCCTACGGGGATCGCTCGCCCCTGGAAAAGTCGGCGCGCACGTTTCGTGCGGAGTCCGTGACGCCAGCAACGCGGTCGAGCCGAACGCCCCTGCAGGACCTATACGGTACGATCACCCCGTCCGCTTTGCACTACGAGGCACATCATGCGGGTGTGCCAGCATTGAACCCGCACGACCATCACCTGCTGGTACAGGGGCTGGTCGAACGACCACTGGTCTTTACTTTCGAAGACTTGCTGCGATTCCCAGCCGTGTCACGCATTCATTTCATCGAATGTGCCGGCAATAGCGGCCAAGAGCAGCAAGGGAACCCCGGGGAGACGCCTCAGCAGAGCCACGGACTGCTGAGCTGCAGTGAGTGGACCGGCGTACCGTTGAATGTGCTGCTCGGCGAAGCGGGCGTGAAACCATCGGCCCGTTGGATTGTTGCGGAAGGTGCGGACGCCTCGCGTCACACGCGCAGCATCCCGATCGATAAAGCGTTGGACGATGTGCTGGTCGCTTACGGCCAAAACGGCGAGGCGGTGCGGCCGGAACAAGGCTATCCCGTGCGGCTCGTGGTGCCCGGCTGGGAGGGAAACGTCAACGTCAAGTGGCTCTCGCAAGTCCGTGTGGTCGACACGCCGCACATGTCGCGCTCGGAAACGTCCAAGTACGTTGATTTGATGCCCGATGGCACCTCGTGGCAGTTCTCGTTTGTCATGGAAGCCAAGTCCGTGATCACACGCCCCGCCGGCGGCCAGTCGCTGCCCGGGCCCGGTGCTTATGAAATCACTGGGCTTGCCTGGTCGGGTAGGGGGCGGATCACGCGGGTAGAAGTCTCTGCGGACGGCGGAAGGACCTGGACGGATGCAGTCCTGAACGCTCCGGTATTGCCAAAATCGCTGACGCGATTTGCGACGCCGTGGGTCTGGGATGGCCGAGAGGCGATTTTGCAGTCGCGGTGCACCGATGAAACCGGGTACCGGCAACCAACGCGTGAGGAATTGGTTGCCGTCCGCGGCTTGCTCGAGGGCGGTGATGGATTGGATCACTACAACGGCATCAAGACGTGGTTCGTGCATAGCGACGGCAAGGTGCGCCATGTGTAAGACGCCGCTCGTCTTCATTCTGGCCGTAACCGCCGCGTGGGGATGGACGCAAGCCGATACGCCCGGGACCGATGCGCCACGCTATCACCTCGGGCGACCTGCAACCGACGCCGATATTGCAGCCGCGGGAATTTCGGTCGGCCCTGACGGGCACGGTTTACCGCCCGGGCGAGCGACGGCGCGCGACGGTCGGCCGCTCTATGAATCGATCTGCGCCAGCTGCCATGGCCTTCGCGGCGAAGGTAATGATACCTATCCCGCGCTCGCCGGCGGTCAGAATACGCTCAAGAGTCCGCACCCGATTCTAACGATCGGAAGCTATTGGCCATATGCCACGACAGTGTGGGACTACGTCAACCGCGCGATGCCGTACCAGAATCCTGGCACGCTGACGCCGCAGCAAGTCTATGCACTCACCGCGTACCTTTTGTACCTCAATGAGATCGTCGGCGAACGGCAGGTTGTCGACCAACGCACACTTCCTCTCATCCGTATGCCGAACCGCAGCGGCTTCGTGTCGGATCCGCGACCAGATGTCCCCGACAATCGGGAATCTGGGAAGGCGCAGCAATCTCGCTGACGGCCTGCTGGTGTGAATGTGCGGTGACCGATGCGAAGGGCACGATGCTCTCCCTCCCCACCAACAGTTCGTCCCCTTTTTCTGCTGAATTTTGCGGGAATGAGCCCTGCTTTTCGCTGCTCAATCATGACAAATGCAAGAGGTGCCCCGCGAGCAGTGGTAGTTGGATCAGTTACTACGAATGCGTCAAAAGCCTTCGGAAAATTTGTAGACCGCTGGTCGGGGCGGGCGCCCCAGCTCGTGGGCGCCGCGCTGCGTGGCCGTGTCAACCAGATCTGGATCTAAAATGAGAGCGACGATCGACGAAGGCTGGAATGGTTTGGAAATAGAATCGCTGCGAAGATCGTCATCGAGCAGTTCCGGCGTCAGCACAACGACCAACCGCCCGACATGCATCGAACTCGTCAATCGGGGAGTAGCAAAGTGTGCGCGCAAACGTCGGAGCGATGGATCAACAGGCTTGCGCTCTGCACCGCGGGCCACGAAGTCTGGGCCGGGTTGTGCACGATTCCACGACAGCGCTTACGCTGCCGTTATCTTCTCCGGCGGGTACGAGGAGAATGGGAGCTACGGCCGCTATCGGGTTAAGGCAGGTCACGTGCTCCTGCATCGCAGCTTTGATGCGCACCTCGACCGGTTCGAACGAAGCGGTGCCCGGGTGTTGAACCTGCCGCTGAGCGAGCGAGCCTTCTTCGGGCTGGGCGGGTCGGGGACCCCGATGCCATCGCGCGGCTTGCTGCCACCGATGTCACCGCCGCCAGCGATGCCTTGAAACAGCAGCTGCTGCCCGCTCGTGTGTCAGTGGATGCTTGGCCGGAGCTGCTCGCGCGCGAGCTTCGCGATCCACGGCTGACCGTCGAGCTTCGCGGCTTTGCAGCCGCACAGTTTCTGCACATGGTCGTCGCCCTGCCGCAGCGTCGCAGCATGGGTCTGGGCGCACCCATGACACCGAGCGAGCTCGAGGCGTGGGCTGACGACGCCGTCAATCTATTTCTGAACGGTTGCCGGGGATTGTCCGGCGTGTCTGCGCGTCACAGACGATGACTTGCAGCTGACTGCCTCAAGCGTCAAAAGCGCCGAAAGTGAGAGCGGCGGAACAGCCCGTGATACACGACGAGGACCGCTGCGGCACCGAGAGTTGCGACTACCATGCTATAGAGATTAAGTCCGGTGACGCCCCGCATTCCGAAGAGGTGGAACAGCCAGCCTCCGACAACCGCTCCGCCGATGCCAAGAAGAACGTCCAGGATGACGCCTTCGCCGGTCCGGTTGACGATTTTGCTGGCAACAAACCCGGCAATGAGACCGAGGATCATCCACGCGATAATTGACATGAGACTCTCCGGTTGTACTGGGATGCCGTGCGATACCGTCGATGCGGTGCCGCCGTCGCCGATTCCAGTGCAAGCCTGGTCCGAGGAGTCAGTGACGTCGGTGCGGTAGCGCACGCAGCTCAGCACAAACGCAGTGCGGACCGCCCCATCGTTCTGATTGTGCCGCCACGCTGCTTGCGGTTTTGAGCGACGGCTGCGGGCTCGACAGATGGCTGTGGCCCATGTGCGGTAACGCCCCGACGCAGGGGCAGCGTCAGTGTTTTCATTTCACATCGGCGCCGGTCGGCCGCAATCGCGCACCGCCCCTGCGAAGGAAGCAATCACTATGCGACAGACATCCAACTCAATTCTCGTCCTGGCGGCGTGCACGCTGGCGCTGGGTCTGACAACGAGCGCCGTCCCCGAGCACGCGCAGGCGCAGATCTCAGTGTCTATTACGCTCGCACCGCCCGCCCTGCCTGTGTACGCACAACCGCTCCTCGTCGAAGAGGGTGGGATCTGGGCCCCTGGCTATTGGGAATACAATCAGGAAGGCGGCTACTTCTGGGTACCCGGCACCTGGGTGCAGCCACCCGAAGTCGGGCTGCTCTGGACCCCGGGGTATTGGGGATGGGGCAACGGCGGGTATGTCTGGAACGAGGGTTATTGGAGCCCAACGGTTGGATTCTATGGCGGCATCGCGTACGGCTTCGGCTATTCCGGCCGGGGTTACACGGGCGGGCATTGGCAGGGTCAGCAATTTTATTACAACACCGCCGTGAGCCACGTGAATGTCACCAACATTCACAACACGTATACGCAGACGGTAGTCAATAACACCACGGCCAACCGCGTTAGCTTCAACGGCGGGAGGGGCGGCGTCACGGCGCGGCCGACTGCCGCGGAGCAGGCCGCCACGCGTGCGCCGCACCAGCCGGCAACGGCGGTCCAGATGCAGCATCGCCAGGCGGCGATGGCCAGCCACACGCTGCCGGCGTCGGTCAGCCACGGCGAAACGAAGCTCGCCACGACGGCCAAGCCGGCCGAACTCAATGGCCGGGACGTCGTCAAGGCAAGCTCGGCCGGAACTCCAGAAAAAGCCTCAAGGACGGTTGTGGCTGCGAAGGCCCCGAAGCCTCAAAGAGCGGTTGTGAACGCAGCGGCTGAAACGCGCGTCCCGGTGCATGCTGCGGACTTACCCGCACTGGCCCGCCAGGCGGCACCCACGACGGGGAATGCCGCCCGCGACAGGGTGAATCAGCGGGCGCAGGATGACTTGCGAACTAGCCAGCAAAAACAACGACAGGAGCTGCAGCAACAGCAAGCGGCCGATCACCAACGGGCCGCCGGGCAGCCCGCTGCCAGCGCCAACGTGAAGGCGCTTGAGCAGCAGCACCAGACGCAGACGCAGGCACTGGCGCAACGCCACACGACGGAGCAGAAAACACTACGGGAGAGCCAAGGGAAGCAGCCGGCGGCAAAAAGCGAAGCGGCACCACACACCTAGTACTGCCAACCCGGATGTCTCCATGTCATGCGAGTCAAAGAGGCAGCAGCGTAGGAACATCCTGCCGGCGATATTCGTCGTGCTCGCCGCGAGCGCCGCGAACGCGGGGGCGCCCGCCGGCATGCTCCCGGCGAGCACCCCGGAGCTGATTCCCCGCCCGCATATATTGGATCTCGCCGCCCCGCAGCCGCGACTCGTGAGCGAATTCGCACCGCCGCCGCGGTTCGATCAGGCGCGTGCATCCTTCGCAACCGCCAGTGCGACGCGGCGGTTCGCGCAGACTAACCTCGAGGTCGAGCTCGGTCCGAAGTCAGCATTTGTGATTCACTGAAGCGGGCCTGAATTGGTAATCATCGCCCGCAACTTTCGGCGTAGCGGTCTGCCGGTTGTTACTCTCTGGCACGCGGGTCGTGGCCTGCTTGCTCTGGGTCTTAGCCCGCGCGGAGTACCGGGACTCTACTTCACACAGAAGGCCCGGGATAAAGACCGACTCACTAACACAGACACCTACCAGACATACGGGACGAAACGATATCGCACCCGCGCCAGGTAGGCGGCATAGGCCGGCAGCGCGACGCGCAATGCGCGTTCCTCCAACACTGCCCGTCGCGCCAGCACCAACATAAAAGCCAGCCCCAGGAGCGCTCCGTGCCACGAGCCGAGGAACAGTGGCGTACCTGTCATGAACAGCAGAAAGCCCGCATACATGGGGTGGCGCACATAGTGGTAGGGACCCGTCGAGACGACGCAGTGCCCACGTTCGGTCTGTACCCGCACCACCGTGGATAAGTACGAATTCTCGCGAAATGTCAGAAAAATGAGATAGAAGGAGCACAGCAGGACGATGGCCTCGACGAGCTGCAGCCAGACCGGCTCAGGCGACCAGTGCAAACGAACGGCGTCTGCCGATATGAACACCAACCATGCAACGACCGGGACCAACAGCAAGGGGAAAAGTGTCTTGTCCCAGCCTTGCTGATCGGCTCGACTCAGTCTCGAGCGCTCCTCAAGCGATCCGGGATTGCGCCGGGAGAGCCAGCCATTGACGCTCAAAAAAAAACCTAAGAACAGCACCAGATAGAGCCAGCCGACAGGCCAGACCAGCGTGCCCGCCGGGGCAAATAAGGCGAGGGCCAGGGCGAGAAACAGCGCGATGCTCTGGACGACCAGCGGGCGTGCATCGACTCGCATTCACCACCTCTGCGCGCTCAGGCATCCCGGAGCTTTCAGCTCTGCCAGTCCGGTCCGCGATATTCCATGTAGCGCGCGGTCTTCACCGCGACATCATGATCGAAGTACAGCTCCACGATGTGCAGCGCCAGCTCGATACCGGAAGTCTCGCCACCTGCAGTGTAGATGGTCGGCGCGCTATGCACCCAGGTCTGGTCGCGCAGGAAATGAACCTTGGGGAAGCGCTTCTGCATGCTCTCAACGTAGTCGTGATGGGTCGTCGCCTGCAGCCCGTCCAGGATGCCGGCCTGCGCGAACTTCGAGGCACCCGTACACACTGACAGCATCAAGCGACCGCGAGCAGTCATCGCTCGCAGATAGTCGAGATACGGTGGCGCATCCCCGGATTGCGCGCCCACGACCACGATGTCAGCTTCCGGCGCATCGGCGAAGCTGTAGTCGGGCACTATGGTCATGGTGCCTGCCTTGATGGGCCTGCGCGTCTCGGAAACGGTAAAGGTCTGAAACCCCGTCGTTCCCGGGGACTGCACCTGGTCGAACACCTGCATCGGTCCGGCTATGTCAATGAGCGTGGCGCGGTCCGACACGACAAAAGCCACTCTCACGGTTCCAGATTTGGGCAGCGTGAGGTGTCGTTCTGCTGGCGCTCCCGCGACGCAGGTCGCCCAAAACAGTATGGCAACAGCGATCAGGCGCATTCTGAGTCCCTCCATCCCGGGCCAGGCCGGAGGATAACCGTTCGTAACCGTTCCCGCGCTTCAGGTGGAAGCGATGCTCGCCCGCCGCGACACTGCCGCGGAGCCGCCGCGATGCATGCGGTAAATGCCGAGCACCCACTGCGCGGCCGGATGCTGCAGCAGCGCGGCACGGTAGTCCTGCAGATACGACGGCAGTTCCACCTGCAGCGGATACTGCATCTGCGGTGGCTGCAGCAGCACCCCGAGCATCGCCGCCGCAGTCAGGTCGGCGACCGTGAACGCATCGCCGAGGAGATAGGGGCGATCTTGCCGCTCCCGCTCGATCCGCTCGAGCGCGGTGTTCACGGTAGCACGATCGGCTTCGAGCTTCGCGTCGCTGATCCTGTGACGCATGCGGTAATACGTCGGGAAGATCCGCACCAGCGGCCGCAGCGTCTGATAGGCCTTGTCGGGCATACCCGTCGTCAGCACCCGCAGTGCCACATCCGGATCGTGGCGGAACAACGGCGTGACGATGGCTGCCCGCAGAGCCGGGCCGAGCAGCTCATCGAAATAGTCTTCCAGCACGAGCGCGCGCTGCCGCGCGCCGGCGTCACCAGGATAGAGCGGCGGCTCGGGATAGCGCTCTTCGAGCGCGGCGATGATGTGGGTCGAATCGCCGATCGCGCGGGCGTCCAGGAACAGGATGGGCAGGGTGCCGCGTCCCGTTGCGCGCCAGGCCCGGATCAGGTAGTCAGGGCCGAGCACCTGACGGTGGTGCGCGATGCGCTTGTAGTCGAGTGCCCAGCGGGCCTTCTCGCTGAAGTGCGAGAGCGGGATGTGCCACAGCAGGGGTATGTCCATGGCGGTTTCTGGTTCACATCGCCTATGTCGCCTGGTCGGTCGCGAAGATAGCGGAAAACACCGCCAGCCGTTCAAAGCGCTCGAGGGCTCGCACGAGGCCCTGTACTACATGGGCGATTTCGCTTTCGACGGGATACCAGCAACAACGAGTATTTCGGCGACGACGATGAGCGCACTTATGGGTGCGTTATCCTCGTACGGTCGAAGTGACGCAACTACTTCGCGCCAGCCGCGATGCGCGGCGCGCGATGCATCAGGGATGATTCGCCTGCGCGACCGTTGAGTGCAGGTCCACCCAGGAAGGGTCGACGACATTCTTGATGGCCCTGCACTGCGCAAGCGTCGCGCCGGTGTAGCTGTTCACCGGGAAGTACTTGACCTGCCAGCTTGCAAAGCCCCAGACGTCAAGCCCGCCCTTGACGTACCTGCTCGCGCGGTCGGCAGCCTCGCAGTCGTACTGCGAGCGGCTGACGTGCTGCTGAGTCTCCTTGAGCAGGTCGGCGCGGGCTCGTTCCTCGGACCGCCGTACGAGAGTCTCCTTGAGGTTCAGCGATCTGCCGGCGCGATGGGAGCGGCGGTGGACCTGAAAATCCGGGTCGGCGTATGGATCGACATTGTTTACCGGAACCGCATCAGGGGGCTCGGCCTTGGATGCTCGAGCGAGTCCGGCAGCTTCATCCGGTGAGCCCGGCGAGTCCGACGCCGATACGGCTGGTGAGGAATCGAGTACGTCGGCAATCGCTGCACTGCGTGCAGACCTCGCCGCCAGGTAGTCTCTGGCGGCCCACGCACCCAGGGCGATGACCGCGACGCTGGCTCCTATCAAGCCGGCGTGCTGGATGAAGCCGCCGACAATGCTGGAGCCTCGCGCGGGGATGAGTGTGGAGATCCACTGACGCCGCTCGTCATGCTTAAGCCAGCCGATGGCGCGCCTGAAGGTGAAAAGCACGCCGTGGGCGATGAGAAAGCCGAGGGCGCTGCCGATGACAAGTTGACTCATGTTCACGAGTAAATTCCCGTGCCCGCGCAATACCTGGCGATGGAGGCATTCTGCGGGTCGGTTCCGCAACCATCCGTGCGCAGGTTCACGCAGCCGGCGCCCAATCCGTGCATGCAGCACACTCAGGCAGCGCCGGGCCCTGTCCCGGGGGCGCAAACGGGGCAGTGCTTTCCTGACCGGGGCGTGGGATCGGCGCAACCCGTATAATTTTCAATTGCTTACGGAAAAAGCCACTATGGGCGCTCCCGGTCGCCTCATCCTGTCCGCGCTACCGCGGCGAGCCGTCGTGCCGCTAGAATCGGCCCAGGGACGCTCCCCTACAACAACAACGGGATTGGCCTGCGGTCCCATAACTAAGGAGAAAGACCTTGATGCACTACATCTGGATGTTCATCGTGGGCATCGTCGTCGGCCTGATTGCGCGCTTCATCATGCCGGGCGAGCAGCACATGGGCCTGCTCATGACGGGTGTGCTCGGCATCGTGGGGTCGTTCGTCGGCGGATTCATCGGCCGCTTGTTCAGTAAGCCTGCCGATGGCGCGCCGTTCCACCCGGCGGGAATCATCATGTCGATCATCGGCGCGCTCATCGTGCTGTTTGTCGTGGGCAAGGTGATGTGATCCTTTAAGTGAGTCCGCGATGGCGACGTCACGGGACGTCGCCACACCTTGCAACCAGGCAACAAAAGCGGTCTGAATTGTGCGTACGGCGCGCTCAGGTCGCAGATTCTCCGGGGTGTGGTAGGATGCGCGCCCCCCGACGGGCCAGTTTCCCGCGGTGCGCCCGTAGCTCAGTTGGATAGAGCGCCTGGCTACGAACCAGGAGGTCGGGAGTTCGAATCTCTCCGGGCGCGCCAATTAATCAAGGTCCATTCCGGTCACATCGCTGACACCTTAGCACTGAAGGGATTGGGGGCACATTCGACGCGGGTGCATTGGTCGTCGAAGAAGCCCAGATCGTAGTGCATAAAGCTGGTCAGCCAGATAGTCCCTGGCGAGCAGACAGACCTTGGGACGACGCGCCCACTCCCAAGCTTCCCAGTCGGCTTGAGCGGCCCGATAGCCGCTTCGTCCCGCATGGCGGGCGACTTCTTGGCTTACCGTAGAAACGGCGCGGTTGAGGGTCTTGGCGATGGCGCGAAAGGAGTTACCCGCAGCCACGCCGCGCGAGATCTCCTCGCGTTCGCCAAAACTGAGGACCCTTGCAGATCGACTACGCGCGGCAGGCGCTATGCCATGCCGCCGGTGGCTGGTAGTACGCGGTGAATCGCGGTCTGTCCCTGACCCAGAGCACGCCCGATGCCTAGTAGAGTAGCTGAGGTGTTTCGCTGATCCCTTGAGACCGCCTCACCTATGTCTCCGGTATAAAATGTCACCCATCAATCAGGAAGGGCAAAAAACTCGGCGCCCAGTCATCCCATGCGGTACCGAGCGTAAGCTGGGCGAAGGGCGCTGACTCAGAGTGTCAGGTATGGCCAAAGACATCGAGCAGGAACTTGACGCCATCTTTGCCTACCACAAGGCTCGCGTGGCGGAGGCCCGCAGTGACGCAGCCACCAGGCCCTCGGCCGAGGAAGATTTCACTCAAGCCGCCACGGCTTGCCTGGTCAGTGTGATTACGCCTGCGCTTCAGCAGATGGCGCAAGCGCTCAACGAGCGCGGTGTGGCGGCGAGAGTGCCAGCGGACGCGAGCCATGCGCAGATTGATATTCCGGTTAGCAGACACACGCGACTTGGTCACGGTCACGGGGGCTACCCGTACTTCCGGGCCAGGCCTGATCGTCAGACTCGGCGGATCCACTTTGAACAAAATGCCTCTGACGCTCGTGGCGGTACCGCGATAGGCGACTACGCGATCGCCGAAGTCAATGCGGAGTTGGTCAGGGCCATGGTCATGGACCTGGTCCGAGCGCTGTACGCGCCTTTCTAATCGATCTGCTGATGTCCGCCATCCGGGCGTCCTGAGATCCCGGGATAGGGCGTTCCATCTCGATCTCCAGCAACGGATCCATATAGTGGCCCACCTGTATTTTTACAACGTGGCCCTGTTGTGTGGGCCCACTTACAGAACACCTTAAGGAGGCACGCTGTAAACGCTATCAATCTCCAGGAGATGACTTTGAATCACTTGATGCAGACAGCGGTCGGCATGGGATTGGCCACAATCATTTGCGTCTCGTATCCCCGCGTCTGCCTTTCGCAGACACCCACGCCGATACCCGCGGTGCACGACGGGCAACACGACTTTGATTTCAACCTTGGCGTGTGGCACACCCACATCAAGCGAACTGTCGATCCATTTGCGAGCAGTTCGGAATCCGTTGAACTGAATGGAACCGTGACCGTGCGCAAGGTGTGGGCTGGCAAGGCGGAACTGGAGGAGATCGAAGCGGATGGGCCGAAAGGCCACTGGCAAGGCCTCACGCTCTTCCTGTACAACCCGAGCGCGCACCAGTGGAGTCAGACGTTCGCGAACAGCAAGGTCGGGACACTGTCGTCGAATTTCGGTGAATTCAAGGACGGCCGAGTCGTGCTGATTGGTCAGGACACCGTGAATGACAGGACGATCCTGGTGAGGGCCGTGTGGTCCGATATCAAGCCGGCTTCGCACCAATACGAGGAGTCGTATTCGAATGATGGTGGCATGACGTGGGTACGGTCGTTTGTCGCCAACTTGACCAGATTGAAACAGTGAGCAACCGGTCAGGGCACCATGCGCAGTTCTATTCCAACAGCGGATGCCCGTCCGGCAGCCGATGGGCATACCAGGTTGCAAGCCGATGCCGAACGGTCTTCTCGCCCACCTGTTCCTCCGGCATCGGCGAGATGACCTTGTCGTGCACGAGCAGCCGATAGACGTATAACGCCTTGTCACTGGCCGAGTCGGTCGACTCGAACTCGACCGCCTTGCGCTGTTGCGCATATTGCACGCCTGCCAGCAAAGCCGCTTTGAACAATTCCGCTTCGTGTTTGAGTTTTTTCACGGCGTCTCGAACCGCACAGACACACCTGTGAAAAATCGGGTCACGCGCCTTGCCCGGATTCGTTCCGATGCTATCGGCGCGCCACCTTACGCTCGGCGTTGCGGATTCGCAGTCACTCAGTCGCGGGCGTCACCGGGCTGGTCTTTTGCAACTTGCGCCGCGTCGCTTCAGCGACGCGTGCCTGCTGCTCGCCGTGCACTTCGACCAGCGTCAGGCGGGTGTCGCCGGCAATGACTTCGAGGATGGGGTGGCTTGCAGCGGCTGGCATGCGCAGTCCGTGCACCTTTTCCCACGCGCGGATACGCACGTCGGGCGGATTCAGATCAGAGCGCTGCTCTTCGAGCTGGATGCGGCGTCGCTGGGCACGCTCTTCTTCTTCAAAGGCGCGGCGTGCGCGGTAATCGTTGATCAGATCGCCGGCAGCGCGGTGAGAGGTATCGTTCACTAGAGGCAAAGGCATTAGGTCCAAAAGGTTCTCCTGTTTGGCGCCACCCCAGGGGTAGCGCTGGCGCTCGGCAGGCGGAAATTCGCGCGAGCGTCGTTTATGCGCATGGTACGCGTCGACGGCTTAGCCAGTGTGCGCTCGCCACTGGAACATTGACAGTGAAATCGCAGCCGCGGACGAGCAGTGGGATGATAGCCACATGTCCAGGCGCATAACCGTGAGAATCGCTTAGTCATGCAAACCGCGCTCGCCGATTTCATCCGCGACACCCCCGCAGGGCAGGAAGCCGACGCGATCCTGCGCAGCTGCGTGCACTGCGGCTTTTGCCTGAGCACCTGCCCCACCTACCGGCTGCTGGGCGATGAGCTGGACAGTCCGCGCGGGCGCATTTATCTCATGAAGCAGTTGCTGGAGGGCGCGCCGGTCACCGCCAGCACGCAGCTGCACCTGGATCGTTGTCTCACCTGCCGCGCCTGTGAATCGGCCTGTCCTTCCGGCGTGCGCTACGGACGGCTGCTCGACATCAGCCGCAGTGTGCTGGAAGAGCGTGTCCCGCGCGCCAGCGTGCCCGCTTTCAAACGCCGGCTGCTGCGCAAGGTGCTACCGCACGCACGCCGGGTACGTGCCTTGCTTGCCGTCGCGCGCGTTTTGCGTCCGCTCCTGCCGCGAGCGCTGCGCGAGTACCTGCCGCACCGGGGCGCCTCGGGCAGCGTTGCCCCCGGCTGGCCCGCCGTCCGCCATGCCCGGCGCGTGGTGTTGCTCGATGGCTGCGTGCAAGCGGCACTGGAGCCGGGCATCAACTCCTGCGCTGCGCACGTACTCGATCGCCTCGGCATCAGCGCGCTGCGTGTGCCGGCGCTAAGCTGCTGCGGGGCGGTCACGCATCATCTTGCAGCGGGCGAGGAGACGCAGGCGCAGCTGCGACGCAACGTGGACGCGCTCGCGCCGCTCTTGGAGTCAGGCGTCGAGGCAATCGGGGTAACGGCGAGCGCCTGCGCCTCGATGGTAAGTGAGTATGGCCACTTGTTGCGCGCTGATCCGCAGTACGCCGCCCGGGCGGCGCGCATCAGCGCGCTGGCACGCGACATCAGTCAGATCGTGAGCGCTGAGGCCGCGACACTCAGCCAGGTGCTGCAGCGGGCAGCGCCGGCGCCGGCTGCGGTCAAAGTTGCATTCCACACCCCCTGCACCCTGCAGCATGCGCTGAAGAGCGGCGGTCTGGTCGAGCCGCTGCTGCGCGCCGCGGGTTTTATCGTGACCGCCGTGACGGACAAGGATCAGTGTTGCGGCTCGGCGGGAACCTACTCCATCCTCCAGCCCGAGCTGTCGCTGCGCCTGCTGCGCGCCAAGCTCGCGGCGCTGACTCAGGGCGCGCCGCAGCTCATCGCGACCGCGAACATCGGCTGCCTCGCGCACCTGCGCGGGGGCGCGGCGGTACCGGTGCGTCACTGGGTCGAGCTGCTGGCTGAAAGGTTGCCGTGAGCGTCGACGAGTGGGGCGAACGGATGCCGCGGGCGGTGGGCCTGTTCAACGCGGTGGCGGTCTCGGTCGGCGTCACCATCGGCAGCGGCATATTCCGCGTGCCGGCCACGGTCGCCGGGCAATTGCCGGATGCGGGATCGGTACTCCTGTGTTGGATGTTGGGAGGGCTGGTTGCCTTGTGCGGGGCGCTGAGTCTCGCCGAGCTCGCCGCCGCGTTGCCGCGCTCTGGCGGGGTCTTCGCCTACATCCTCGCGAGCTTTGGACCCCTGCCGGCGTTCCTGTTCGGCTGGGCGGAACTCGCGGTGGTGCGCGCCGCGGCGCTCGGTGCCATCGCCACCATATTCGCCGAGTACCTGGGTTACTTCATACCACTGACCGCTATTCAGGTGCGCCAGGCCGCCGCCTGCACCATCGTCGTGATCGGGGTGATGAACTACATCGGTGTGCGGCGTGCCGCCGCGGTGCTAAGCGCCACGACGCTGGCCAAGTACATCGCCGTGCTGGCGCTGGGGCTCCTCGCGTGCACCGCCAGCGGCGGCAGCAGTGCGCACTTTGCGCCGTTGTGGAGCCAGGCGCTGTCGCCCTCGCTCATTGCCACCGCGTTGATTCCGGTCATGTGGACCTACGACGGCTGGGCGGACCTGTCGATGCTCGGCGGCGAGGTGAGTAACCCGCGCCGCACGCTGCCGCTCGCGCTCATCCTCGGCGCGGCTTGCGTGATGGTGGTCTACCTCGTCGTAAACCTCGGGTTCATCTACGCCGTACCGCTGCACGAGATGGCGGGTTCGAAACTGATCGCGGCGACGGTGGCGGGGCGCATACCGCTGCTCGCGGGCGCCGGCACCGCGCTGATCGTCGGCGTCGTTCTCGTTGCTACCTTCAGCGGCCTGAACGGCTCGTTGCTCGTGGGGTCGAGGATTTTCTTCGCCATGGCAGACCGGGGCCTGCTGTTTCGCGCCGTGGCACGCATCTCACCGCGCTTCCAGAGCCCGTCGGTCGCCATCGGACTCACGACCGCGCTCGGCGTCGTGTACGTGTTGGAAAACGATTTCGCGCAGTTGGCCGATAAGTTCATCCTGGGGATCTGGCCTTTCTATGCGCTCGCCGTCGCGGGGGTATTCGTGCTACGCCGCCGGCAGCCGGATCTGCCGCGGCCGTACCGCGTCTGGGGCTACCCGATCGTACCGGGGTTGTTCCTCGCGGCCTCCGTGGGCCTCGTCCTTAATGCTCTGGTAACCGATCCGCGCAACACCGGAGTCACGCTGCTGATTATCCTCGCTGGGATCCCGGTGTACTGGGTGCGCGGCCGCCTGCTGACACGCGCGCGGGCGGTGGCATGAAATACCCGCCGCGAACGATCCTGTTCCAAAGGGAGGCTGGCTGAGGCTTCGTATAAGATGCCGCGCTCACCCGTAGATTAAGGGTCTCATGAGCTCGCGTATCGCCGGCCGCGGCGCCTTTGTATTCGTGTTCATCGCCGTGCTGATCGATGCGGTCGGCTTCGGCATTATTTTGCCGGTGCTGCCGCGGCTCATCATGCAGCTCACGGGCCTGCCGATTGACCGCGCGGCTCAATACGGCGGCGCACTGTCGTTCGTCTACGCGCTCATGCAGTTCTTCTGCGCGCCGATTCTCGGCAACTTAAGCGATCGGTTCGGGCGACGTCCGGTGCTGCTGTTTGCGCTGCTGGCGCTCGGCTGCGATTACCTCATCATGGGATTCGCGCCGGTGATCGGGTGGTTGTTCATCGGCCGCATGATCGCCGGCGTCGCCGGCGCCTCGTTCACGCCCGCGTACGCGTACGTCGCCGACATCAGCGCCCCCGAGCGGCGCGCCCAGAACTTCGGCCTCCTCGGGGCGGCCTTCGGCATCGGCTTTATCCTGGGGCCCGCCATCGGCGGGCTGCTCGGCAGCCTGGGGGCGCGGGCGCCGTTCTTTGCCGCCGGGGCACTGGCGCTCGCCAACGCAGCCTTTGGGTACTTCGCGCTGCCGGAGTCCCTGGCAGTCGGAGCGCGGCGGCCATTCCGGTGGGCGCGCGCCAACCCGCTCGGAACGCTCGCGCAGATGCGCAAGCTCCCGGCCGTGAGTGCGCTCCTGGGCGCGCTCTTCCTGTGGCAGCTGGCACACCAGGTCTTCCCCAGCACCTGGGCGTTCTACGGCATCACCCAGTTTCACTGGTCGAGCCGCGACGTGGGCTATTCGCTCGCGTTCGTCGGCCTCGTCATGGCCATCGCGCAGGGTCTGCTCACGCGCACGCTGATCCCGCGCCTCGGCGGGGAACGGCGCGCTGCCGCCGCCGGCATGGCCGCCGCGTTTGTCGGTTATATCGGCTACGCGTTCGTCACCCAGGGCTGGATGGTGTACGCGGTGTCCCTGACGGCGTTCCTGTTCGCGCTCACGTACCCTTCCATGAACGCGCTCGCCTCGCAGCTCACTCCGGCGAACGCGCAAGGCGAATTGCAGGGAGCGGTGGCCTGTCTGTACAGCCTGAGCTCCATCGTTGGTCCGCCGCTCATGACCCAGGTATTCAGTTACTTCACCGCCCGCACCGCGCCGGTGTTTTTTCCCGGCGCGGCCTTCCTCGCGGCGGCGGTGCTCACGATCGCCTGCGCGCTGTTGTTCGTGAAAGCAGCGCGCACGGCGTCTGTGTCGGCAGCCGCGCGCATCCCGGCAAACCTTCCGGAGGTCTAAAGTGTCCATCCGCGCGTGTCTCATCATGGGTCTTGTGGCGTCGTTGGCGTGTCGTGCTGCGGTGGCACTCGATGCGGCGCCGCGCCAGTCCGCCGCGCCGCTGCCGCCGATCCGTCACGTGTTCATCATCGTGCTGGAGAACCAGTCGTACGCTGCGACCTTCAGCGCGCAATCCGCCGCACCGTACCTCGCCACGACGCTGGCGCGGCAAGGCGCCCTGCTCACGCATTATTACGGCATCGGGCACGCGAGCCTTGGCAACTACGTCGCGCTCATCAGCGGGCAGGCGCCGAATCGGGCGACGCAGCTGGATTGTGCAGATTTCACGGAGTTTCAGCTGAGCGCCCCCGGGCTCGACGCGCACGGCCAGGCGCACGGGGTCGGCTGCGTATACCCGACGACGGTCAAGACGCTCCCCGGCCAGCTGGCCGCCGCCGGCCTCACCTGGAAGGCCTACATGGAGGACATGGGGAACGATCCGCACCGCGACGCCGCCACCTGCGCGCACGTGGCGATCGACGCGCGCGACACCACGCAGCTGGCACAGGTCGGCGATCAATACGCCACCCGTCACAATCCCTTCGTGTACTTTCATTCCATTATCGATGACCGCGCCGGTTGCGATGCGCACGTCGTGAACCTTGCGCGCCTGCCGCAGGACCTGCAGGAGAGCGCCACCACCGCGAACTACATTTTCATCACCCCGAACCTGTGCAACGACGGTCACGATGTGCCGTGCGTCGATGGCCGCCGCGGCGGGCTGGCCGCGATAAATGCGTTCCTGAAGAAATGGGTGCCGCTCATCACGCGCTCGCCGGCATTCCTGGCGGACGGCCTGGCTGTCGTCACCTTCGATGAGTCCGACGCTGCCGGCGCCGCCGGCTCGAGCGCCTGCTGTGGCGAGCTGCCCCTTCCGGGGGCGACATTCCAGCCTGGATTCAACGGACCGGGCGGCGGGCGGATCGGCGCCGTGGTGCTATCGCCTTTTGTGAAACCTGGAACCGTGAGCGCGGTGCCCTACAACCACTATTCGCTGCTGCGAACTGTGGAGGAAATCTTCGGGCTGCCCCCGCTCGGCTACGCCGCCGAGCCCAACTTGAAGGTGTTGGGGCCGGACGTCTTTACCGACGCCGCGCGGCATCCACCCGCTCAATAAGGTCGGTCACCAGCGGGTTCCTGCGTAGCAGCGGCCCGAGGAGGCCAGCGGCTCGCACCGGGCAGAAAGTGATTTCCTTGCCGAAGCGTCCGGGGTTGCGCACCGTGAGGGTGACCCGCTCGGGATTGACCATGGTCGTGTAACCGATGTTGATGATGTCCGCGAGCGCAATGCGTTCCTCGTCGTGCCCAAAGCGCACCCGCAACGCATCGCCCTCATCCCAGACCTCGTCGGCAAGATCCGCAACCAGCCGTCGCATCACGAACCACGCGATCCCCAGCGCGAGCATCGGCACGATCAGCGCCGGCAGCGGAAAACCGCTGCCGCGCCCAGCGCTCGCGATCGCGAGCGCAAGGGAGAGCGCGATCATCCCCATAAAGATGACCGGGAACACGCGCTTGTAGAACAGCGTCTTGGCGGCCGAGATTCGCCGGCCGGTTTGACCTGGTAGCACCCCGCGAACCCTCCGCCTGCGGCTGAAGTGGACAATTACCTGCCGAGGCAGTAATATCTTCGGCAGTCATCTTATTAGCAACAAAGGCCGCACCTAGCGCACCGCCATGAGCCGCCGCAGCGCCATCAAAGCCGAAGCACGCAGCGGCGCGCAAGCCCCGGAAGCGGGCTTGAGCGTCGGTTACCTCATGAGTCGCGCGCGCGCCTCGCTGTTGTCGGGGCTGGATGCGCGGCTCGCGCAGTTTGGCCTCAGTGCCATGCAGTTCGCGGTGCTCAAGCACCTCGCGCACGGGGATGCCGGGACCGCGGCCGACCTGTGCCGCGTAATGCATTACGACGGCGGCTCCATGACCCGGGTTCTGGACCGGCTCGAGGAGCGCGGTCTTTTGCGCCGCGAGCGGTGCCGCGAGGATCGGCGCGTCGTGTACCTGCGTGTCGCGCCTAACGGCCGGGCGCTCTTGCCGCGGCTCATGGGCGCAGCCTCCGCGGTGATCGAAGCGCATCTCGCGGGCTTCAGCGCAGCCGAGACCGAGATGCTGCGCGCCTACCTCAAACGGATGATCGAAAACGGACAACCGGCGGGGGACAATCCGAAGCAATCAGACGGCGGTAAATCATGAACATCCCGATGCTCCGGCGCACGGCGCTGGTATTGCCATTGATCGGTCTGGCACTCGCCGGTTGTGTCGACCGCGGCGACTGGAAGCCCGCGGCGCAGGTCGAGCCGCGCGCGCTCAGCACCGAACAAACGCTGGCGCCAGCGCACATCGACCCTGCCGCATGGCCGGCCGATGGCTGGTGGCGCGCATACGGTGATCCGCAGCTGGATGCCCTCGTCACCGAGGCGCTGCAATCGAACCCCTCGTTGCAGATCGCGCAGGCGCGGCTGCGTGCGGCCCAGGGCCAGGCAACCGCGGCGGGCGCGGCGCGCCTGCCCTCGACGGCGGTGGACGCCGAGGTGACCCGGCAGCGTTATCCGGAGCACGGCCTGTATCCGCCGCCGTATGCCGGTAACTCCTTCACCGACGGGCGACTGGCGCTGGATTTCAGCTACGACATCGACTTCTGGGGCAAGAACCGCTCGCTCCTGTCTGCCGCCCGCGCGGGTGTTGATGCTGCGCAGTCGGATCAGGCCGCGGCGCGCCTGGCTCTGGCGGTGGCAGTCACGCGCGCCTATATCCAGCTCGACCTGTCGTATGCGCTGCTGGACGTCGCCAATGACAACCTCAAACAGCAGACCACCATCCTGGAACTTACCCAGCAACGCGTCGGTGCAGGCCTGGAGAACACCGCGCGCGTCAAACAGTCCGAGAGCGTGCTGGCACTCACCCGTGCCGGCGTCGCCTCCGTGCAGGCGAATATCGAGCTCGCCCGCAATCAGATCGCCGCCCTGGTGGCCGCAGGACCGGACCGCGGTCAGACGCTCACCCGGCCGCGGCTCGCCGCGCCGGCGAACCTGGAACTGCCCTCGGCACTGCCGGCGGATCTTCTGGGGCGTCGTCCGGATGTCGCGGCCGCCCGCGCCCAGGTGCAGGGTGCGCAGCACAGCGTGTCCGCCGCCGAAGCCGCCTTTTATCCGAACGTGAACCTGATGGCCTTCGCCGGCCTGCAGAGTATCGGCCTGTCGCAGCTCTTCGATGCTTCTGATCGTATCGTCGGCGCGGGGCCCGCCCTGAGTCTGCCGGTGTTCAACCGCCGGCAGCTGCGCGGTGCGCTCCAGGGACGCCAGGCGCAGCTCGACGCTTCCGTCGGCCAGTACAACCAGACGCTGCTCGATGCCGTGCACGACGTCGCGGACGTGGTGGCAAACTGGCGCGGGCTCGAGCGCGAGAGTGCCGAGCAGGAGATCGCGCTCGACGCCGCGCAGCGTTCTTATGACCTGACGAGTGATCGCTACCGCGCCGGACTCGACAACTACCTGTCGGTGCTCTCGAGCCAGAACCAGGTGCTGCTCGCGCAGGGCCTGCGCGCGCAGTTGCAGGCACGCCGTCTTTCCTTCAGCGTAGATCTGGTACGCGCACTCGGCGGGGGCTTTACCCCCGGCGCGCCCAGCACCTGAAGCGCAACAATGGACGCCACCGTCGAAACCGCGCCCGTGGACGCTGCGACCCTGATGCAGCGGCGCCGCCGCACCTGGCTCGTCATCCTGGGCGTCGGGCTTGCGATCATTGCGATCGTGACGCTCCTGTGGTGGTGGCTGTATGCCAGCAACTACCAGAGCACGGACGACGCCTACGTGGCGGGTGATCTGGTCGGGGTGATGTCGCAGGTGAGCGGCACGGTGGTTGCGATCGGCGCCGACGAAACCGACCGGGTGCAGGCCGGGCAGGAACTGGTGAGGCTCGACGCCACCGATGAGCGCCTGGCGCTCGCGGCGGCCGAGCAGCAGCTGGCGCGCACCGTGCGCCAGGTGCGCACCGTGTTCGCCAACCGCGGGCAGGGCACGGCACTCGTAGGGCAGCGGCGTGCGGATCTTGATCGGGCGGTGGCGGACTTCGAGCGCCGCAAGAACCTCGCCGCCTCCGGCGCGGTGTCGGCCGAGGAACTCGGCCACGCGCGCGATGCGCTGAATACGGCGCGCGACGCACTGACTGCCGCGCAGAAGACACTCGCGGCGAGCGCGGCGCTCGTCGGCCGCACCGGCGTGGCCGACAACCCCGACGTGCAGGCGGCCGCCACGGCAGTGGAAAACGCCTGGCTCAACCTGCAGCGCACCAGCGTGCGCTCGCCGGTGAGTGGTTACGTGGCGCGCCGTGCGGTGCAACTCGGCGAGCGCATTGCTCCGGGCACGCCGCTCCTGGCGGTGGTGCCGCTCGAGCGGATGCGCATCGAAGCGAACTTCAAGGAAGTGCAGCTGAAGCACATGCGCATCGGGCAGCCGGTGAAAGTCGTTTCCGACATGTACGGCGGCAAGGTCGAATTCCACGGCAGGGTGGCGGGCCTGGGCCTCGGCACGGGCGCAGCGTTCGCACTGCTGCCGGCGCAGAACGCCACCGGCAACTGGATCAAGGTCGTGCAGCGCGTGCCGGTGCGCATCGCGCTCGATCCGCAGGAGCTGACCCGACACCCCTTGCGCATCGGCCTGTCCACGGTGGCGACCGTGGAGGTGCGCGACGATTCGGGGGTGCAGCTCGCGGCCGCCGCGCATGAGCAGCCGGTGCTGACGACCAGCGCCTATGACATCGACCGCCAGGAAATCATGACGCGCATCGCGCAGATCGTGACTGACAACACCCGCGACGGCGGCGCTACCACGCCCGAGTAGCACGCGGTACGCGCCGCGCGCGCCCTCAATCAAACTTCAGGTAACACAGCGGCAGGGCGGTCGTGTACTTGATCGTCTCGAGTGCGAAGCTGGCACTCACGTCCTGGAAATCCACCGCCCCGATCAGGCGCTTGTAGACCACGTCGTAGGCGTCGATATCGGGCACGACGATGCGGATTAGGTAATCCACATCGCCGCTCATGCGGTGGATCTCGGTGACTTCGGGAATGTCGCGCACCGCGCGCACGAACTTCTCGAACCAGGCGGCGCTGTGGTTGCCGGTCTTGAGGGTCACAAACACCGTGGTCCCGACGTTGAGCGCATGCGCGTCCAGCAGCGCCACGGTCTGCCGGATGACCCCGAGCTCCTGCAGCTTCTGGATCCGCCGCCAGCACGGCGCCTTGGACAATCCCACGCGGTCCGCAATCTCGGCGGCCGTCAGCTCACCGTTCCCCTGCAAGAGGTCCAGGATTTTGGCATCGAGCTTATCCATGCAACGTTAGCGCTCGCGAAGGCCATGACGCGCAACATTGTTGCGCAGCCGGGCCGGCTTTGCCATGTCTTCGCAATCGCGTACCCCTGCGAGGTCACTACGATGGATAGGATGAACCTGACCCGAGCATTTACTGAACATCCCGCCTCGGTCGGGGAGTCCTACTCGCGGCACTGCGTGTGCGCCTTCGGTTTTGGTGCGCGCATGGTGGTGGCAGGAATCGCCTGCATGATTCACGCGCTGCTGCCGTTTCTGTTCGTACGCACCGGCAGCCGGGCCATCGCCGAGCTTAACGAAAGAATGATTGCCAGCCGGCGCGCCGCCCCGAATTCCCTCGCCAGCACCTCCCGCCTGCCGTCCTGAGCGTGCGCGCCGTGCTGCGGGCGATATCCCCCCGCTGGGGTTCGCTGTGGCACGCCGCACCCGGTGTGATGGTGGCCATCGCGCTCGCGCTCCTCGCCCGCGGCATGGCCGATGCGCTGGCGCACGGTGCCGGCGGCCTGCCGAAATTCCCCTTGAGCCCGGTCATGTGCGCGGTCGTGCTCGGCATGCTGTGGCGCAATACGCTCGGCGTGCCCGCCTGGGCGAGCCAGGGCCTCAGGTGGGCGATGCACCAGCTGCTGCGCACCGGCATCGCACTGGTCGGTCTGCGGCTGACGCTCCTGGGCGCCACCGCCATCGCGGCCACGGCGTTGCCGGTGGCGCTGACCTGCCTGCTCTTTGCACTGGCGACGGGGCTGACGCTTGCGCGACTGCTCAACGTGCCGCAGCGACTGGGTGTGTTGCTGGCGATCGGTACCGCGGTCTGCGGCGCCACGGCGGTGGTGGCGCTGTCGCCGGTCATCCGCGCGCGCCACGCGGAGACCGCATTTGCGGTGACCTGCGTGGTGCTGTTCGGCTGCATTGCCATGTTGTGTTATCCCTGGGTGGCCGGGCACTTCTTTGCCGCCTCGCCGCGCTACGCCGGCATCTTTCTGGGCACCGCGATCCACGATACCTCGCAGGTCGTGGGAGCCGCGCTCATGTACTCGCAACAGGCTCACCAGCCTGAAGCACTGGCGGCGGCGAGCGTGGCGAAGCTGTTGCGCAATCTGTCGATCGCGGTGCTGATTCCGGTGGCGGCGTGGCTCACTCAGCGGCACGACGCGCGGGCGCGAAGCGAGGCCTCGGGGCAGGAGGAGGGGGGCGCGTCGCAATCGGCAGGACTCCCGGGGCACGTGCGGCTGGTGCCGGTGTTTGTCCTGGGATTCCTGGCCTGCATCATCGTGCGGACGGCCGGCGATGCCATCATGCCGGCCGGGAGCGACCTGTGGCAGGCGCTCATACACAGCGGCTACGCCGCCTCGGACTTGTTCCTGACGTGCGGCATGACCGCGGTGGGACTCTCGGTGTCATTCACCGACATGTGGCGCATCGGCTGGCGCCCGCTCGCCGCCGGGTTCGCGGTGGCGACGCTCGTCGGCGGCTGCAGCTTGGCTCTGACGTCCGGGATGCTGCACTTCTTCGGCTGACCTCAGGGGCCGCACGCTACACTCCCTTTAAGCTTCGAGGAGCGAGCATGGCCAGAGCCCGACCGAAGGTTTCACGGCGCGCCGCCGAGGGGGCGGTCCGCACCCTGTTGAGCTGGGCGGGGGAGGACCCGCGGCGCGAGGGGCTGCGCGATACACCGCAGCGCGTCGTGGATGCTTACCGCGACTGGTTCTCGGGTTACACGATCGACCCGGCCGCTTACCTGCGGCGCACCTTCGAGGAGGTCGGTGGCTACGATGAGATGATCGTGCTGCGCGACATCAGCTTCGAATCGCATTGCGAGCATCACATGGCGCCGATCATCGGCCGGGTGCACATCGGCTACCTGCCGGCCGATAAAGTCGTCGGCATCAGTAAGCTCGCGCGCGTCGTGGACGGCTACGCGCGGCGCTTCCAGGTCCAGGAAAAACTCACCGCGCAGATTGCCGACTGCATCACCGAGGTGCTCAAGCCGCGCGGGGTCGGCGTGGTGGTCGATGCCACGCATCAGTGCATGACCACGCGTGGTGTGCACAAGCGCGGCGTGTCCATGGTGACGAGCCGCATGACCGGCTCGTTCCGTAGTGACGCGCGCACCCGGGCGGAATTCCTGCGCTTCATCGGGATCGCAGGCGGGCAGGAGGTCTGAAGTTCGCCGGCCGGGTGCCGGCCCTCGCGCCCGGCCGTCAGCGCCGCCTCAGGCGGTCGCGGCGGAATCGCTGCGCGAGGCGCGCTTGCGATCCTGCTCTTTCAGGAAGCGCTTGCGGATGCGGATCGAGGCGGGCGTGACCTCCACCAGCTCGTCGTCCGCGATGAACTCCACCGCGTACTCCAGGTTCAGCTGAATAGGCGGCGTCAGCAGGATCGCGTCGTCCTTGCCGGCGGCCCTTATGTTAGTGAGCTTCTTGGTCTTGATGGGGTTCACCACCAGGTCATTGTCGCGGGTGTGGATGCCGATGATCATGCCCTCGTAGAGCTTCTCGCCGGGACTGACGAACATGCGACCACGTTCCTGCAGGTTAAAGAGCGCGTAGGCCACGGCCTCGCCCTGCTCGTTGCTTATCAGCACGCCGTTATGGCGGTCCGGGATCTCGCCCTTGACCGGCGCGAAGCCATCGAAAATGTGGCTCATGAGGCCGGTGCCGCGGGTGAGAGTCATGAACTCGCCCTGGAAGCCGATGAGGCCGCGCGCCGGCACGCGGTACTCGAGCCGCGCGCGGCCGTTGCCGTCGATGCTCATGTCGGTAAGGTCCGCGCGGCGCGGGCCGAGCGCTTCCATGACCGCGCCCTGGTGGCTGTCCTCGATGTCGACGGTGAGTGCTTCGTAGGGCTCGTGCAGCTCGCCGTTCACGATCTTGGTCAGCACCTGCGGCCGCGACACCGCGAGCTCATAGCCCTCGCGGCGCATGTTCTCGATGAGAATGGTCAGGTGCAGCTCGCCGCGGCCGGAGACGCGCATCACGTCCGGCTCTTCCGTGTCCTCGACGCGCAGCGCGACGTTGCTTTGCAGCTCGCGGTACAGGCGCTCGCGGATCTGGCGACTGGTCACGAACTTGCCCTCGCGGCCGGCGAGCGGGGAGTTGTTGACCTGGAAATTCATGGTCAGCGTCGGCTCATCCACGCTGATCGGCGGCAGGCCTTCGGGGTGCTCCCGATCGCAGATCGTAAGGCCGATGTTGACGCCCTCGATGCCGGTGACGGCGACGATGTCGCCGGCGCTCGCTTCCTCGACCGGGCTGCGCTGCAGGCCGGTGAACGCCAGCACCTGGGCAATCTTGGCCTCGCCGCGATCCTCCTCGCCATAGCGCAGCGCGACCATCTCACCCGGGCGCACGACGCCGCGGCGGATGCGGCCGATGCCGATGCGTCCCACGTAGGAGTTGTAATCGAGGGTGGAGATCTGCAGCTGCAGCGGCATGTCGGCCTGGGCCGCCGGCGGTGGCACGTAGGTGAGGATGGCTTCGAACAGCGCCGACATGTCCGGGCGGCGCTCGGTGTGGTCGGTGCTCGCCCAGCCCTGCAGCGCGGACGCGTAGATCACCGGGAAGTCCAGCTGCTCATCGTTCGCGCCGAGCTTGTCGAACAGGTCGAAGGTCTGATCGACCACCCATCCCGGGCGGCTCCCCGGGCGGTCGATCTTGTTCACCACCACGATCGCCTTGAGCCCCAGTGCCAGCGCCTTCCTGGTAACGAAGCGCGTCTGCGGCATCGGGCCTTCGACCGCGTCGACGAGCAGCAGTACCCCGTCCACCATCGACAGCACGCGCTCGACCTCGCCGCCGAAGTCGGCGTGTCCGGGCGTATCCACGATGTTGATGCGCGTGCCGCCGTACTCGATGGCGCAGTTCTTGGCGAGGATGGTGATGCCGCGCTCGCGCTCGATGTCATTGGAATCCATGATGCGCTCGCCCATGCGCTCGTGGGCGGCGAAGGTTCCGGACTGTTTCAGCAGGCAGTCGACCAGCGTGGTCTTACCGTGGTCGACGTGCGCGATGATGGCGATGTTGCGGATCGGGCGATTCATGACTGGCGTGGTGCCCAAGGGGGCGAATGGTGCAACGACGGGCTTGAGGCCCCTTTGCGTCGCGGTCAAAAAAAGGGTGCGCAGGGTAGCAGATTCACCCGCCCGCCGCCCGTTTACTTAGGCCTGCGGCAGGCCGATCCGCAGCTCCCGCATGGCGAGTCGCACTTCGATGAAAAATGTAATGAAAGCGGCGGACAGGCACACCATCGCGCCCACGAACAAGAGCGCGATCACGACGCCAAGTTCGGAAGCGAGGAACGCATTGGCGAACAGCGTCACCACCACCAGCGCCACCAGGAACGCCGCGATCGCGCACAGCGAGATTGCGACGTTTATGTAGCCAGCGCGGCGCGCCAGCACCCGCAGGTCGGCGTGCAGCTGCTTGGCGCTGCCCGGATGCTCCGCGAAGCGCTCCTCGAGCTTGCGGGCGCGATCCACTATGCGGCCGAGGCGATTGGTCAGCACCCCGAGCGTGGCGGCGACACCGGACAGCAGGAACACCGGCGCGACGGACGACTGGACCAGATGCGCAATATCCATATCCATGGGTCGGTAATTCTACGGCGCCAGCGGGCGCCGCGCGTGTTGTATCACAACTGGATATACCGGATTAGGTCAGGAACACCACGATCGCAGCCGGCGCCAGCAGCCGATGAGCGTCATGCCCGCGTCGGCGGCCAGCCTCACCGGCGCGGCGCGCCGTTCTTGCGGCTGCCCTTGATCTTGTTGTACGATCGTTCAATAAGATTACCGCCAGGACAGCACCATGAATCGCGCCACCGCGCCGCGCCTCACTGCGGCCGCGACCAGCAACGACACCGCCACCGACGCGCGCAGCCTCCCGGCCTGGATCTACCGCGACGCGGAGTTTTTTGAAGCCGAGCGCGAGGCGATTTTCCGCAACAGCTGGCAGCTCATATGCCACCTGAGCGATGTCCCGGCGCCGGGGGACTTCCATAGCTTCGAGTTGTTCGGCGAATCGGTCGTGGTGCTGCGTGCCGAAGACGGCGCGGTGCGGGCGTTTCACAACGTCTGCCGCCACCGCGCCGCGCGCCTGCTCGACGGCCCGCGCGGCTCCTGCGGCCGGCGTATCACCTGCCGCTACCACGCCTGGACCTACGCCCTCGACGGACGACTCGTCGGTGTGCCGAATCGCGAATCCTTCCCGGGGCTCGACACCGCGCAGCACGGACTCAAACAGCTCGAACACGAAGTGTTCATGGGCTTCATTTTCGTGCGCTTTGCGCCGGGGCTTCCCAGCGTGCGCGAAATGGCCGCCCCCTATGCTCAGGAACTCGCCGCCTACCGGCTGGAGGAGCTGGTGCCGCAGGGCAGGGTGACGCTGCGACCGCGGGCGGTAAACTGGAAGAACGTCGCCGACAATTATTCCGACGGACTGCACATCAACGTGGCGCACCCGGGACTGACGCGCCTTTTCGGCCGCGATTATCGTATCGAAGCGCGGCCCTGGATCGACAAGATGTCGGGCCTGCTGCGCGAGGCGCCTTCCGGCAACTGGTCGGAACGGCTCTACCAGCGCACCCTCCCCACGGTCGCCCACCTGCCACCCGAGCGGCAGCGCCTGTGGACCTACTTCAAGCTGTGGCCGAATCTGGCTTTCGACATCTATCCAGACCAGGTCGACTTCATGCAATTCCTGCCGGTGTCGCCCACCGAGACGCTGGTCCGCGAGATTGCCTACGTGCATCCGGACTCGCGCCGCGAGATGCGCGTCGCGCGTTATCTGAACTGGCGCATCAACCGCCGCGTGAGTCTCGAGGACAAGGCGCTGATTGAGCGGGTGCAGGCGGGCATGGCCTCGAGCAGCTACACCGCCGGGCCGCTGAGCGTGGACGAGGTGTGCCTGCGCAGCTTCTGCGCGCGCATGCGCAGCGTCATTCCCGCGAGCGCCCTGGAGCAGGCACCGGCGCGCGGCTGGAGCCGTGGCTGATCCGGGCGTGAGCGGCGCACGCTGCGATGCTCTGATCATCGGCGGCGGACACAATGGTCTCGTGTGCGCCGCGTATCTGGCGGCGGCGGGACTCAAGGTGATGGTGCTGGAGCGGCGCGCAGTGGTCGGCGGCGCGGCCGTCACCGAGGAATTCCATCCGGGTTTCCGTAACTCGGTTGCCGCATACACCGTGTCGCTCCTGAATCCGAAGATCATTCGCGATCTGGATCTTCCCGGCTACGGCTTGCGTATGCTCGAGCGGCGTTGCGCGAACTTCCTGCCGACCGCCGACGGGCGCTACCTCCTGACCGGTGCCGGCCGCACCGAGACGGAGGTCGCGCGGTTTTCCGCGCGCGATGCGGCCCGGCTTTCCGCTTACGGGGAGCGCCTGGAAGCGATCGCGGATGTGCTGCGCGACCTGGTACTCACGACGCCGCCGAATGTGACCGCGGGCAGCTGGCGCGAAGTGCTGCCGGAGCTGTTGGGTGCGGCGCGCCTCGGCGGACGGCTGCGCAAGCTCGACATGAGCTTGAGGCGCGAACTGCTGGCGCTTTTTGCCATGTCCGCGGGGGACTACCTCGACGGCTGGTTTGAGAGCGATCCCATCAAGGCGGTCTACGGCTTTGACGGCGTGGTCGGCAACTACGCCAGTCCCTACAGCGCCGGCTCCGGGTACGTGCTGCTGCATCATGTTTTCGGCGAGGTGAACGGCAAACGCGGGGCCTGGGGCCACGCGATCGGCGGCATGGGCGCGATCACCCAGGCGATGGCGAAGTGCGCCGCAGCGCGCGGAGTGGCGATTCGCTTAAGCACGCCGGTTCGCGAGGTGCTGGTCGAGGGCGGCCGTGCGGTCGGGGTCGTGACCGGCTCCGGCGAGACGCTGCACGCCGCGGCGGTGATTTCCAATCTCAACCCGAAGCTCTTGTATGGCAGCCTGATCGCGCCCGCCGCGCTGCCGGCGGAGGTTGTCGAGCACATGAGCCACTGGCGCTGCGGCTCGGGCACGTTCCGCATGAATGTGGCGCTGACGGAGCTGCCGGACTTCACCTGCCTCCCCGGCAAGGCGCCGGCCGATCATCACACCGCCGGCATTATCATCGCGCCGACGCTGGCTTACATGGAGCGCGCGTATTTCGATGCCCGCACACACGGGTGGTCGCGTCAGCCGATCGTTGAATTGGTAATCCCCTCGACACTCGACGATACGCTCGCCCCCGCCGGTCAGCATGTCGCGAGTCTGTTCTGCCAGCACGTGGCGCCGCAGCTGCCGAACGGCGAGTCATGGGATCAGCATCGCGACACCGTCGCGGATCTCATGATCGAGACGGTGAATGCGCACGCCCCGAACTTCAAGGCGGCGATACTCGGGCGGCAGATCATGAGCCCGCTGGATCTGGAGCGCACCTTCGGGCTGGTGGGCGGGGATATTTCCCACGGCGTGCTGAGCCTCGATCAGCTGTTCTCGGCGCGGCCCATGCTGGGCTATGGCAACTATCGCGGCCCGCTGCCCGGCCTGTACATGTGCGGCGCCGGTACCCATCCGGGTGGCGGCGTCAGCGGCGCCCCGGGGCACAACGCCGCACGCGAAATCCTCACCGACTTTCGCCGCGGGCGGCTGCGGCGCGTGGCGTGACCGCGCGCAAGCGCAGCGCGAAGCGTCCGCGGTTCCGGCGGCAATTGCCCGCGGCGCGGCGCCAGGCGCTGATCTTCGCCACCATCGAGTGCCTGAAGCGTTACGGCCACGAGGGCCTGTCGGTGCGTACCATCAGCGCCGCGGCGGGAGTCTCGGCGGGTCTCATCAACCATCATTTTCCCAACAAGGACGAGCTGGTGGCGGCCGCGTACCGTTATTTCAACAACGAACTCGTCGGCGCCATGCTCGCCGCCGTGGCGCGCGCCGCAAACTCACCGCGCGCCCGACTGCAGGCGTTTCTCAATGCATCCTTCTCACCGCCGAACCTGGATGCGGACGTGCTCGCTGTATGGGTGGTGTTCTGGGGGCTCTATCGCCACTCGCGCCTCATCCAGCGCGTCCACCATGAGACCTACGAGGACTACGTGCGGCTCGTGCGCAGCATGCTCGCGGAACTCATCAAAGAGGCACGCCCCAGGGAATCGCGCGCCAGGTCGGCCCGCTCCCCGCGGGCGGACCTGCGTCTGGCCGCCATCGGCCTCACGGCACTGGTGGACGGCCTGTGGCTTGAATGGTGCCTGGAGCCGGGGACGTTTCGTCCCACTGAGGCCATCGCGCTGTGCGAGGCCTGGGTGGACAGCCTTACACAACACAGCCGCGGACCCTGCACTGGAATAGCCGATAATTGCCCCCACATCGAGCGGTAAGTTCATCGGGCGCAGGAGTGGTGTTGGCAGAATCCGGACGAGCGCGGGTGGTCATCGTCGGCTGCGGCTTCGGCGGCCTGTTCGCCGCCCGGGCGCTGAAGTCGACGCCGGCTGACGTCCTGGTCGTCGATCGCAACAACTACCACCTGTTTCAACCACTGCTCTACCAGGTGGCATCGGCGGCCTTGAGTCCTGCGGACATTGCGCGGCCCATCCGCAGCATCCTGCGCAACCAGCGCAATGCCCGCGTCATGCTGGGTGAGGTGCAGGGCGTTGATCTTACGCAGCGCTGGGTGAGTGCCGCCGGCGGCCGTGTACCCTACGACTACCTGGTGCTCGCGCCCGGCGCAGTCGACAATTACTTCGGTCACGATGAATGGCGCGAATACGCGCCGGGAATGAAGGAGGTTGAGGAGGCCACCCTCATCCGTTCGCGCCTGCTGCGCTCGTTCGAGGCTGCGGAGCTGGAAGCGGACCCGGCCGAGCGTGACGCGCACCTGACCTTCATCATCGTCGGCGCCGGCGCCACCGGCGTCGAGCTCGCCGGCGCAATCAAGGAACTGGCCGTCGATGTGGTGGCGCGCGATTTCCGTGTCACCGACACCCGCAAGGCGCGCGTTATCCTGATCGAGGCGGGTCCGCGCGTGCTGCCGGCGCTGCATGCTGACTCTTCGGCACGCGCGCTGGCGCAGCTGCGCGGACTCGGAGTTGAAGTGCGGCTCGGCACGAGCGTCACCCAGGTGCTTGCCGACGGGGTCGAGGCGGGCGGCGAGCGGCTCAGGTGTTACAACGTCATCTGGGCGGCGGGCGTGCGCGCTTCGCCCCTGGGCGCCACCCTGGGTGTGCCGCTTGGGCCGGCCGGGCGGGTGAGAGTGCTGCCGGACTGCTCGATCCCCGGACACCCTGAAGTGTTCGTCATCGGCGATGCCGCGTATCTCGTCGACCCCGCGACCGCCCAGCCGGTACCCGGTGTATCGCAGGGTGCGCTGCAGATGGGGCGTTATGTCGCCCGGGTGATCGACGCCGAGGTACGCGGCGCGCCGGGCGCGCGCACGCTGCAGTTTCAGTACCGCGACAGGGGCTCGATGGCTACCGTCGGCAAGTCGCGCGCGGTCGTCGAGTTCGGTCGCCTGCACTTCGGGGGTCTGTCGGCGTGGCTCGCGTGGATGGCATTGCACGTCACGGTGCTCATCGGCTTTCGCAACCGGCTCGCGGTGCTGTCGTCGTGGATCTACAGCTACATCTTTTTCCGGCGCGGGTCGCGGCTGATCACCGGCTTAAGTCCCGCGGTTATGCGCCAGCCGATTGCGCCGGCTACCGTGGACGCCGTGGCGGTACCGCCCCGGGGGGATGAATAGATGGCGACGCCCACCCATCCGCCGCGCCGCGCCAATGTCGTCCCCGGCGACCGCGAGCGGGTGACGCTGCGCGGGTTCTTCGGTGTGTTCCGCTACAGCCGACGGGCGCTGGAGCTCGTGTGGACGACCAACCGCAACCTGACACTCGCGCTCGCGGCCCTCACCCTGATCGCGGGCGTCCTGCCGGCGGGCGTCGCCTACATCGGTGCGCTGATCGTCGACGCCGTGGTCACGGCCATCCGCTCTGCAAGCCTCGCCGGCCGGGTGGTGGATCTGGTCGTGATCGAGGGGGTGCTGGTGGCGCTGATCGCGGCGGCGCAGCGTGGACTGTCCGTGTGCCAGTCGTTGCTGCGCGCGCAGCTCGGGCAACGCGTCAACGTCATGATTCTCGAGAAAGCGCTGACGCTGGAGCTGCAGCACTTCGAGGACTCGGAGTTCTACGACAAGCTGACGCGCGCACGGCGCGAGGCGTCCACGCGCCCCTTGAGCCTCGTGACGCGCACGTTCGGGCTGGTGCAGAACGGCATTTCACTCGTCAGCTACGGCGCACTGCTCGCGCATTTTTCACCGTGGGCGGTCATGGTGCTGCTGCTTGCGGGGGTGCCGGCGTTTATCGCCGAAGCCAAATTCTCCGGCGACGCGTTTCGCCTGTTTCGATGGCGCTCACCCGAGACGCGCATGCAGCTGTACCTGGAGACGGTGCTGGGACGCGAGGACCATGCCAAGGAGGTCAAGCTCTACGGTCTCGGGCCGCGCCTGCTCGAGCGCTACCGCGACATCTTCCGGCGCATCTACCGCGAGGACCGGGCCCTGACGCTACGGCGGGATGCCTGGGGGTTCTGTCTGGGGCTGATCGGCACGGCGGCCCTTTACGGCGCGTACGCGTGGATCGCGGTCAGCACGGTGGCGCGCGTCATCACGCTGGGGCAGATGACCATGTACGTCGCCTTGTTCCGCCAGGGGCAATCGGCGGTGTCGGCCATCCTCGCAGCCGTCGGCGGCATGTACGAGGACAACCTCTACCTGTCGACGCTCTACGAATACCTGGAGACGCCGGTGCCAAAAAGTGCCGGCGCGCGCCGCCGCGGGCCGCATCCTGAGGATGGCATCCGCTTCGAGGACGTGAGCTTTACCTACCCGGACGCCGAGGAACCGGCGCTCGAGCACATCACTTTGCAGCTGCGCCCGGGGGAGAGCCTGGCGCTGGTGGGGGAGAACGGCTCGGGGAAGACGACGCTGATCAAACTGCTGACGCGGTTGTACGCGCCGACGAGCGGACGCATTCTTCTTGACGGGCAGGACCTGGCGAGTTGGGACGAGACGGCGCTGCGGGAGCGCATCGGCGTCATCTTCCAGGATTTTGCCCGTTACCAGATGCTGGTGGGGGAGAACGTCGGCGCCGGCGATGAGCGCTTCTTCGAGGACGAGGCACGCTGGCGCACCGCCGCCGCCAAGGGCCGCGCGAGCGAGTTCATCGAGACCCTGCCGCAGGGCTACAACACGCAGCTCGGCAAGTGGTTCCGCGACGGGCGCGAGCTCTCGGGTGGCCAGTGGCAGAAGATCGCGCTGTCACGGGCCTTCATGCGCACGCGCGCCGACATTCTGGTGCTCGACGAGCCGACGGCGGCCATGGACGCGCAGGCCGAGGCGGAGGTGTTCGAGCATTTTCGCCAGCTCTCGCGCGAGCGCGTCACGATCCTGATCTCGCACCGCTTCTCCACCGTGCGCATGGCCGACCAGATCGCGGTGCTCAACCGCGGCTCGATCGTCGAGCGCGGCAGCCACGAGGAGCTGATGCGCCTGAACGGCAATTACGCGCGTCTCTTCAGCCTGCAGGCGCGCGGCTACCGCTGAAATTCCCTGCTAAGGCGCTAATGGGCCTGGGGTGGTGGCGGTGCTGGCGGCTGCGGCTGCGCCTGTGGTTGCGCCTGTGCCCGTGCCCGCAGGTCCGCCATCATGCGCCGATAGTCGACCCTGCGAATCTCATCGATGGGACAGCGCCGGCGGCCGGTGGCAGGGGAGGTGGTAATGACCGAATCCAGGTGCGCGGTTACCGTTGGGCCGGTGGAGCTGAGCGCAATGTTGTTGATGACCAAGCGCATATCGCACGGCGGCCAGCGCTGCGCGGATTCTAATTTTCAGGTGTCAGCACCACGACTGCCAGCGGCGGCAGCCGCATCGACAGGGACTGCGCCTGGCCGTGCGATGACGTGGCGTCGGTCGCAAGCGCGCCGAGATTCCCCAGATCGCTGCCACCGTAAACACCCGCATCGCTGTTGAGGCGCTCGCGCCAGACCCCGCCGCGCGGCACGCCGAGGCGGTACGCTTCCCGCGGCACCGGGGTGAAGTTGCACACCACGAGGGCGAGGTGCCCTGAACGGCTCTTGCGCAGGAAGGCGATGACGCTGACGTCCGCGTCATCGCAGTCGACCCACTGGAAGCCGCCGTCCACGAAGTCCTGCTCATGCAGGCTCGGTGTTTCGCGCAGCAGGCGGTTCAGGTCCCGCACCCAGCGCGCTACGCCGGCGTGCAGGGGATACTGCAGCACGTGCCACTCCAGGCTCTCGTCGTGCTGCCATTCGCGGCGCTGGCCGAATTCCCCACCCATGAAGAGCAGCTTCTTGCCGGGGTGGGTCCACATGTAGCCGAACAGCAGGCGCAGGCTCGCGAACTGCTGCCATTCATCCCCGGGCATCTTGCCGATGAGAGAGCCCTTGCCGTGCACCACTTCGTCGTGCGAGAGCGGCAACACGAAATTCTCGGTGAAGGCGTACCAGAGGCTGAAAGTCAG
>Ga0070733_10000113_pt1 | contig 74421 bp, 81 predicted proteins | sample Coa_R1_9_FD_66450 | JGI IMG/M metagenome (GOLD analysis project Ga0070733, IMG submission 66450) | Surface soil microbial communities from Centralia Pennsylvania, which are recovering from an underground coalmine fire - Coalmine... | ecosystem: Environmental > Terrestrial > Soil > Unclassified ... | reverse complement strand
TTGTAGAACCACATGCTGTCCTACCCAAGCTTCGTAGACGCTAGGCATTTTGATTCCCTCGATTAAGAGAATTCTTGCAAGCTGTGTGCAGTTTGCCGGACACAATTGTGCAAGCAAATGGTACTAGTGCTCCAAAATGGTAGAACCGAAGTACTGTTATTGCTTGAAGCACAAATATTGGGGTGGGAAAGTTGCAAGAAATTTGACAGGAAAAAAAGCAGAACCGGCGATTTTCGCGAACATAGGCCACAGAAAAACGTCCCCCGCTGGCTTCCGAAGTACCTCCGTACCGTTCAAATGAATCTGGCGGTTCATTGGTACCCGCACATCCGGAATGAAAGAATGGGTTCAGTTATGGCTCGCCGCGCCTTCACGCAAACGACTGTGAACCACCGCGGCGAGCACCTTTTTGGGATGGAGCAGGAACGCGGACAACAGAGGGTGCTGCGATGATCCTGAAATCAACATTTGATTTGTGGTCAGCGGTTGCAATCCTGAGTCTGGCGTGGCAAGAAAGCTGCGAGAACCCCGCGGTTTTCTGCTACCGTATTGGACGAGAGGTTTTTCTCCGGCGCGGCACACTGATTCCACTTCATAACGAAGACGAATGCTCGAGTCCATCAGGCACCTCTTTCATACCCTCTATGACGTCCAGGGATTAATCCACTGGGGCGGAACTCTGCTGGTTTGCACGATCGTTTTTGTTGAGACAGGCTTCTTCGTAGGCTTTTTCCTTCCGGGCGATTCCCTGCTGGTCACTGCTGGAATAGTTGCCGCCGCTGGGCTCCTGAATGTGTGGACGCTAGTGCCGTTGGCGATCCTGTGCGCGATTGCGGGGGATCAGGTGGGATATTGGATTGGGCGGCAGGCGGGACAGGCGCTCTATAGCAGGCCGGATTCGCTGATATTTAAGAGAAAGCATCTGGAGAGTGCGCACCGTTTTTATGAGACGCACGGAGGGAAGACCATCATTTTGGCGCGGTATGTGCCCATCGTGCGCACGTTTTGCCCGCCCGTGGCCGGCGCGGCGCGGATGAAGTATTCGCATTATTTGACGTACGACATTGCTGGCGGAACGCTTTGGGTGGGGAGTATGATTCTGGGCGGATTTGGCGTGGGGAAATTGATGCCGGGGTTAGGCGAGCGGATTCACTACGTGATCCTGGTGGTGGTGTTTCTTTCGTTGCTGCCGGCGATTGTTGGGGCGATTCGGGCGCGACGTGTGGCGCAGCCGGCGGCGGGCTCTGCTCCGGGAATTGAACGAGATTGAAGCACTTCGATAAAGATGGGACACGCGCGCGGACACTCCTCAGGAAAACCTAGAATTGAAGCAATCATTTTTGATATTGGGCGAGTGATTGTGGGGCTCGATCCGGCACGGGCGCTGTCTGCATTCCAGGGAGCCGGGGCGACTGGCGCGGGTGAGAAATTGTCAGGCGAGAAAATATGGGCAGCGATTCAGCTGGACCCGCTGTGGAAGGGATTCCAGGAAGGCCGCGTTTCGCCGCAGGAATGGTATGTGAATCTTACCCGGAGGTTTGGAGTGCGGGTGAGTTTTGAAGAATTTGTGGCAGCCTGGAATAGCGTGATAGTGCCGAAGACCTTGCTGCCGGACCGGCTGTTCGAACGGTTGTCGCGGCGATGCAGGCTGGTGCTGCTTTCGAATACTGATCCGATTCACGTTGCACACATGGAAGCGAATTTCAGTTTTATGCGGTACTTTTCGGCGCGGATATATTCCTGCGAGGTGAGAGCGACCAAGCCCAGTCCGGTGATTTTTCGGGCTGCAATTCGCGCGGCGGGGGCCCCTGCTTCGCGGGTCATGTTCGTGGATGATGTTCGGGAGTATGTGCTGGCTGCGCGGCGGATGGGGCTGGATGGGGTCCAGTTCCGCACGAGGGCGCTTCTGGAGAGCTCGTTACGGGTCAGGCGGCTGCTGTAGGGCGGAATAGTCGTAGTGGTTTGTGGCGCGTCTGGCGGCCCTGTATTGATTGAGGGAAGGTCCCTTCGGGCTTCACCCCGACCCGAGCTGATCCACCCGAACGAAGGTCGGGGTTGGCTGCGTTTGATTGCCGAACAGTTGCTGAATTTGGTTTGAAAAGGAAAAGATTTGCTCAGTCGGTTACCCCCCTGATACTGCTGAAATCATATCTCATTGAAAATACAGGGACTTAATGCCAGCGGCTTTCTTGGAGTCGTGGCATCGGGATTGCCTTTCTTTGGTAGAAGTCGCCCAGGACCTTTCTGGCGAACGCTTCGACGATTTGAGCTTTTCGCGACTGGAGAGATGGCATTGCGAAGTGAAATCGTTTCCGCGCCTAAGGCGCTTGGAGGAAACAACGTGCGAGCTCTGATGAAGAGTCTGACCATTCCAGCAACGGAATCACAGTTGAGCGTCGCGCTGGCCCTCAGCGTCCTGGTGATGAGCATAATGCTATGGGGAATTCTGTGGCAGGCGAACGTCATTTCGCAGCAGCGTGAAGCCATCCGCTGGTTGTGGTCGCTGCACGGCGGGCACGTAGGGTAGGGCCGAAATCGGGAAGTCCAAGTTTCTCTCTCAGCAGTAGTTCTCTCCTCTGACAGCAATAAACGGGCCGCCCTCCCCCCAGGGCGGCCCGTTCCATTTATGATTAAGTTGCGAAAACCTCCAGGCACGTATTTCGACCTTAGGTGGAAAATCAATTCAAGGGCAATTCACGGCCGAGTGGGAATTGAGATGTAGAGATTACTTTACGAAGAGGGCTTCGCGGACTTGATCCCTGCCCAGATAAGTTTTGGAAGTGTGGAAGTGGGAATAAACGTCCAGGATCTCGCGGTTCTGGAAAATACGCGCGTGGGGAAAAACGCAAGGTGCAGGGACCAATTCGATCGAACGCTCATCCAAAACGCGATAGCGGGTGAACTGGGCGGGGCGCTGACTATGGAATACGGACATGATTAGCCCACCGTCGCGGACCAACCTGCCTAGGCGCTCCGCCGCGCGGCGCATCATGTCATTGTCCAGATAATCGAGCAGGTCCCAGGCGAGAATGGCGTCAAATGACCCCGAAGGAAAATTCAGGTTGGCGTCGAGAAAACGGTCCGCAACTTCCCCGCGAGTAATTCTCTTTTCGTCGACGGGGAGATATTTCTGTTGGTCGGCATAATCCTGGGAATATGCCTTCCAGCCGGTAAGAACATCTTCGGTGGAAACCTTGAAACCGCGCTCCAGGAAAAAGCTGACCGTGGATTGCCACACGGGACCCAGGTCCAGCAAGGTTCCGCGACCTAGACCGCTCAAGTGCCACAGGAAGTCCTTCAGGCTGTTGGAAGCGCGAATAGTACGGGGGGCAAAAGAGGGGCCGGCGGGGGAAACGGAAGGGCTGTGAACTTGGGGACGGGGCGGGGTGATGCCGGGTGCAGAATTTCCCGACGGTGTCGCCGGAGTTGCCAGGCGACCGTGCCCCATCCGCAAAATGTTCAAAAAGCTCATCCGTTATCCGATCCGTCAAATGCCCGCTACAGACTGATTACGCGATGTTATCGTTCCCGTTGGTTGACACACTTACAACACTTTCATGAGCAAGCGAAGAACCAGTCGGTGCGCTTGAGGAAGGCGCCTGATTTGAGACACTTGCGCCGTTCCCGGAGGTGGGCTGTGAGGAAATAGGCGCACCATTCGTGCCCTTATTGTGCTGGACAGGGCGCTCGGCCGGGCGGCTGGACTTCTTCTCCCGAGCCTCCGCCACTTCCAAGTTGCCGCTGACCATTGCACCTTCCTCGATGACCAAGCGCGGCGAGATGGAGTTGCCCTTCCACCGGCCCGTGTGGCCCACGAGGATGCGCTCGGAGGCGAGCAAGTTCCCCTTCAGAGTGCCGCGGACAACAATCTCGCGGGCTTCAATATCGCCGATCACGCGGCCTTCCTGACCAATCAAGACGCGGCTGCCGGCCAATCGGAGAGAGCCATGCACTTCGCCATCCAGCTGGATGTCTTCATTGCCGGTGACTTCTCCCTTGATGCAAATACCCTTGCTCACGAGGCTTGAAAGAGCCTTGGGCACTACGGGTTCAATGACTTGGGGTTTTGGGGGTGGCGCCACTACTGGGGTGGGTGGCGTAACCACAACGTTCTGCGGGGACGGAGATACCTTGGGTTCATCTTGCCTGCGCCACATCATTTCCTCCTCAGAAAGTGTCTCGGTGGGGTCGCTTCGGTGGGTGCCCCGTGACACTGCTAGAGGGGCGAAATATAGTACACCGTCAAGTCGAATGGCAATGGGAAAAGAGGTCAGAAAAGGTACAGGGGGCTTCGTTTGAGTAACTGTCCTTTTTGATTTATTCGGCGATACGTCCACGATTAATAAACAGATGAAAATTGGGGAAGCACAATGGAATACGATCATGGAGGTGCGGACAATCACACCGAGGTGTGACTGGTATCACTGCCAATGCCGGGCAGTGCAGGTAAAAAGAAGACAACGAAGGATGGAGGCTGCTTTGGCAGGGTTCCAGCGGTTGACGGATCCGAGAGATCCCAAACGCAGAGAGCCCAAATCTGGAAAGTGCCTGTTAAGGGACTTACAGCGCTGTCCATGGAGCGGCCTCACCCTTCACCTTGGACGGGTTTAGGCAGCGGTAAGGCACGAAGAGTGAACCAAAGCGCCCCGTAGTTTGGCGGCAGCGGCCGGTCACGGCCGGGATCTCTTCGCAGCCAGCCGCTGCTTTTGTTTTTCAGATTCGCACAGCGGCTCAAGGTTCACAGTAGCCAAGTGCGCGACAAGGATTTTCCTTCTTTTTTTGCGGTGTATCTCCTTGTGACTGCAAGCACGTTCACAGGTGACTTCAGTCACTGCATCGGCGCCCGGCTTGCGCTATACAAGTTAGAGCGGCCGGAATTAACGGCAGAGGAGAACGACGATGAAAGTTAAAGATGTAATGATGGGGACACCAGCATTTTGCACGCCTGAGACAAATCTGGCCTCAGCAGTGGAAATTATGTGGAACCGGAACTGCGGGATTCTGCCCGTGGTAGATGCAGAGGAAAAAGTGGTCGGAGTGGTGACGGACAGGGACATCTGTATCGCCCTGGGAACCCGAAACCGGCTGCCCGGAGAGGTCCTGGTCAGCGAAGTTGCACTCGCCAAGCCATTTACCTGCGCGCCCGACAATGAAGTCAACAGCGCCCTGGCAACCATGAAGGAAGCCAAAGTCCGGCGTCTGCCCGTAGTGAATCCCGAAGGCAAGCTCGAAGGGATCCTGTCCATGGATGATGTCGTGCGGCACTCCGACGCACAAGTAGTGGGAAAGGTGTCCTCTCTTACGCACGACATCGTTGTGGAGACGCTGAAGATGGTGTACGCGCCAGAGTTGCCGCGAGCAGTGGCGCACTAGGGGGTGCGGAGCTGAAGGCAAGCGAGGCGATTCTGAACGTGATGGGATGGGCGGGCTCCCGATTTAGGCTATGTGCGCATGGATCATGGGATGTGGAAGGGATTCGGAGAACTAAGGATTCAGTGATGAATGTCACTGTGGATGGTTTCACAGGTCACAGCTAAAAAGGTATTTCCGGTGCAGCATGTGCGTTGGGAGGGGCGCCATGCCAAAGGTGGAGACTATTTCACAGATTTCAATAAAGAACATTCTTTTCCTGACTGACTTCTCGGAGCCTTCTGAGGCGGCGTTGCCGTTTGCGGCAAGCATTGCGCGGAGGTTCGGCGCGAAAGTATATGCATTGCATCTATTCCTGCCTGCAGCATATTCCTATACAACCCCCGAGCTGACCGTGGCGACGATCGAGGCGGAAGAGGAAGCGGCGAAGGTGGAGATGCAAGCTGTGGAGTCCCAGCTGGCAGGTCTGGCTCATGAATCCGTCGTGGAACGTGGGGTGGGGGTATGGGATGGAGTGGAGCAAGCGATCCGAGACCTCAACATTGACCTGGTTGTAATGGGTACGCACGGGCGAACAGGCGCTGAAAAACTCCTGCTGGGTTCGGTGGCCGAGGAGATTTTCCGGCGTTCGCCAGTTCCGGTGCTCACGATTGGCCCAGGCGTGCGAAGCAGTGTCCATAGTGGAGGGCGATTTCATCGAGTTCTGTTTGCCACGGATTTCACGGGTCCCTCGCTGGCAGCCGCGCCGCATGCCGTGTCCCTGGCGCAGGAAAATCAGGCACACCTCACCGTGGTACATGTGATGCGTCACCCCCGGCAGCGAAACGCCGAAGAGAAGAAACAATTTGAGTTGTCGGTGGCCGAAGCCATCCACAGACTATATGAAACGGTTCCGAAGGATACGGAGCTGCATTACCAACCGGAAGTCGCGGTGGTGTATGGCGAGCCAGCGGAGCGAATCGTGGAGACGGCCAAAGAACGTGGTGCGGATCTGATTGTCCTGGGCGTCCGCGATGCCAAAGGCCATTTGGGCGCGGCGACGCACCTGGAGCGAGCAACGGCGCACAAAGTGGTGGCGCACGCGGCGTGCCCAGTGCTCACGGTGCGCGGGTAGGGATACGCCACGCACGGGATTCGTCCGGCGACGTGAATCAGATTGCGGCGAAGCTCTCGAGAGCGGCGCGATTCGGGATTATCAGAGTCGAACCCTTAAGAGTAACAAGACGCCTTTCTCTGAAGTCGCTCAAGGTGCGAGTGACCGTCTCGCGGGAGCTGCCGATGAATTCGGCAATCTCCTCATGAGTCAAAGGAAGATGGCTCTTGGTGCCGTTCTTGGTTTGCTCCGCCCCCGCGGACCATTCGAGGAGCAAGCGGGCCAGCTTTGCGGGGGCGGATGCCGAAAGGCCAACCGTTCGGAGCTGCTCGCAAGCGCCGTGATAGTTTGAGCTCAACTGTTTGACGACAGCATGCGAAGCTTCGGGATTCTGATTCATGAATCGGAGGAACTCGTCCCTGCGGACAAAAGCTACCTGGCAGGGATGGAGGGTCTCGGCGGTGACCTCATAGGGCTTTCCCGAAAGCGTGGCCATCAGGCCGAGAATCTCGCCCGGCCGGGCAATCCTGAGGATGAGCGTCTTACCCTCGCGGGAATTGATGGAGAGCTTTACCTCACCTTCACAGAGGACAAACACGCCGCGGGGATCCTGGTTCTCCATGAAGAGGATGGCACCCGCCGGATAGGCGGCCGTGGACTTGGCGGCATCCAGATCTTTCAGTCCTTTGGGGGACATGTCGCAGAAAAAACCGGCCTTCTTGATTCTGCAGGATTGGCAGCCATCGCTCATTTCAAAACCGTATGGGCCTCGCATATTACTCTCCCTCCTCGTGTTCGTGTTCGATTCCGTGCTTAGCTTCTTCCGCGAAATACTTAATCATCGGAGTGTTGGCGATGAATTCCGCACCAGTTCTCTTGTAGATTTCAGCCAGAAGTTCCCTGGCAACTGAATTCATCCGGGTGACTTCGCCGAGTTGAAGGGTCGCGGCGTCTGGTCTCTCGATTTTCGTGATCTTTAGCATGGTGTTGAACTGTGGTACGACACATAAATGGCAAGGTTGGAGCCAAAGTCAGATGATTCGGGCCGGGCCCGTTTTGACCAATGGAATCAATCCAGTAACGGAGATCACAAATAATGAGGCGACGAGTCACGTACACATGTGACGAGGGACACTGACGAAATACCGTCAGGGATGACTACATATAGTCTTCGCGTTCGATTCCCAACTTTTTCAGTTTGGAATTTAGAGTGGTGCGCTTGAGGCCGAGGCGTGTGGCGGCGCCTTTTGGCCCCGCGATGAGGCCGTGGGTTTCGCGGAGGACGCGGAGGATGTGTTCTCTTTCGGTAGATTCGAGAGTGGCGTCATTTCGGGGCGCCGGTTCAACGGACATTTCAAGCTCCGCCAAGGGTACGCGAAGTGCAGGTCCTTTGGAGAGAATCACAGCCCTCTCGATGAAGTTTTCGAGTTCACGGATGTTGCCGGGCCACTGCCATTTTGTGAGAGCCTTCATAGCGTCGGCGGGGATGGACTCAATTTTCTTGCCCATTCTGCGGGCGTGTTTGGCGACGAAATAGCGGACGAGAAGCGGAATGTCTTCGCGACGCTGGCGCAATGAGGGAAGGGTGATGGGGAAAACGCGCAAGCGGTAGTACAGATCATTGCGGAACTCACGGTCCGCGACCATTTTTTCAAGATTCCGATTGGTGGCGGCGATTAGGCGAACGTCAACCGGAATGGTGCGGCTGCCGCCAAGGCGCTCGAATTCCTTTTCCTGAAGGGCACGCAAGACCTTAGGCTGAAGTTCGGGCTGAAGATCCCCGATTTCATCGAGGAAAAGGGTGCCCTGGTGCGCCAGCTCCAGCCGGCCAATTTTTTGGGCAATGGCCCCGGTGAAGGCGCCCTTTTCGTGGCCGAACAGTTCGCTTTCCAGCAGACCGGTGGGAATTGCTGCGCAGTTTAATTTGACGAGGGTGCGATCGCGGCGGGAGCTGAGTTGATGGATGGCTCGTGCGACCAGATCTTTTCCGGTGCCGGTTTCGCCCAGGATGAGGACGGTGACGTCCGTGGCGGCGACAGTTTCAACCTGCCTTAAGACTTTTTTCAGATCCGGCGATTCGCCGATGATGTCTTCAAAATCATGCTCGAGATCGAGTTCCTCCTCGAGATATTGCTTCTCGCGATCTTTGCGGAGCAAGGCTTCCTCAAAGCGTTTTTTTTCCGTGAGGTCACGGATAACGCTGAGGACGACTTTCCCGTCTCCGGTGTCGACGGGGCTGAGCATGATGTCCACGGGAAATTCGGAGCCATCTTTGCGGCGGCCATACAGTTCGAGCCCCATGCCCATCGGGCGGGTTTGAGGATGGGAAGAATAGTCCTTTCGGTGGGCCGGGTGAGCCTGGCGGAAACGCTCGGGAATCAATATTTCAACGGACTGGCCGAGGAGTTCGGAGCGGTCATAGCCGAAGAACTTTTCGACTTGTCCGTTGACCTCAGCAATTTTTCCTTCCGGGTTGGACACAATGATGGCGTCGGGCGAGAACTCAAAGAGCTTCTCGAACAAGGCCTGGGAAGAGCCTGTTCTGTGGGTGGTAGGGGTGCTCATTCCAGTTCGCCGAGGTTAAGCGAGCAAAGTTACAGCTCCTTGTAGGGATGAGGATAACGCAGGAATGGGGTCGGGAGGAAATATTCGGGCCGCTCAGACTTGGAAGACGCCGGGATTCAGCGTCGAAAAAAACGTAGGCAGCAATAGCGCGCAATTCAGGATTTGAAATTGCCATCTAAGCGCCCATGCTGCGAAGCGCGGTGGTTCTCAGGTGCGGGCAACTTCGTCCATGTACGATTGGGCTGAATGCGAATGTCTAACCGAGAAATACGCATTCATCAAGTATTGAGCGACCATCCGCTGCGTATTGAAGAACGAGCCGTTTAGAGCGATGGAATGGCGCATTACTTCGGCGTAGGCATTATGCCGGCCATAGAACATGGGCAGGATAATATCCTCGAGCTTGTGATAGAGCGAGGTGACCTCGTCGGCGGGAGAATCTGGAATTTCCGCTTCCCCGATGTCCCAGCCGGTCGCTCCTTCCACGCAGCCTTCCCTCCACCAACCGTCCGGGATGCTCAAACTGGGGACGCCATTCAGCGCGGCCTTCATCCCACTGGTGCCGGATGCTTCAAAGGGACGTTGCGGTGTATTCAGCCAAAGATCCACGCCGCTGGTGATGAGTTGGGCCCAGCGCATGTCATAGTTTTCGACGTAGACAATCCGGACATGATCTTTCAAAGCAGCAATCATTTCAAAGACGCGACGAATCAGGGCTTTGCCCGGCTCATCCTTTGGATGAGCTTTGCCGCCGTAAATTACTTGGATTGGCCCGACTTGCTGGACGATCCGTTTCAGGTGGTCAAGATTGGAAAACAACAGGTCGGGACGCTTGTAAGCCGTGGCGCGCCGGGCGTAACCAAGAGTCAAGGAAAACTCATCCAAGCGGACTCCAGTGGCCAGATTGATTTCTTCAAACAAAGTTTTCTTGGCTTTGGCGTGGGCGGTGACTATGTCCTGAAGGGGAATGCCAATGGCATATCGCAGGTAAAGGTTGTCGCGACGCCACTCCGGCATATATCGGTCAAATAGTTCTTGAAAAGGGGGCGAAGTCCAGGTGGTGGCGTGCACGCCGTTGGTGATGGCATGAATCGGATAATCGGGAAACATGCTCCGTGAAACCTCGCCATGGTTCATGGCGACACCATTTACATAGTGCGAGGCGCGGAGCCCTAGAAGCGTCATATTCAGGGTGTTTTCGGTGAAGCCGCCCAACTTTTCGAGCAGGGTGACGCGGTCATCGCCCAAGACCTGGCGCACCAGGTCCTTGGGGAATTGATCGTGTCCAGCGGGGACTGGGGTGTGCGTGGTGAAAATACACTTACGCCGGAGGAAATTTCGATCCTCATCGGTGACTTCCAGCGATTTCCGGACCTCCAAAAGGGATTCGAGAAGCGCGAGCTTGAGTAGCGATGCGTGGCCCTCATTCATGTGGTAGGTGAGGAGGTACTTGCATCCGAAGGCCCGGAGAATTTCCATGCCGCCAATTCCGAGGACGGCTTCCTGGCAAAGCCGAAAGTGTTCGTCGCCGGCGTAAAGCTGGTCGGTAAGAGTCTGGTCGAAAGGACTGTTTTCAGGAAGTGCGGTGTCCAGAAGAAAAACCGGAATAACATGACCGCCGATTCCCTGAATGGAGTACTGCCAGGCTCGCACCGCGACGTTCCGCCCCTCAATTACGATGGATGCGCGCGTGTTCGTGGATTCCAAGAGAGCTGCGGGATTCCAGATCGATGGAGTCTCGGACTGATTTCCATGTTCGTCGAGGTGCTGCGTGAAGTAGCCCTTGCGGTGAAGCAGAGTGATTCCCACCGTGGGCAAACCAGCATCCGCCGCGGACCGCAGAGTGTCGCCCGCAAGGATCCCGAGGCCCCCCGAATAGGTTGGGATCTCGGGGCTCAGGGCAATCTCCATTGAAAAATACGCGGTGCGGATTTGATTGGGATTTACTTCCATCTGATCTCCACGATGAACTGTTCACTTAATTTGACAAACAGATTGTGACACGAATCACATGGCGGCGTGAAAATCGTCATCATGGGGTTTCCAGCAATCAACTAATGAGTAGGCAGACACAGGTTTCAGACGTCAAGGGGGCGATAAGACTTATTCGATTGGACCCGAAACGCCTCAGGCCAAGAATCGTCAACATCGTGGATGCCGCCCAGTGCGGGTGGGAAATTTCCGTGGCGCTATGGGTGCGGGACTGGAAATCAGATCTCCTTCCAAGATGGCGAAGCCGATGCCCTGCCGCCCGTGTTCACCCGTCAAGCCACGTCTGAATTGACTGCGAGTTGTTGCCCGCACATCGAAATTGGACTAGCATCCGCCCGTGCATTGGTCACGTTCTTCAGGTTTCGGGTTGCTCGGGAGAGGTGATTCGGTGGATGACAAGTGATGAATCGGCAGACAAGAGTTTTCCACTGACCGTGAAATTCGTTCAGCGCTGAGTTGTGGCATGATGCCACCTGCCTTGAGCTTGAGTTTTCAGATCATTCAGGCCGGCGCGGATTTCAGGCAAGCTACGAGGTGAACCCGCAGGAACCGGCATCGATCGGTGAAATACCTGCCGGTCACTGAACCGAAGGCCCCAGGTCGCCAGAGGAGAGAAAGCAATGGAAATTTCGACGCGTCAATTGGAAAAGGCAACCATCTTGGACATTTCCGGAAACATCAATTTGGAGTACTCGAGCGAAGTGCGGCGGAGACTTCTGCTCGAGATTCGTGGGAAGAGGACGCCCAAGTTGATCCTCAATATGAAGGATGTGAAGTACATCGATAGTTCCGGTGTGGCATCGCTGGTAGAAGGACTGAAAGCGTCCCGGGACGCAGGGTCGAAATTGATCTTGCTTGGTCTCAGCCCTAACGCGTACCAAGTATTGCAACTCTCGAAGCTGCTGAGTTTCTTTGAAATCTGCGACAGCGAGGACAAAGCGCTGGAAGCCTAGCGCGGCGAGTCGGGGAAATACGAGCGCAGCCTCGAGGATCATGGAACCTCTCGCAAAAATCGGCGAACTGGTCACGGATTGCCTGGCTTATCTCGGCGCGCTGGCATTTTTGATAGGCGGAGCCGCGTATAGCGCATTTGTAGGTCCGTTCCGCGGAAAACCCTTTCGCTGGCAGAGGGCACTTTCGCAAGCGATGGAAATTGGAGTCCGGGCGCTGCCGATCCTCTCACTGATTACGTTCTTTATCGGATTAATCCTGGCGCTGCAAAGCGCGTATGAATTGCGCAAATTGGGCGCACTTAGTCTGGTGGCGACGGCGGTGGCCATCTCCGTGACGCGCGAATTAGGGCCGCTGATTACGGCCATTCTGGTCATCGGGCGGTCCGGGTCTGCGTTCGCGGCGGAGATCGGGACGATGCGGATTACCGAAGAGATTGATGCGCTGGAGACGATGGCCATCGAGCCGGTGGATTTCCTGGTGGCGCCAAAGTTCCTGGCGATGGTGGTGATGATGCCGTGCCTAACCATCTGGGCGAACACCATGGGAATTCTTGGAGGATCGTTGTTCGGTGTGGCACAGGCCGATTTCACCTGGATTCGGTACATGCGAAGCTCGCTCGACGCGCTGTACCTGCACGACATAACAACGGGATTGATAAAAAGCGTAATGTTTGGCATTACCATCACGGCGGTGGGCTGCTACGAAGGGCTTTCGACCAGTGGAGGCGCGGAGGAGATTGGGCGATCGACAACGCGAGCCGTGGTCATGTCCATTTTCCTGGTGATCGCTGTGGATTTGGTGTTCACGGCACTATTCTTTTTTGCTGGAGAGAGTTAAAGGGCTGAGGAAGCGAAGAAATGGCAGAAAGGAAGAAAGAATCCGAGCAGACAGATGGCCCCATGATCTCGGTCCGAGATCTGCGCGTGCAATACGGGGAGCGGGAAATCCTGCATGGCATCAGCTTCGATGTGGCGCGCTCGGAGACGTTGGTGATCTTGGGCGGGTCGGGGTCAGGGAAGAGCACGCTGCTGCGCGCATTGGTGGGTCTGCAAAAGCCCAGCGCGGGACAAATCTGGATGAGGGGCGAGGACATCGCGTGCGTTTCGCATCGAGGGCTGGACGAGATCCGCAAGAAAATCGGAATGTCGTTTCAGGGAGGAGCGTTGTTTGGATCGATGACGGTGGGGGAAAATGTGGCGCTCCCGCTGCGCGAACACACGAAACTCGAGGAGTCAACCATTGAGATTATTGTCCGGTTGAAGCTCGACCAAGTGGGGCTGACCGGATTTGAGAACTACATGCCGTCCGAATTGAGCGGAGGGATGAAAAAACGCGCGGCGGTGGCGCGAGCGCTGGCCATGGATCCCGACATTCTGTTTTTCGACGAACCGTCGGCAGGTCTTGACCCGATCATCGCGGCGGGGATCGATCATTTGATTAATCAATTGAAAAAAGCGTTTCACATGACGATTATCGTGGTGACGCATGAGCTGGCCAGCGCCTTCCTGATCGCCGACCGGATGGTGCTCATCGACAAAGGACAAATCGTGGCTTTGGGTACGACGGAAGAGATGCGGTCCAGCACTCAGCCCCGCGTGCGTCAGTTTCTGGACCGAGTTGCCGAAACGGAAGTGACGCAGGAATTGGATTATCTGCAGATGCTAACCGAGGGTATCGCCGGGACAAGCCGTATGGCCGGGTGGAAGCGAGGATTATGAGGCAATCAAAACGCGAGCAAGCGATGGTGGGGCTGTTTGTGCTCATCGCGAGCGGAATTCTGATCGGCACGGTGTTGGTCCTCGGCGAATTTAACAGCCACCGCACGAATACTTACCATTCCTACTTTCCTTTCGCCGGCGGAATTGAGGAAGGAACGCCGGTTCGTTACTCCGGCGGTCCGGAAATCGGCCGGGTGGATAAGGTTGGAATCGATCCGCAGAATGCATCGCGGATTGAGGTGACGTTCAGCGTCACCGCGGACTTACCGATCAAGGTTGATAGTCACGTGAAGATCATGAGCCTCACGCCACTGGGTGACAATCACGTCGAAATCATTCCGGGCTCGCCGCAAGCCGCCATGGCGCAGAACGGGGCCATACTTACCTCGGAGGCGTACGTTGATCTGAGCTCTGTTATGGCGGAGATACAAAGCTTGACTCCGCAGGCGCAGCAACTCTTGGCGGAGCTCAACGGGCGCGTGGAGGAGCTCAAAGTAACCGTGTCGCGCGTCAATGACCTGCTGAGCGCGGAGAATCGCGCCAACATTTCCGGGCTGATTTCGGATTCACGCGGAATGATTCAAGAGAACCGCCCACAGTTGAAGTCCACACTGGCGCGCTTGAATGATGTAAGCGGCCAACTGAAACCGGTATTGGATGATCTCCGGAAAACGTCAAACCAGGCCACCCAAGCCATAGATCACATCGATGCGCTGGTGGGCGAGAATCGTCCGGACGTTCATCAGGCGGTTCAGGACCTGCGCCGATCTCTATCGACGGTGACAGATTTGACGGGGCGTCTGGATCAAACCGTGGATGTAAATTCCGAAACGATTGATCAGGTGCTGGAGAATCTCCGCAGCGTAACCGACAACCTTAGGGAATTTACGGACCTGCTCAAGACCAGACCGGACCTGTTGATACGGTCGAGTCCGCCGCCGGATCACAAACCTGGTGGCAGACGATGATCTCATGGCTGAAGTGGAAAGTGCGCGAGGGGGGATTTGAAATGGCTCCAAAAATCGCGGTGATTCTGGCCGGATTCCTGGTGGGCGCAATGAGCGGCTGCGGAAAAATTCCGGTGACGCGGTATTACCAGCTCCAGGTCCCGAATGAGACAAGTTCCGCCACGGTTGCCGATCTCCTGCCGATTACAGTATTGGTGGGCCCACTGAAGGCTGGGCATCTATACCGGGAAGATCGGCTGGTGTACGGATCCGAAACCGAAGAAATGGGAACCTATCAGGAGGAGCGCTGGGCCGCGCCCCCAACCGAAATGATCCGGGAACTGTTGTGGCGCACGCTGCGGGCGTCGCACCGCTACACCGCAGTCAACCTTCTCACAAGTAACTCTCGTGGAGACTTTGTGCTCGAAGGGAACTTGTACGATTTCAAAGAAGTCTCCGGGAGCAACTTTGTTGCCAGGATGAGGATGGATCTGGAATTGCGGGATACGAAGACGGGGACCATCGTGTGGACGCACGACTATGTACACGACGAGCCCGTGAGTGGAAAGGATGTTGCTGCGGTGGTCGCTGCACTGGACCAAAACGCTCAGCGGTGCGTCAACGAATCCGAGGCCAATTTGTTCCAATATCTTGCTTCCCACTCAAAGATGTAATGCGGGCTACCTTCCGGGTGGTCGATGACCCATGCATAGGTGGGAAGCCACCCTGTCCAGTTTCGGTCGGCGAAAATGGCGAGCCGTCGCCGCAAACCTCGTCCGCGCCCCTCGACCTGCGCAGTCTTTATGCGGACAGAACCTGTTTGGATTGCATGTATCCTCATGAAGGAGATCTGTCGCCATTGAGCGCGCTCATCTCAAACGGAAGTTTAGGCGTCATCTTTGGCCCTGATCACGATTGAACGCACTATCTCTGGTTGGTCAAAATGCACCATGTGGCCGGCTTCGGGAGCTAAAGTTACCGTCTTCACTGGGGCAGAAATGGCTCCCGGCAATTGCTCAATAACTGAGGCGGGAGTCAGAGGGTCCTGCTCACCGAACACGAAATGGACAGGGATCGTTAGGCGCGGCGGATTGGCAAACAGATCTAGCGATACCAATTGGGGCAGCAGTTTGCTCTGGACAAGATTCATGTTGCGCAAAGCTTTGGCCGTGCCAAAAAATCCATAAGTTCGGATCATGCCAAACAGCGTCTCTCGCAAAATGGAATTGAATCCCTTGCCGCGTTCAATGCCACCGAGATCCGCCAAGAATCTACCGCGCAATTGGAACTCCGCCGAATTTGTGTAGGGCGGCTTCGAGAGTTTCCTCAGCTTTCCACTCAATCGCCCGCTTTCATCAAGTACGCTTTGCTCCCGGAGAAATGAGTAGACGGCGGCGTCGCTGCATGCGGTGTTCGCATCAGGGGAAATTGCGATTATCGAATTTACCTTGTCCACTTCATGTTCCACTGCTTGCAGGGCAATCGTTCCGCCCAAAGAAATGCCGAACACGATGACCTTTTGCTTGGTCTCGTTGTGCACCCATCGCAAGACGGCACGCAGATCATCCACCTGCAGTTGAAGAGAGACGCTTTTTGCGTCTTGCTGCGACGTGTTGCCACAGCCGCGTTGATCCCAGTAGCTCACTAGGAAGTCACTTTCCAGATACAAAAGTCGCTGAAATTTTCGCACTTCGTGCAGTAACGGCAGCCCCGGCCCGGCCTGAACAATCAGAAGCGGAGGTAGTCCTTCGTGTTCGGCGCGCAAGCGGATTTGTTGTTTGGATCCGTTGATTTCCAGCTCGACCGTTTTGTTGATCGCAATGGCCGTCCTGCTAATTTTGGCGTGGGGGGGACTTGCCATAAAGCACTGGGTTTCGAGTGTAGCTTATTTCATCAGCGTGCCCGAGAAACTATGGATTAACCACAAGCAGTCGCGCTTCTCCCAGCCCCCTCCCATTGTCATGAGATACGTAGCGTCGATGTCCGGGTCTTGATCACGGTGGAGTAGGTGACGAAGGCCGTATCCGCCGCAACCACTCCGATTCAGCCAAGCAGCAGAGCGACTATCATGATTCGCCGCTTGCGCCGCCCCGTCCTCAGTTCGCTTTGATCACGACGTGCAGAAACTGTCAGTTGTTTCTTTGCGGAAAGGCACTACTCGAAATCTCGCGGAGAATAATCGTCCAATTCGCGCGCTTTCTCGGTCTTCACCAGGCACTGAGATTCCTCGACTGCGCGACTTTCGCGCATTGTGGGCGGCAAACTCGGGTTTCTGGGTAGAACGTAGCGGAGAGAGCGAATAATCAAGACCGTATGGCGGAGAGGGTGGGATTCGCCGCCCTGCGCCAAGAATCTCTGTAAGTAGCTGTAATCCTTATGTTTCTAACCTGGCGTTTATTTTCGTTCTGTTCTAAGCACCCGCGTTGCTTAGGCTGCTTAGGCTTTTACGATAACGCGGCGGGGAGAGAAGTAAACACAAAAATTTGTGTTTACGTCCGCAGGCCCCAGACGGTATGGTTTACGTGTTAACCGGGGGCAGCGGGCAGAATGAAACATTTGGAAGTTGATCGCATTCATCACGGTCGCGCAGAACACCTCATTCTTGAACTCAAGCCATCAAGTGTCGCTCTCAGCTTTTGGTCGCCTCCATATTTTGTTGGCAAGGGCTACGAAAAGGGGGAGACGTACGAAAGCTGGCAGCAGATGCTGAAGGCCGTTATTCACGGCCACGCGGCGGCGCTGAAGCCCGGTGGCTTCATGGTGATCAATATCGCCGACATATTGTGTTTTGCGGATGATGAGATTCCGCGCTACCAAGCGATGAACGTGGCGATGCACAAATCAGAGGTAACGCGGGAAATGGTCTTGAAGGCCAAGGCGCAATTCCCCAATTACAACCGTGACGAGTTGGCCGCACATTTAGGGTGTAGCGAACAGACGGTTGACCGCCGATTGAACGGGAACAATATCCGGGGCGGAAAGCACGCCGCACAGACCAGAGTGAAGCTCGTTGGCGGGCCGCTTGAAGAATACGCCTACGCCGCTGGCCTGTATTTGCACGACCACAGGATTTGGGCAAAGGACCCCGCTTGGGCGAACTCAAAGTGGACATCTAATTCCTTGAAGGCCGTCCATGAGTTTGAAGACCTCTATGTCTTCTGGAAGCCCGGTCAACAAATCATAGACAGAAACAAATTGAACCCCGGCGAATGGAAGGATTGGGGAATGAGGGGGATTTGGTATATAGAAAGTGTGCGTGCGAATGATGACCATGAAGCGAAATTCCCGCAAAAGCTGGCAGAGCGCGTGATCCGTCTGTACTCAGATGAGGGCGATACAGTGCTTGACCCGTTTATGGGTTCGGGAACAACAGCACTCGCCGCCATCAGGCATAAACGCCATTACATCGGCTTTGAGAAAGAACGCCACTACGTTGAGCTTGCGCGTGAGAATGTTGACCAGGCTCTTGCCCAGCCGCGTCTACTTGCCTGAGGGCGCGGTAATATCGCACATCCGCCAAGCCGCTATTTTTCGCAGGATTTCAAAACTTACTCGCGCTCGTACCTTCAGTGGGTTTTTGTCTTTGTCATCTTTTCCGGGAAAGAGAAGCCCCGGAAACTTCTTCAAATACCCCGGTGTGATCACCAAGAGAATGCCATTCGGGATACAGGCAAGTGTTATTCGTCCGAGTGGTTGGCCTCCATCCTTCTCGCTACGACCAACCGAAAGCATTTTGTAGACTGGTTTTACCACGATGTTTACAAACGGGGCGACCGTCATGTCGGACAAGACGTAGATGGGAGGGATGCCGCAATGAAAATCGTGAGAAGTTACGGCCCCGGTTGCCTTCACAATCGTGTTTTTCACGCCGTCTTCGGCCTTGGCCCACACCCCGTCGCCAGAGACTTGATTGTGGCTCATGACGGTGTGGTCAGCATCATCCCTCGGCCCAACACTCTTGATCTCAATGGTGAGCCAAGCGGAGTCGGTGAAACCTTTCGTTATTTTGGCAATCGTTTCTGACGCCACTACGAATCTCAGGTCCGCGCCCGTTGGAATACCGGGATCTCGCACCTTGAAATCAGCAGTCAGAAGCAGTGGTATCTTTGCTCCGATAGCGTGCTCCCCAACTTCAATCCAAGGGAACTGGTCTCCTTTCGGCTGACGCCCGCGCTCGTCCGGCGGATAGTTTTGCCAAAACGGGTACAGGTAGGAGGCCTCGTCATAGTCCCGTGCGAAGGCAACCCAATTCGTGATGATTAGCTTTTTCACATACTCAGTGAAGAAGTGCTCCAACTCAATGAGCAAGTCAGGATTCTTGACGAAGTACTCCCTGGCTTCGGAATATCGTTTGAACTGTTGGTCTCGGTAGCGGTTGAACACGCATCGCAGTCTACACGGCGATTACGAGGGAATCCAGCAGGGTTATTTTCTGAAGGTGTGGTGCCCGATGACCACAGTGATGGGGTGAGCGGCGGTTTCAATATTGTCTTTATACCAACCTGACGTGACGTTCTTTTCGTTGCTGTACCAGACCGCTCCCCCGGTAGGGTCATCATCCCCGCCCAGTACATTAGGAGCATCGGTTAAGCAGGCCTGCCAGACTGCGTCATCAGCCGGAGGAACCAAATTGTATTCCGGGTCGGTGGGAACGCTCATGGATGTAAACGCATTTTTCTGGTAGATGACATCGTGAACGGTCTTGGGGAAATCAGGAGCTTTGACTCGGTTCATCACTACGTGCATTTGCGCGTAGCAAGCACCAATTCCGTCGCCGCGTGATTCCTTCCAAGCACACAACGCCATATTCTGAACATCGGTTTGATCATAGGTCATGTATTTCTAATACGGTTGAACTGAAGTGCTGGGTACTAACGCGCTATTTACGCTCTTAGCAACATGAGCTATGTTTCGCTTCGTTCCTAAGGAGGGAACAAAAATGGCGAAGCGAAAAGTGAAAACCAGCAAGGTTGTTGATGTCAAGAAGGCCCAAGCGAACGACAAGGAAACCCCAGTGGTGAAGCTCCCGGCCAAGAACGCGAGCGCGGTTCAGAAGGGCGCGACATACGCCGTGTTGGCCGGGCGTCCGAGCAAGCAAGCCGTGACCGCTGTTTTCACCAAGTCTGGCTACGCGCTGTCGTGGGTCACCCGCGCAGAACGGCTCAATATGACGCCCGAGGACCTCTGCGAACGATTCAAGGCTGATCCTGATGAAGTGAAAGCTCTCTGGGCGGGTATTAAATAACAAGTGTTACCACCAAACAGCGTCACGGCCCGGTGCTGAAATGCGCCGGGCCTTTTTCTTTAGTGGCTCGTGTAGGTGACGTTGTTGCCGCCGCTTGAAATGGTCGTAGTGCCGCTCCAGGTGGGACCCGTGAAAGGCTGGGGCCAGACATACGGCTGAGGATAGATGTAGATCATATTTCCGCCCATCCATAGTCCGCAGTTCCGGCAACACCCGCAGCATTGGCAGCGTTCGTGATTCTCGCAAGCACCGCAATTAGTACACTTTTCTTTACTCATGATTCTTTCTCCCAAATAGTTTCTTCAGATGCTCAGCGATGTCCAAACCAACCGCATCAAGAATTGATTTGAAAATGGTCCCAACGGAGATGCCGCCGAAGGCGAGCACGAAATGAAGCAGCCTGTCACTCATTTACTTGCCGTCTCCATCGTCGTCTTTATCGGGCCACTTCTGGTACGTCGCGGCGTGCCCGAGTAAAAAGCCATAGAATGCGTAAACGGTGGATACGAGACCAGGCCCCAGGTCTTTACCCGAGTGAAAGTGATAGACGATGAGCGTGCCCTGGGTTACGCAGCCCAAGACAACGTGTAATTTGTTGATGATCGTGTCGTAAATTTTGTCCCAGTTCATGTTCTTTATTACCCGCCGATGACGTAGTTGGCGCTGGAAGCGACGGAGGAGCCGGAGCCTGGTTGAAAATTAACAACGATGGCACAGGCAATAGCGAGAGAATTTTGGGTACACCCAAAGGTTGCGCTCTGAGTACCCGAACCGGAAGCCGTCTTAGTGGACAACATTACATACGGGCCGCCGCCTTGAGTATCGGCCACACGCTGTGTATAGCCAGAAGGATTGGTCACGCCGCCGTAGCTATTGATACAGAAAGCGAGAACAAGATCAGCAGCTCCACTTGCCGAGGAAGAGGTGGCACTAACGGTAGTGGCGTTTGCTGATGAACCTGATCCATAGCCATCCACAGTGGGAGCACTACCCGCTACGGTGAATTCCGCGACTACAGGGTTCATACCAGAAGCCCCACCAGTTGCGATGGTGCAAGTGACCGTGTTGGCCCCCGAACCGTTTGCTATACACCACCACACTTGTTGAAGTGCGGTGGTGTGAGTAGAAGTTGTTATAGAAACCCAGGTGTTACCCAGCGTATCAGTCGGGGTATTGAATGTGTTCGTGGAGTTGGCTGTGTTCATGAAAAGAAGAAGATTTCCAGCCGTGACATTAGAGGTGTAAGCCAAGGAAACGGTAGACACTGCCCCCGCTGTCGTACCCCAAGTCCCTTGACTAAAAGTTAGGCTTCCTGCTCCTCCCGTTGTCGTAAATGGATTAAAGATTTTCATTAGGATTGCGTGTACCAGACCTTCCCCTGCACGGAGACGGCGTTGCTGGAATTGATCAGGTAGCCCTTTCCGCTGGCGGTCTTGTCTACGAGTTCGCCGTTCATCCAGTCGGAATAGACGCTGCCATTTCCGGTCAGGACATAAGCGCCAGAAGTGTAGGTAACAGTCGTGTCACCAAACTTGACGTTCGTAGCCCCGGCGACCGTGAATTGAATCTTGTAGACACGAATCGTTTGGCTGCTCACGCCCGCGATGATGGTGTTGTCACCCGAACTGCTGAAATTGATAACAGCGGTGGAGTAGTTGGATGAGATCGGGTTGCCGGGGATTGTCGTAGCGTTGGCAGGCAGTGCGAGCACATTAGCGTTGACACCGATGACATTGCCAGAAGGAGCCGAACCCCAAGCAGTCGGAGCACCCAAAGCAGTACCGTCCCAATTTGCGATGTTCGTTGTGCTGCCGGATACGGTTTGTACGAACAGAGGGGTTGTGCTGTTATAAGCCGGAAGCAACGACGCGGACAAATTCGTGATGGTTGAAACAAATGGCGTGACGCTACCCGTTCCTGTGATTGCTACGGTGAGCTTCATACGAATGGATTGAAAGCCACTCAGAACGATCAAGAAGGGCTGATTCGTGTTGGTCACCAGTGTGTACGGGTTAAGGGGTGAAGTACCGCTGCTGTAGGTTTGCGCATTGAAAACCTGGCCCGCTGGCACTGTGACCCAATTGGTGCCGTCGTAGGTACCTTGAAATGTGATTTGACCCGCTGAAAATGTGCCACTACTTTGGTCAAGCTGAACAAGAACAGCCGCCGCGCCAGAACCGGAAAGAACAACTTGCGTCGTGTTTACAGTAGTGGAAGAAGTCCACGCGGTTAGAGTCTGGGTGTATAGGCCTGGATTTGTGAGCAAATTGCTGGAGGCATCAAAAGTGAGACCGGAAACGGTGACAGTTCCGCTCACTGGCTGCGTGACTCCGCTTCCGTCTATCTTGACGGCGGTAGAGTTGCTGCCCGTATTGGCGAGTGAAACCTGAACCGGGTGAGACGAAGTGCCTATGACGTTGGTGCCGTCAGAAATTTCAACGACGACGTCGCCAGCGGCAGCGGAAACCTTCATCTTGCTTGAAGCGACCGCACCTGCGATTGTCGCGAGGTTGCCGCCCGATTCAAGTGCCAAGGCACTCGTGTTGAGGTTCGTTCCGGCATTTGCCGTCACCGAACCACTTACAGTGACAGTGTTCCCGATGTAGATGTTGCCGGACGAATCTACCTTGAGAATTCGTAGATCAGTTCCGTCAGAACCGCCAATCATCACGGGGTAAAGAGGAACGGGCGGGCTGGTGCCGTTAGCTGTCGCGACGGCAGTGCCAGCGGGGAACACACCTTGAACATACGGGTCGCCGGGAATCCAAGAATTGGAAACGGGATCGTAAATCAGAATCTCGCCCTGCGTCGGGGTGGCCCCGTTTACGGGCACACCCTGGATAGAAGCTGCGTCAGCGTTGCCGACTTTGTCAGTTGAGACGACTTCCGACACCTGTCCCGATGTCGGATCGCGGTAGAGAGCTTTGCGATCGGCCATAAGGCCTCCTTTTTAGGAAGCCAGGATAATCGCGTCAGCGAGGTCCGATTCAATTGCCGTGGTTGAAGTTGCGTAACCAAGGAACTGAGAAAGAACGCCAGCACCTGTCGGTACTGTGGTTGTTACGCCGCCAGCGGTAGACTTATCGCCGTAATAACGGTCACCGACGGTCAACGCGGTGAGAGCCGAGTTGACGCCAGCGTCGTAGTACGTCGCGGTCTGCGAAGTGGTGTAAGAACTGAGTACGAAGCCGATGGCCTGGTTTCCGCCGCTGGACCAAACTGCGTTGAACAGTGTTGGCACTGCCGGGGACCCAGAGAGCTTGATGTAAACGTAAGCTCCTGCGTTGATGCTTTCTCCTGCTACTGCTGTCGCAGCGGAAGCCGCAGGCAACAGAGAAGGATCAATCGTTCCACCAGATGTGGTAGAGACGACGACTTCTGCTGCTGGCCCGGTTTCTGTTGCGATTACTTCCGCCACGTTACCGCTTGTGGTGTCGCGCTTGAGGTACTTTGGTGCTGCCATAGTGTTGCTCCTGTGGTTAAGCGAATATGATCGCTAAACCGATTTGGACTGTTAATTCCGAGGCTGACAACGCCACCCCGAGCGGTAATTCAAATGCCCCCGCTCCAGGTGTTTGGACCAGCGCCCCGGCCAATCCAAGAAAAACTGTTTCGCCTGGTGTGAATAGGAACCCGTTGTTCACAACCAGACCGACTTGCTGAACTTGTACGTAATTTCCTGAACCCGCACTCGTGACGGCGACTCCTACAAAGCGGTCGGCATCAGCTACGGTTCCAGCGTCTGCCACGTAGGCTTGACCGTCGCCATGAACGGCTACGGCTTGGTAGGCATTGATGTTTTGCCCTGCCAGCAGTGTGACTACTCCAACGCTGCTTGAACCCAGGAGCACCAGAGGAGTGTTAATCCCCGTGCCTCCATAAATCTTGTTCGTGTCCGTGGTGACGTAGAGACGCCCCTGCTCAAAGCCGAAAGGGAGATTGGCTTCCAGACCACGATCCACAATAATTTTGACGCGCTTGGCAATTGCCATCGTTGCGACTCTCCCAACGCATCCTGGCGGAGCGTCCCTGAGTCACTCATTTAATACCGGGGTTCAGAACAGGGCAGGAATTCCCAGTGCGTTAAATTGGTGCCAGACTGGATCGGGATTTCAACCGCCTGGTCCTCGCGGATACAGGATCTGGCTTATCTCTTTCCTAAATCAACAACGGCTTTCAAATACCCATTCGTTGTCGCCTGCTCTTTGATCATCGTTCCAAGGAGATCGGTCTGTTTCACAGCTTCTTGCTGAATGGTATTGAGGTGATTCTCGGCTTGAACGCGGGTGGTATTCTCAATGATAGAGAGCTTGTCCATAGCGCCGCTCCATTGCCCTTTGAGAGCACCGATTGCTTTCTTGGCGGTATACACCACGAATCCACCGAAGACCGTTACGAGGAGTCCGAAGGCCGTGTAGATGTAACTTTCAGGAATGATCTTGCTCCAGTCAGTCATTAGCTCACCACCGTAATGCCTGATACCAGAATTCCCACGCCGTAGCTTGTGAGCGTCGGTATGACGTCTAAGAAAGATAGGTTGGTGACATCGCCGGAAACCAGAGCACCTTTCATCGTGTTCCCGTCGTTGGCAAATGTATCCATGATGCCGGGGATGTAAGCAATTCCGCTGGGCGGGTTGTTGGCTGTGTTGTCCGACGCAGCGAAGTACATCGCCAGAAGATAATCATGCCCCGGCGCGAGCGGCATAGTGAAAGGCCCCGCGATATTCGTTGACGCCCCGCTGCCAGGGAGAGAAATAGCTTGAGGTGGCGGCCCGCCGGAGTCAGCTATGATTGACAACTGTATCGTGGCTGTTGGCGGAGAACCTGGAGCTGTCTCGGCCACACCATTTCCGTTGTTGACGGTGACGGTCGTTGAAGTGACGTCTAAGACTGTCCATAGCCCGTTGTTCGCGGAGTGAGAAAAGCCTGAAATCAAGACGTGATCAAGTGGGTGAAGATACTTGAGTCCAGTTCCCGTGTAAGTGTTTGACGCGGGGAACGGAGGCCCAGGACTACCAGCAGAAGATGTTAGCGTGTAAGGGCCGAACAGTTGTCCGTTGGGATCAACTTCGTTCATTTTGTAGACGACGGAGCGGCTCAAATACAGGGTGCCCTGTACCTGACCAAAACCCATAGTCAGATTCGGGTACCAAGTGTTACAAGCCTGTAAGAGTTTGCGGCCACGGATATGACAGAAGACCGTGTACCCGGTGAAGTCCGAGCCATCTGAAACGGGGAAGCCGCCTACCAGCACATTAGAATTCTCCGTACCCGTAGCGGAGATGGTTACAGTGCCCCCACTTTCAACTGCTGTGACGTTCGCGCCGCCTGTGATATTGATTACGTTCTGATGGCTGTTGTTGACGCCGTTGGTTTCAAGCAGGATGCTGCTGCCAATTTGAAACACGTCATAGCCATCGCAATAGACTGGGATGTAGGCAGAATCAGCGGGAGGCAAAGTGACCGTGGCATAAACCTGAACGGCGAGGGCTGACTCCGACTCTGAAAAAACTGAATGTGTACCAAAAACTGTGAAAGTTCCCGCCGTACCGCTTGAAGGAGTCCAAGTCAAAACTTGAGCATAGACGTTGAAAAACCCCGATGTACACTCAGTGACAGTGACCCACTTGCCCACGATGAAACCCGTACCCGACAAACCCGTGTAAGTGTAGGTAAAAGTTTCAAGACCATCGGCAGCAGCATTAGTGATCGTGGCATTGGTCGTAGGAGCCGCAGATATGGCGGTTAGATTATGCCCCATTACAGGTGAGCCGCCTTCACTGGTGGCGTTGCAGAGATAGTATTGTTTGGAATTCTGCGGGAGTACGATGTCCAAGGGAAGGTTGATGGGGCCGATGAACCTGAAGATTCCGTGATGTAATCCGTCCGGTGCCGCTACCGTGTAGGAAGAAGTAGGGTCCATCGTAACCGTCAACAGTCCAGCGATAGCTCCGTCAAAGGCGTCAAAAGCGGCGTTACAAGAGACCTCTTTGCTGGCCTGGTTTGTGGCGATGTGGTCTATTAAAAGATTTGGCGTTGTGCTCATGTTTATTCCTTATATGGTTGCTTTGCCTGGAAACCCGCGTCCGACTTCCCCCGAAATCTGGTAGATGTAAACAAGGACCGAAGACTGAGGGCTTCCAAAATCTGTTGTCTGATCGGCTGCGCTGTAAGTTGCTTCCGGGTTGCCGTTCACATCGTAGGTTCCCGGCGTCCAATTGATCGTCCGCACCACGGTCTCTACCGCTGGCGAACCACGAAGCCCATAAATATCAATACTGTAGGCTTCTGAGTCTTCGTTAAGAGGGACATTCCCCGCGTTGTTGAGCCAATCGCCGTTGTAACGAGTGCGCCGGAACCAATCAATTGTCAGGTTTCCGCTCATATCGCGAGTCCCAGTGATATGAACGGGCATCGCGGGCTTCAAGTCGTTGGCATTGATAGTGAAGTCGTAGTCGGGCGCACTCGTCACAGTCTGCCCAATCGTGACACCACGGTAGTAACGGAGCAGACCGATGATCGCGAGAGGCGCAGCGTCATGTTTAATCCCGGTCGTGGGATCAAAAATAAGCTCATCTGCTGCGTGTCCATAGGCTGCGTATTCTGTATTGCGACGGCCACGGAGCAAGCGAGAGAGCGTGAAGGTGCCGTCCATATTCTGTACGGCGTTCACATATTGAATGAGTTCGCCGCCTACGAAGAGAGGATTAGCTCCATTCAAAACGGCAAGGTCTGTGGTTCCCGATAGGCTCGCAGTTGTATCCGCAAGTTGAACGGTGAGGGTGTTGATGGTGTCCCAAGACCAAAGAACTGGCGGATCACCCAGCGTGCCCAGAATGTTTCCGTAGACGGTGCGTACAACAGTGGAGTCAATGCTGTCAAACGTGATGTCATCGTCTGATTTGTAGAGGACATCGCCCGGCCAACCCTTACCGCTGGAACTCCACCAATAGAACCCAGTCTGGCTGCGGTCGGCAGAGGCATCGGAATCTTCCAGGTAGGGAACGTCAAGCATCGCAAGAACAGTCGGAAGAACGGGTACGCCCGATTCTGAAGGAACGCCCGCTGCTATGCCAGCCACGGTGACGCTGGTATAGGCATTCAAATCTTCGCTGACGCCCGACAGAGTCAAGGAATAGTTCACGCCCAGCGACGTGTTGACGATGCGCATCTGATAGACCTTGCCCTCATACACGAATTGAACAACGTCGGTCGGGTCAAGGACGGCATAGGCCATCTTCCAAAGGTTGAAGTCGTAAGGACGCCGCTCGTAGTAAGCGAGGTAGAGAGATTTCTCGGCAATAGCGCGGGCCTCAACGGGAGTCAGAACCATTGGGAGCGCAAGTGTTGCGGTGCTCTTTGTCTTGACCGCACGGGCGGAGCGAGCCTTGAGAGCAGTGTTCTGCTGCCAATCAATCGTTGGGTCAATGAATGTGACACTGACGCTCTTGGGCAAGTCGGCTTGCTGTACGTAAGTCTCTTGGAGTTCTGCTTTGTCAGCGACAAGGCCAAGATCGCTCTCAGGTATCTGTAGAACGCTCGCATTTGCTCCCCGAGGAACGAATTTCAATTTGAAGTCCGACTCCACGGCGTCTACGAAATATGCCGCGAAGGGGTTCTGAAGGGCAGATTTGGCGTCGGTCTGATTCGTAAGCAGATAGCCATTGATAAGAATGTTGCTGATTTGCGTGACGTCTATCTGATCAACGGTAAGCCCGGCGCGTAGACAAACGTCCCTGGTCAGGTCGGAGAGGAACGGCCCGTTGCCCGAAGACAAATTTGTAACCATGACCGTGCTGCCGTTGTACTGGCGGGTAGATACCAGGACGCCTACGGTTTCGTTGTAGAGCATTCCCGCGCAATGCGCATAAATAGGAGAGCGAACGTCTCCGCGTGTGTTGTCAAAGTCGGGCAAGCCAACCCAGTTTTCCCAGTTAGCAGATATGTTCGTCGGATCAAGCGGACCCAAACCCATAGGATCGCCGGGACCAGAAGTCGTAAGCGCAAGATACTTCGCTCCGTCGCTACCCGTTACGATATCCCCCACCATATAGATGGTGGCGCTGGACCAGACTCCTTGGAAGGTATAACCGCCGCCTGTCTCCTGCGTGGTGACCGTGTTAATGGTGTCCAGGGTGAAGTCTACTTGCTGAGAAACGATTAGAGTTGTGGGGTCAATTAGACTGAGGACACCACCACGACGATGCGGGAGGTCTGTATCCGTTACGTCGCCTTCTGTAGCGAAGAAAGTGTTGCCGCTAAGTCCAGGAACTTTGTTGTCACGGAATAATCCCGCGATACAGGAAAGGTCTCCGCCGTCCATTGAAATGGCGGGTACGGTGGACGAGGGAATAATTGCCACCTGATGACCATCAGTAAGATCAATCAGGGCAAGTGTCGTTCCCCAGAACTCATCCCCAGTTTCGTTAGAGTCGGCAACGATGAAAGCATGAATTTCAGGAACGTAACGAGTGTAGAGGTAGCCGCCGCCAGTGAAACCCGTGCTCCAGTTAGCCAGCGGAACATTAAATGGATTGGTGATTACCAGCTGAGGGTCTACGTTTCCGCCGCCTACGGTTCCGCTGGTTCCTGACGAGGGCACCCATTTGAAGAGATGAATAGCCTGATCTGTATGAAGACACGCCCACCAGATGTTGCCAAACTTGTCCTGCCAAGTACCGAACACTCCTTGTATGGCTGAATCAAAATTATACAGGTTGTAGGAACCCAGGAGCGTCATCGTGTTCAGATTGATGACGTGAATGAAGTCATTGTTTGAGGCGAAGCTGATATAGTCTGCCCCGGCGTAAGACCACACGGACCAGTCAATCGGTCCCCAGATTACGTTAGCGTCCCCGCTTGTGTAGGTGTGAACTTGATCGTAGCCCAGAGCACCAAGCTCAAGTTTCGTGCTTGGGTCAATCTTGTGTAGACGGTGGTTGCCATATCCAGTGAAGTTGTCGCCAGACATCACGTACAGGTTGCCCGTCGTATCCTGAGCGAAAAACGTCGTGCCGTTGATGTAGGACGGCCCGTAGCTGGTAAAGGGGATCTGCCAAGAGTCCGTGAGCGCGTAGGTGTCCAGGTCGTATTTCTGTAGGCTGGCACCTGTGAAGGCGTTGTTGGCGACCCAGACAGAATGAGTATCCACGTCCGGGTACAATCCCCAAGAGCCGCACGTCGCGCCGAAGGCGTCAAAGAGGCTGTTCACTTCTACGAAGAAGCCGTAGCTTACTCCTCCCGGAACGCTGGAGGCATCAACCTCAACTTCCTGGTCGTACCAAACCGACTCACCATCGCTGGTCACAGAGTCCTGAGAAATGTAGGTGGCGACATTGAGAAATGTTTCGGTGCCGCTGGGATTCACTACAGGAATGGTCGCGAACACACTGCTATTTGTGCTGTCCAAAATGCGCAGCGTGAAATTCGGAATAGGCGTAGCACTCGTCAACGTGGTTGAGAGGATGAGTGCCTTGGTCCGGTCTTGTAGTATGAAGGTTGACATTAGACGATCACCGGAGGCCTGTAGAGCCTTGCGTAGTCCGACGTGCCGATAGCGAACTTCACGAGTCCCTGTATGTTAGGAATACGGTTGCCGAAGTCGGTCAGGAGCAAATCGGTCCAGACGCCGTAAATGATTCCACGGTAGGCTGTGGTCACGTTGACGCCCTGATAGCTTTGAATCGTCGGGTCCGGCATCTGCGCGTTGTTACCCGGATAAAGCACAGGAGGCGGATACTTGATCGTGAGAAGAATCCAGTAGTACGTCACGACGCCGCCTATTGTTTTGTTCGCACCAGAATTCGGCGCGAGCACGCCGCCGTCCGTACCAGGGCCATTTACAATCTGTGTTACCCATAGCTGGTTGGCGTAGGCGACTACCGCGCCAACATCGTAAACAACCGTGGCGTCATAGGCTGCCGCGCTGTCTACGTTGTCGTCGTAGCCAATTTTGGAATCAAACCAGACCTTGATGACCGTGCCCGGTCCCTCACCGAAGGCAACGGCGAAGCTCGCCGTGTACGTGTATGTGGTTGTTGAATAGCTCGGGCCTCCCTTGGTGGAGGTTTTCGTTACGGTCGTATGCTCAACCAAGCCCGGCGACCAGATGATGTTTCCCGCAAAACGGAATGTGCCGTAGCCAATCGGAATTGGCGCTCCGTTTGTAGAAGATGAAACCGTGAGGTCGTTTAGGCGCGGGCCATATTGATCTGGTAATCGCGTGGGGAATAGCAAACCCCCTACGATTCCTCCAACTGCGAAACCGATTGATGCGCCCAAGATTGCTGAGCTGGTTCCGGCCAGCACACCAATGCCCGCCAAGGCTCCCAACCCGAAGGTCAGTGCGCCAAGAATTGCGAACCCGATCGCTATAGCGAGCTTTGCCATTACTCAACTCCCGGAAATGCGAAGCAGCCTTCAATGCGGCGACGCCACTTCACGTCCATAATGTGTTCAACCACTTTGCCAATCGTGGCGTAGGCATGAATCATTCCTATGGTCCCGTTCACGGTAGAAATAATCGCGACGTGACAAGGAACGTCAGGCAAACGGATCGTGACCAAGTCGCCCGGCTGCATCTGGTCTATAGGCTTTTCAATCATTCGGCGCTGCGCTTCCTCGTGAACGAAGCGGTCAAGCGGCTGCGCGGAGTAGTTGGCGTTGTCGTGCTTCTTGAAAGGCACGCCCAGTTTGTCTACGAGTCCCAGATCGTCAGCTACACAGAGCGGTAGGCCAACGCAGTCCATAGCCCGCCCCTTGAGGCGACCTTGATGTTGAAACCGCGTCCCAACATATTCACGAGCCTTGCTCTCAATGTCCTTCTTAGTTGACACGGATAACCACCCTGCCGCCCGACGTGATCCGATAGATGACCGTTCCTACCTGCGCCCAGACGAGGGCGTAGTTGGCTGCGGCTGCTATGGCAGCGTCAACGGTGCTGTAAACTTCTGGTGCCTGCGGTGTTCCTAATTTGTTAGCCATTCTCTTACTCTCCAATTTGCCCACTTCGTCCAGAGCAAAAACCTCTGCCAGCGGGTAAGTTCGTTGTATCTATCGGCGGTCATCGTCAAGCCAAAGATGAAATAAATCCTCGCCATATCGCGGTGCGATGAGCAGTAGTGACGCTCCGCTGCGAGCGTCCATTCCTTCCACTGCTTGCCTTGAATGCCGTCCGTGTAGCCGATGGTCGCGGGTTCGCCGCAGTCTTTACAGGTATGCGCATACACGGGAAAGAAAATCGTGCGGTCTGAGACTTCGTTGATCTTTTCCGTGCGCCAACCCAGATATCGCTTCGCTGTAGTGATGGTTTCCATTTATTGAGCATTCGGATAAAGCAGAACGAGGTCGTTACCCGGAATGGTGTTTTCCCCTTTGAAATTGACGATGTTGTTGAACTTGGCGAAGCACGTAGGCGCGGTCTTATCGCAACCCGGCTCAATGATGAAACTGTCCCCCACATTGGGTTGATACTGGAGCGGGAGGAACATCGTCAGCGTAGTCCCATCCCAACTCTTAATTTCAACTGTGAATCCCTTTAGCGGGCCGCTCGTGAACGTCATCACACCGTCGTTAAACCAACCATTAGGAGCCGGAGCGGTGGGAGTCGCGCTGCCTGGCTGAAGCAGAGGAGCAAACGGTGACAGCGTTACGGCTGGTACGACGTGTAGCGGATCAACGGACGACTCAACTACTCCGGTCTGCCGCCACTTCGTAATGTCTATACAGCACGGGTATTGCGTGTTGACGTCAATCCCGTTGAAGCCACTCCCAAGTTCGGCGCGGCATAGAGGCCCATACAGCGAGCCTATGACCGTGGTGAAGTATTGCGACAGGCCACGGATTTCAGAAGTGAACATTCCGTTCTTCATAACGACCTGCCCAACGGTGCCTGACTTAACTTTCAAGTCGCCCATCGTCAGATCGGCCCAGTTCACAATTCTGATTTCCACCGTGGCGTAGTCGTACTCCCCGGCGCGGAGAGCAATCTCGGTGATAGCGTCGGAGTCCGATACCAACAGTGCCGTGACTTCACTGTTATCCACTGAGAGGTCGCTCTTGTTGGCCGTGGCGGTGTTGGTCATACCGGACCCGGCGTAGTAGGTGGTTCCCAGATAATTGATGTCCTCGTCGTGCGTAGTGAATCCCTGCGTATTGCTGGCTTGCTTCAAGAGCACAGTCGTAGCAATCCAGCCGCCCGAGGTTCCCTGACTCCAACTCGTTGTGTACGTGCCCGGTGTATCCAACTCAATCCAGGACGATGAGAAAATGTTTTGTGGCCCCGGCCCGCTCCCCCCGGTTTGACTTTGAATGAACGCAGCACCATCGGTTGGCGTAGCCGCGTACTGGCTGTAGATGAAACTGAAAGCGATATCCGCGACGTTCGTGTTGTAAGCGGGCGTTGAGATAACCGTCCCCGTGCCGTCGGCTGAGGCAGTGGTATCAACAGGGAGGAACTCCCCGACGCCTTGAAACTCGTGAATGAGGACGTAGGCTTTCCAAGCTGCGGAAAAGTTCGCGACCACTGTTATCGTGCAGGCTCCCCCGGTTACGCCATAAGCAGCGAACTGAATACAACGGCGTGGCTGTGGCGGGATGATTGGGTCTACGCTGAGAAGCTGAGTATAAACATTGCCCAAATTATCAGTGACCGTCGCACCTTGAAGGTCTTCACCACCAACATCAACAAGGATGGCGTTGCCCGACGTCACATTGGCGGTGAAGCTCACCGTGCCAGTTGTGTTACCGATGCCCGTGTCAAACTGACCGCCCGCATATTGAATGAGTGCTGGCGGGTCGGGAGTGAAGTCCCTTACGACTTTCCAGAGCACGGCGAGGGTCATGGAATCTAACCCGAAGTGAGCCGCCAATGCGTCTGAAATAACCTTCATTAGATACGGACCTCAATGATGTCTATCTGGGACCAAGTCGTTAGACCGGAGCCGTCGTTAGCTCCCCAGCCCGACTCAATGATTTGGGCGTTCTTCATATCGTCAACGTCAAAGCGAACCGGGAAGTGAAACTGAAAATCTGCGGTGATCGTGTGTCCGGACGTGACTGTGTAAAGCATCTGAACCAGTCCGGTCGTAGCGTCTACGGTGTAGTCGGAGCCAAGAGTCTTTGGAGTTCCGTTGTCATAAATCACCACGGTGTTAGGGAGAAACGCTCCGGTGTAATCCTGAACCGTGTCCATGATTGGCTTGACGATCTTCCGCGTGTAAGTACGGTTGGCGGTTACATAGGTCTTTTGTAGCTGATAGACCGGGTTTACAGTACCGTCAGCGGTTGCGATGAATTGCGCAGCGGCTTGGTAATCAAGCGGCCAGAGTAGACGCCAAGCATCTGCCCGGCCTCCGACGTTCAGGTAGAAGTTGTAGACAAGCTGAAAGTCAGACTCCGTCTTGCCCTGCAAATGAAGTTGGAACATAGCGCGTGACTGCGCCCAGTTACGGTTACGCTGTTCATAGCCGCTGAATCCCTGGTTGACGTTGGTCGTCCAGGCGCTACCACCAACGGAGGTAAAGCCGATTGCTCGTGGAAATTCACATTCAAAAAATGCCATTAGTTATTCCTCCGCATAGCACGCGAGGCAGCTGCGGCTGACTGGCTTGCGATTTGGTCTTGAGACGCCTTGAAAGAATTCAGGTCGGGACTGTTGACGGTGATGTTTTGGTTGATGACCTGTGTACCGCCGCCACCAGGACTCATCACTTTGCCCATAGCGGTGTTCGGGACAATCGTTCCTGCGGTAGTCGGGACGAACCATTCCGGCCCGGCCTCACCAACGGCGTAGAGACTGCCTGGATTGACCGCGCCGCCCGCTGCCTTACCACCACCGAAGATTCCGCCCAGCAAGCCGCCAATTCCGCCGCTGCTACCGCTGAACGCTCCGCCAATCAACTGGAACAGTTGCTTGAAGATTTGGTTGAGCGCCAGCTTCATCAGGTCGTTCTCAATCGTGTTGACGAAGTCGCTCCACTTTGCTTTCCCGGTCGTAATCATCTCCGCGAGGTTGTTAGTGATGCCGCTCATGGCAGTATCCATGAGGTTCTTAACGGTTGTAGCGGCTGCGGTGCCTTGCTTGGTGTACTCGTCAAACCAAGCCTTCACACCCGCCTGTAGGGAATTGGTCTTGAGTAGCAGGTCATCGGCGTCTTTCTGCTTCTGTAATTCAAGTTGGTGAATCTCTACGTCGTAGGCGAGTTCCTGGTCAGCGTTTAGCTGTACCTGGTCATGCGCCTTTTTCAGTTGGTCTATTTCATTCTGAATAGCCGCTACGTTGTCCAGGGAGGCAATCTTCTGTACGTTGGCCTTGAGTTGCTCCGCATCAGAAACTTTCTGTACTTCCTGGCGATATTGTTCAAGCTGCGCGGCGTCAAGGAGCGGGTTAGCCTTAGCAAAGGCTTGTACCTGTTGCTCCACGTTGAATTGACGCAATGCCTCAGCGCCGCCCAACACTGCTATGGCATATCCCTTGAGAGCGGTGATCTGTACGTTCATGTCTGCCGTGACTTTGCCCAGGTTGGCAGCTTCCTGCTCTACGGCCTCGGCATGAACAGCGGCGGTCAAGGTTTGGTACTTCTGCTGTAGCTGAGTGAGTGCGGACTGTAGGGGAGCGAGGTCCTTGGCGGTTGCGCCCATTGACTTGAGCGCAGCAATCAATCCTTGGAGGTCAGCAACCTGCTTGGCGAATGGTGTTAGCTTGGCCGACTCTTGAGCCTGCTCAACCGCGAGCGCACCGCGAGAATAAGCATCGGCGAGTTCCTTGACGTTGGCCGTGGCTTCCTGCGTCTTCGTAATTTGGGCTTCAAGTTGCTTGTTAGCGTCCAGCGCACTCTTGTAAGAAGCCAGGAGTAATGTCGCTTTTTGTATAGCTGCGGCCTGATCGTTCGTTACCTGAACGTGGACCTTCGCGCCCTGCGCGTTGAGGTCGTCAATGGTCTTTTGAGCGTCGGCAGCGGCGGTAGCTACGATGGTCGCCTGAGTTGTAGAACCGATTGCTTGGGCGAGTTTGCCCTCAGCTGCGGCCTGGTCCTGTAACTTGGTGATGCGCTCCTGGATGGATTTCTCAAAATTATCAGCGGCCTTGTTAGCCGGGGCCGGGGTAGTGCCAGCCGCTACGGGCTTCTTTTGAACTTTCTCTACCGTGGCATTCCAGAACTCAACCACTCCTTCGCCATAATCTTTCCAAATTTTCTTTTGGTCATCGGCTGACAGTTGAGCGTTAGCCGTCATCTCGGCGTTGATGTCTTTAACGGCAGCGGCGGCTCCCTTGAAATTTCCCTGTAGTGCGTCTTTAGCAGCGGAGGATAGCCCGGTGAATACGGTGACAATGTCCGCGCCCATATGCTGGATTAGGTTGCCGAGTGAATCAAAGAAGGTCTGTACAGCGCCGAAAGCCACAACGAATGCTTTCCCGGTGAACGCTGCGGCCTGTAGCAACGCTGCCATTCGGCTGTTGGTTTCCTCAGCGCCAGACACGACGTTGTCTATGACCATTTGCATCTGCGGGAGGAGGGCAGAGACGAGTTTGTTACCCGCGCCTGTGACTGCGGCACCCAACTTGTTCATGGACTCTTCAAACTTCTTGGCTGCTGCGGCTTGATCGTCGCCGATGACGATGCCCAACTTCTGGGCTTCCTGCATGAGTTCGTCTATGCCGTCCTTGCCCTTATTGAGCAAAGGAACCAAGGCCGCGCCGCTCTTACCGAAGATAGCTATGGCCTCGGCGGTCTTCATCGGGCCGTCGGGCATTGATTGAAACTTTGTGGCGAGGTCCGCTAATACATCTTGTGTGGGACGTAGCTGGCCGTTGGCGTCAACTACGGAAACACCGAGTTGTTTGAAGGCGTCAGCGTTTTTACCCGTACCCGTAGCGGCGGAGAGCATCGTCTTGCTCATGCGCTCCAAGGCTGAATCCAGTTGTCCGGTCTCTACTCCCGATTGAGAGGCGGCATACTCCAAGCCAGACAGCGCAGCGGTAGATACGCCAGTGGATTGCGCCATATCCTCAAGGCGTGCGGCGTTCTCAAGGCTCTTATCAACAAGTTCCGCGAGGGCAGCTTCAGCGCCAAGGATAGCGGTTGTTAATCCCGCCATAGCAGCTTCAAATGCTTTTTGAATGTTCTTACCGGAGGTCAGGGCAATCTGCCCCGCCTTGTCCATACCAGTTACGAAGCTGGCGGTGTTTGCCTGTAAATCAACAACGAGTGTGCCGACTGTTATGGACATTTACTGCCTCCAACCGGGGAACAGTTCATCAAAGATTTCTGCTGCGTCCCGGTAGCCCTGCGCTTCCAACTTCGCGATAGTCTTCTTAATCAAGTCTTCATCCTTCATTGGGTTCTGAATTGCCTTGTCAGCGTTGAAGCTGAACATCGTCATGATGAGTCGCTTTAACTTTTCACGTTCCTCGTTGCGCTTCTCATCCGGTACAAAGTCCCACGGCGTCCAAACCTTTGAACTTACGCGCTGACTCATGTTCGCGATCATCGCGGCCATAGTCCCGGACTGAAAGCACTGGTGCTTGAACTCCACGTTCCGGCGCTTCATCAGCGCGAAATACATACCCGGCGTCAGTAGCCCAAACTCTTCCATCGTTAGGCCGAAGTCGTAGCGGGCGACTGCCCAGAGTTCCCGCCAATTTTGCGGTGGTTCGTCTAAACAGACGCCACCGCCTCCGCGTTTGGGACTTCACCGAGCGGAGGCGGTTCGTTCTGGAGCTTCTCAAAACGCTCCACGAATCCCGGCCAGCACTGTTCCATCAGCATTACCAGGAGCGGCATATATGCTGCGGGAGGAAGCATCTGGCGAAATTCGCGGAGCGTAATCTCTGGCTGATAACGATCCAGCGCGGCCCAGCCCAGTGCGGTAGTTTCCGAACTGTTAAGCGGGGGATTGAACCAAGCCTCGGGGCGAGCCAAGTCACGGCCAATCTCTTTCTGAGCCTTTGCGATGGCGTTGTAGTCCAGGACGAGCTTCAACGTCTTGCCACCAACGATTTGAATCTCGGTGATAGGCAAAACTTCAAACTCTAATTGCGTAATTTTATTCATTCCATACTCCGTGTATTGGGATTGTGAAACACGGGCAGGACGCCCAAGATGCTCCGGGAGGAGCGGGAGATTAGGAGATTCCCTAAGCTCGGAGGATAAAACCTTGGCGCTCCGGCCCGTGAACCCTATTCAAAGGCCGGAGCACTATTCGTGGCTCAGAAACCACGAACTCTTTTAGGCCACGAAGGTGAGCGGCCCGGTGATCTTGATCTTGCCCGTCAGCTTGGCTTCCTTAGAGAAGTCAAAGTTACGGTCAAGGCTTGTGATGATTCCCTTGAAGGAATAGGTGCCCAGTGAAGGGGAACCCGGTAGCACAACCTGGTAATCGCGGGTTGCGCGGCTGTCCATCACGGACTGCAAAAGAACCTGTGTAGGATCTGTGGGGATTGCGTTGGCGGTGAAGGAACATTCGCCGCTGTCAATCAAGGTCGCGATGAATTCACGACGTGCGTTGATTGACTCTACGTTGGTGACGTCGGCCAGGTCAGTCTTGCTGCCTGTGAAGTCTACCATCTGAATTTCTTGGATGACCGTGAAGGTCTCGGCTACGAACGGAGAAACTGAACCGTCTGCGTTGCCAAGCTCCAACGAACCACCCCAAAACGAAAATGCCTGGGAGGATGTGTATGACATTGGTGGTGCTCCTGGTAATGCTTTCCGGTGGAATTAGCACGCCACTGGTCGCGCTTTTCAGCCCCCGCTTAAGAAGGCAAAAACTCATGTGGATGTCAGCGTCCTTTGCTTTATGCTGATTTTCGGACCCACCCTCGCGGGTAGCGGCATCCACGAAACTCTTTAGGGTTGCCCGTCATCTTCAACCGTGTCAAAGATGATGTCATCAATGCCGGGCACGGTAACATTGGGTCCGATGAACGGAGTTACATACTCACTATATATTACGTCAATCTCAAGTAAGTGCCTGTAAACGTAGCCAGAAGTGCCCGGTTCATAGGGAAAGTCCATATCACGAATGATGATGCAACCGTTGACGGAAGAACCGTCTGGCAATGTGCCTGAGAAGTTCTGGAACAGAGCACGAACAGCGTCCGAAGTCTTTACGGAGTCCATATACTTGGAGGCGTAGCTATCAATCTGAAACCGCTTGGAGCGCAGTCCGCTGGAGCCATGAGCGTGAGAACCAAGCTCCTGTGTGAGAACAACCGTCCACACGATAGCGGGCATAGCAGTTTTATCCTTGGGTAGCTTGCTGCCAAAGATTCTGCCTCCGACGTAGGAACTGACGCCGGGGTCCTGTTTCATGTATTGATACATTCCAGCTTCAATCGGCATTACCGCTCCTGTAGTGCTTCAAGCTCTTCTTTCAAATCCTCAACGAACTTATTGAGAACCTCATCCTTAGTTTCCTCAAAGGCGGGGCGCATGAAAGGTTTGGCCCTCATATAACGAGTACCGAACTCCTGGAATATCCCGTAATAGGCTTTCTTAGAGGGACCAACCATCACCGTGATCTTTCCTTCATCACCTCCCTTTGCCTTTGAGGACATCGTTATTTGGGTCCTAAGAAATCCTGTGAGCGCCGGGGCGCGAGCCGCGATCGCAACTTCCCATATAGAAGCAGCATCCTTAGAAGCACGACGCAAAGTAGCGACAGCAACCTTCTTCGTCTCATCACGAAGTTTCTGCTCCAACTCATCTAAGCCCTCAATAGTGACCGTGAACGATGACATTACTGCTCACCGTCCCGGCCCTCGTTGCGCTCAACGCAAAGAAGGTTCAATTGAAACTGGCGCTCGTCAATATCCTGTACAGCTTGAATGACGAACATACGGGTACCGAACTGAACGAGCATCCCCGAATCAATTCCCGATATGTACGGGATGATGATCTTGTGCGTAACCTCGGCAACAATCTGCTGGGTCTTATCTAACTCGCGACCCTGTAGCAGAACGATGCTCGCCCATGAATCGGCGAAGTCTGTCGGTGACGGATACTCGCCCTCGTTGTTACGGGCGGAGTCCGGCTGTGGCTTGAGCAACGTGATGCGATGCTGCATAGCGCCGCGTGGCTCGTAAGCTGCTCCGGTACTGAGGCGACGAGGTAGCATTACTGTTTCACCAAGACCGCAAAGAGAATGTGTGCGTTAGAAGGGTTGAGGTACACCTGACCATCGGGCTGAACCCAACCTTCAAGAATACTGAGTTGCCAAGCAGCGATAGCCCCGGCGTCAACGGAGTAAACGAGGTCGTCGCCACGGCCCAGATGATCTGGCACTGATACCATTGTGAAGTCGTGAGCAACCGTGTCTGTGTTCCAAACGAGAAGAATTTCATTTCCTGTAGGAACAAAATAATTCCCATTGATGGGGTCCGAAGACCAGATACCGTTAACAAGCGGGCTGGTAGAAGTGACTGTGAGTGTCAAGTCTTCCGGCTGAACCGCGTAGTTGTTTTGGGGTAGCAGAAATGTATTGAGTAGTGTCTGGCCCATCGTTATCCCCTTGTAGGACTGACGTCCTCAATCCTGTAAGACCACAAAATGCTTTCAACGTGATACGGCAGAGTGCCCGCTGTTCCCGCGACTACAGGTTCACGGTTGCTGTACCAGTGAGCGACCAGCATCATGATTGCGGTGCGTAGGCTCTGCGGTACGCCGATACAGAACGTGTAAGACGGCTGACCGCCAACGTCGGGCGCTATCGGGCTGATGTTGATCGTCTGAACTTTTGTTGGGTTCGGGTCATATCCCGACGTGAAATTGATAAGGACTGCGTTGGGAACATACTTGACCGGAGGCCAGAATCCCCCGGCGAGCGGGAAGATACGTGCCTCAAGCGATAGATAGTCCACGATGAAATCAATTCCCTCGGTTAGAGTCTGAACCGTTCCGTCGTTTATGCCGCCGCTGCCGTCAATGTACTGAATGCCCGGAACAAAAGGACTGACACTTCCCACCATAGTGAGCGGCCCATAGCCCAGCTTCATCATTTGGGAATAGTTCCAGAGCGTTGTGCTGTAGCGCGGGTTGCTGTAGTAGTTGGGCGGATAGGCTTGCTGCGACATGATCGTGTCCACGTAGTACGGGAACGAATCAAGAGCAGCGACCCAGGTGCGTTGTGCGATGGCACAGTTACAGAAAATCTCGGCTTGCTCACGTGCTCCTGAAATGAGACCAAGGATCAAGGCATCGTCCGTCAAAACTGACGGAGGAATCTTGAGGAAATTCTTCATCTCAGCCAGCGTGACTGGCTCTACTGGGGCATAACTTGTGGGGCGAATGTAGGCCATAAAGAGTCCTCAAAAAGATTAGGGGCGAGAGCGGTTATTCCGCTCCCGCCCCTTTTGGGTTTCTGTGACCAAGTGTTTAGGCTTGGACCAAGTAATTGATCGGGTGTGTTCCGGCATCAACAAGCTGCGAGTCGTAACGACCGAAGCTCAAGAGACCGACTTCACCGAAGTCTGCGTAACGCTCAACGAGACGCATTACTGACATCTCACGGACGCGACGGATGACGAACTTGCTCAGGTCACCGAAGACCACGGTCGGGTTGCCCGAGAAGAAGACCGTCGGGGTGAACGGCGAACCGCCGCCCGAAGGCATCTGCTGGTTGATGGAGTACGCATAGCCCAGGATAGTGTCCGGAGCGTTTGCAGCTACGCCCGGCATCCACAGAGGACGTCCGTACTTGTCCAGCAACTTACGCGCTGACTGAAGAACCTGATCATGGAACATGAAGCGGGTCTTCGGACGGTTACGGTAGGACGGGTCAATGCTGTGAATCAGGTTGACGTAGTCGTAGTAACCGATGGAGTTGGTGCCAGTGGCTCCCGTGCCGTCGTTAGCTGAGGAACCAACTGCCGTTACCGGGGTTGATCCAGAGGCCGCGATAGCGGTCAGGATACCAGTTGACTTCTGAACGCCGTCGCCGACGGTGAAGTCGTAGTTAAGACCACGGCCCCAACGGATAGCGAAAGCATCCTTGACGATGTTTTCAATGGACTCAAACGAATCCTGCTCAAGTTCCAACGAGATACGAACAACATCTGCGGTGTACTTCCAGGCTCCGAAGAGCACGTGGGCGAGACCGAGGTCGTTCTCAGAAACCTGAACCGATTCACCAATGACGTGTGCCTTCTGGGCAGTGTCATTTTCTGTCGGCCAATACATCGGGTTGCCGGATGCAGTGTCAATGACGCGGGCGTCTCCGAGCAAGTTACCGTATGCCTTGGTGGCGACTTCCAACTCAGCCTGGAATCCCTGAGGAACCAAGAAGCTGGCGTTGGCGGTAAAGGCGGTGATGGGGTTGGAAATTGCTTGCTGATCACGAGTTTCAACCGCACGGGTTAGACCAGCGGTGTTGTCCCGACGCATATACTTGCGGGACTCATCGTTGCAATCGCCGAAGATGAAGTCATAGAAGCCGCGACGTTCTTTGAACGTGCGTTCCTTACGCTCTGCTTCGGTTTCAAACTTGTACCGCTTTTCCTGGCGAGTCTCGGTCTTACCGATTACGGCTGCGCCTGGATCAACGATCTTGGAGCGGTTCTCGCTCTCAATGTTGTCGGATGCTTCAAGGCGCTTTGCTTCAGCGATCTTGAGGTCGGCATCGGCCAACATCTTATCAATAGTGGTGTTCTGTTCTTTGGTACGGCTTTCGGTCTTGAGGAGCGTTGCAACCTGTTCGTTCAGGGCAACAGCTTCTTTGCGGAGTTCTACAGACTTGTTTGACATTGAATATCTCCCGGTTTAAGGACAGTGGTTGTCCGTTAATGAACAGCCGGGAGTCTTGCCGCTGGCAGGACCTGCTGATCTCAGCTCACCAATCGTTGCTCATCCAAGAGCACGGCATCCCGCCGATGGCAAACTGCTACTTCAATCTATAAATACTGTGGAACTGCGAAACCTGGGAATTTACAGAGCGTTCGTCAAAGTTGCGATTTCCAAAAAGAGGAGCTTGCGGGCGCGTTCCTTGTCTTCCTCTTCGGTGTTCTCTTTATCTACAGCCTTCTCAAATGCGTCAAGAAGAGCGGACAGGGCCTTGACCTTGGGAGCGATGTTCTCAGTTCCTGAGTCATACTTGTCCATATTGCCCTTATCAATCGCGTCCAATAGCTTGTCGGCGAGTTCGTCAAAAGACTTGAACGCGGCCTGTATTTCAGGTAGCAGACCGCCGATGTCATGAATCTTGTCGTGACGATGTTCTGTATCCATATCGTACAGAGACTTACTTTCTTCTGGCGTGTCCATTCCTTCGGACTTGTAGACGCCCTTGAGCTTGGCAATCGCCTCGGCCTTGTTCGGCCCAGCGTACTTGTTGCCACGGTAGCCGCCGTGTAGCGCGGCCCAAGCAGCACCCATGAGAGTGTGATCGGGGTTGCCGCTCTTATCGGTATAAGGAAGATGAGTGGTGCCGTCGTCTTCTGTGACGAGGTACTTGATGGCGCGTTCTTCAATGGCAGACGCCATATGCTTGGCGACTTCCTCGGGGATTCCGTCCGGGAAGAGTGAGCGAATCTCTACAGCAGTCAAAGCTGCGCGTGCCTTGACCTCTGTATCGGGGTAGGCAGGATAAGTGACAGCAGAAATATCTTTGAGGTCCACATCGTTCAACTCGCGGACGATGGCCTGCTTGTCTTCAATTCCTTGATTGCCAGAATTGCCAGATACGTCGGCATAGCCGCCGTCACGTTGGTTGGTCCAGGTTTCGCTTTGAGGAATGAATCCGAAGGAGCACTGGTCCATGATACCTGCGCGGACGTTCTCATGTAGATCGTTAGCAACCTGTGTGTTGGGTAGCACGACGCGGAACTTGAGTCCGGTCTTGTCTTCACTGAGGTCCAGGTTGGAACCAGAACGGCCCACAACGAGGTTGGGGTCGTGGTTTACAAGCATCTTTACGTCTTGCTTCTCAGCCAATGCGCGTTTGAATGCGCCGGGCTTGATAGCCTCGCGGAAGCCGCCGAGGTTTTCAGATAGCTTGTTAAACTTCGCGGCATAGCCCGTGAGGACTTTCTGATCTCCGTCCTTTTCAGCACGGACCTCAGTTGCTTTGAGAATGCGACGTTCAAGTTTGTTGCTCATGTGATGCTCCCTTACTTACCTTCTAATACGACGGATAATGTGTACTTGTTCTTGTCTGCTGGGTCGCGAGTGACTGCCAGGATTCCACCCGACTTCACGTTCTTCTTGATCTCCAACATATTCGCGAGTGCGTTGCCAGTCTCGGCCTTGTCAATCGTCGCTGCGATATTCAACGAATGGAGAACGAGAACTGTCGGGGTGTTCGGCTCACCACCAGAGAAATAATCAAACACGGGACTACGCTGGATGAAGTCGTTAACCGACTCACCGTTCGGAATCGTCAGACCTGGGTCCTTGATGTAAGGAGCGAGCTTGTCTTCCGGCTGACCGGAAAGGTCTCCGAGCTTCAACGGGCGGAGGCTGTGATCAACTGATGCGTGTACTCCAAAGGCTGCGGCAATAGGTGCGGCTGTTTGTTCGGCCCTGTGAAGGTCAGAACTTACGACGATGCGAATGTTGGGGACGTTTGCCTTCAGCCAATCGGCTGCGGCTTGCGCCTGAGCAATGCCCGCGTCGTTCAGGTCAATGTCGTTCTCACCGTGCATCTTTCCATCGGCGGAATAATCTGTGTCACCGTGTTCAACGATGTAGCAAACGGGGTCGGTACGCGGCGCAGTACCTTCACGAAGCTCTAAGGCACGGAATGTAGACCGACCTTTGAGACCTCCGATCTGTTCAAACGCTGCGATGCCGATAGACTTCACGGCGCGGTCAAGTTCAACCTTGCAAGACTCTTCGGTCCACTCTGCGGCCCGCTTTGCCATCGCACCGATGTAATCCTTGACCCAGACGGCCAGAACCTCAGATTTGGGTCCTTCCATCTTAAATTCACGTGCGACTTCGCTAAGAAGGTCCTCAGTTATGGCGGTTAGAACTGGTACGAAAGTGCGGTAAATCACCTTTGAATCCGTGGTTTTCTTAGCTAAAACCCTATTGAAAGCATCGCGGAATAGCGGCGTATACACCTTGGAATAGCGGCCTTGTAGGACTTCGGGTAGCGCATGACCCACGGCCATACCACCCAAATCCATCGTTAGGGACTTCGGCTCTTGCGGCGGAGCGGGCAAGGCAGGTGTTCCCGGCTTCGCTGGGGGTTGTGTTCCGCCCGGCGCTCCCGGTGCGCCCTCTGCCGGAGGATTGCTAAGGGACATCATATTGACCGGGACGAAATGTTCGTTTGCCCACTTATCGGGAAGTGGGTTCTCGCCGTCGTATGCCTTACAGTCGTTGATGCTCCAAGCACCGACGCCGAACTTCGCGGTCATAAACTTCTGACGAGCATCGCTATCACCACGGATTAGGTCGCTGGTATCAAAGTCAATGCTGTACAACCCGCCCGGACGCCCGAGGGCATTGCGGGGTAGGAGCTTGCGGTCAAACTCTTCCTTGATTGCTTCCAGCCAAGGGCCAAGGCAGAACTGTAAGAATTCTTGGGCAAACTGTTCTGTGTTTGAACGGCTGACGGTCTTTGAACTTCCCAACATATGCGGCGGGACGTGAAAGAGAGCGCAGATTTCTGTTTGCTGTGCGTCGCGTGACTCCAGGAACTGAGCCTCATCTTGCTTGACTGAGATAGGAGTGATCTTGACGCCTTGCGTGAGGACGATGGGGCGAAGCATATTCTCGCCGCCCATAGCCTCTTGGTAGGACTGACGAATCTTGTCGCGGTTCTCTTTGCTGACGTTACCGGGGATTTCAATGACGACCGATGTGCGTCCGCCGTTACCGAAGAACTTCCCGGCGTACTTTTCCATTGCCAGGGATAGACCAAACGAATTGCGGGCATACTCAATGACGTCCAGACCGATACGACCGTCAAGCGATAGACCCTGAACGTGAAGCATATCGTCGGTGAGGATAATGCGTTCGGCGCGGGAGAGGCCCATTGCGTCCACTTCGGATTGGTCATAATCAGACAAACCGTCGGTGGTTACATAGACCATCGTGCCCTGCGGATAAATGTCTCCGCCGATGTTGAGCGGATGTGTCAAGCGATACGGGCGAGTCTTAGCGGGGTTGCGCGGCCAATAAGCGATAGGACGCCCGGCCTTGTCGCGCTGAATTTCTGCATAAGCATTTGACCAGAGCAACGCATGAGCCATGAAAGTTTCAAGGAACATGAACCGGGTCATTTCCGGGTTTGGCTCGCGGTGAACTACGTCGTACAGAGCATGATCGTGCGCGATGGTTTTGATTAGCTGGCCCAGGTCATTCAATTCTTCTTCGTAAATGTGAATCGGCAAGGTAGCGATAGCGCGGGCGATGATTTCAACGCAGGCACGGACAGCAATGATTTGTAGGGCCGTGAGTTGGGAGACGCGGATACCAGAGTCGGTGCGGCCTCCGTTATAGAGGTCCAACATCCACTCCGCTGGCATTGAGAGCGGGGTCTGAGGATTTTCAAGAGAACTACGAGATTCGTAATATATGCGACCCATCGGTTACTCAACCTTCTGTGTTAAATCTTCGGGCTTCTCTGGCTTCCAAAAAATTCCCCGCACGGTGTTCACGAGATGAAACTCACAAAACTGAACGGCCAGCAAAGTCATCTTGGTGTAAGTGAGACAAAGGAACGCGGCGTAGAACACCAAAGCCGTGATGCCCCAGACACGGAAAAATGCGTAGCCAAGCAAACCGAGGCCGAGGATGATTAGTGCGTCCTGAAAATCCCACTTGGGCGGTTCTTGTTTCTTAGGTGTTGGTAATGCCATGAAGCTCCTATGCGACGAAGATTGCGTCACCCGCGTCAAAGTCTTCTGCTGGTGCGTGGGCCTGGGCGCGGCCCAGCGCCATAATGAGAGCGACGATGCCGTCAATCTTTTCGGTGGACCGTTCCTTGTCAGGCTTCAAAAGCCCGGTGGGTCCTTCCCTGACTACCAGGTTGTCTGCCATCCAACGCAGCGCCGGGTTTGCCAGATGTACAAAGTCCCCAGTCAATACCAAGCGGAGGAGTTCTTTGGTCGGGGTGTTCATTGACACATCACCCTGACGGAACTGGACCATGAGGAACCCATCGTTCGTCAACTGCGCGACGATCTGGGTTGCGTTATATGGATCAAACGCAATCTCTTGTACTGAGTATTTAGTACCGAGTTCTTTGATCTTTTCGTGGATGTGGTCGTAGTCAATCACATTTCCGTCAGTCGCATAGACAATCTCTTCGCGTTCCCAGAGGTCGTAAGGCACCCGGTCGCGTTCGGCCCGCTTCTGTATGTTGTCCCTTGGAATCCAGAACCATATGAGTAGAGTCCACTTGGGGTCAGCCGCTCGGAGGACCAGCATTTTCTTTTTCTTGGGGTCGTCGGGGTCGGGTCCCATCTCACTGAGTTCGTGACAGGGCGGGAACAACAACGCATATGCTGCGATGTCGGTCGTGGTAGCGAGGTCAAGCCCGCCAAAGGCTTCCCGGCCTAACAATCTGAGTTCAGCATCCTCGCGGAGCTTCTTGTGATCGGCGTAGGGGTCAGGGTCACCCGAGCACAGATCCCATTTGTCCATCGGGATGTAGCGGGAGTCTTGCTGCGTCCATACATTGAGTTCGTAACGTAGGAAAGAATTCTGCGCGGCGGGTTCCTGCTTCGCCTTGGAAGCGGCCCGGCGCATATAGTCCAGCTTCTTGTTCGCACCCAAGGAAGGGTTCGCTTTGAACCATTCCTTCTCATCTTGCCAATTTGCGCCTTCATCCAGGCAAGCGATGTAAACGAAGAACGACTGGCTGCCCTCGTCATCAAAGATTTGTTCCAGAATCTTTACGCCATAGTCATGCTGCTTCCAGCAAATGGTCTCGCGGTCCCAACCGGAGGTCGTAATGGAGAAGATCAACGGCTGACGGCGGGTACCAAGCGAAGTGATGATGATGTCGTAGACTTTACGGTTGGGATGCTCGTGGAGTTCGTCAATCAAGCCGCAATGAATGTTGAGTCCGCTCATCTTGTCGTCGTCGGATGACAGCGGGAGGAACTTTGAGTTGCTGGCCGGGTGGGTAATGGCGGTCTGCCAGGGCTTGAGATGTTTGGATAACGCGGGCGATGCCTTCACCATAAGGACTGCTTCGTCCCAAATAATCTTGGCTTGGTCCTTCTTGGTAGCGGCGCAGTAGACCTGGGAGCCGGGTTCGTGATCGGCCATGAGCATAAACAGGCCAATAATGGAGGCGAATGTAGACTTGCCGTTCTTGCGGGGGATTTCTACGTAGGCTTCGCGGAAGAGACGTGTGCCGTCAGACTTGAACCAACCGAAAATGTTCCAAAGAATGAATTGCTGCCAGGGGAGAAGTACGAGAGGCTTCCCGGCCCACTCACCTTGCGAGGGAGTGACGTACCCGGAGAAATCTATTACGCGCTGGGCCGCGTCCGCATCAAAGTACCACTCGCGGGCCTCGGCAATCTCAACCATCCTGAGATATCGCTTACAGGCGAGGATGATGTACTTACAGGCGGGAATGGTTCCGTCTACGACGTCCTGGGCATATTGAACGGCAGGGTGGTTAGTTGAGGCGTGCGGCGGTGCCGGACTGTCCTTTGCCTGAGATGAGTTGCTCAAACGGGTCCTCTTCCTTCGGTGGCGGTGTTACATGAATGCGCGAGCGGGAAGCTGGCGTCATGCCGAACTCCACCAAGAAAGTCTTCATGACCTGTATGGCCTTATCGCGTTCAGGTATCACAGGGTTCAAATGCTTAACGCCCGTAGGCGCTACGTAGCTAAGACCGTTTTTACGAATATCCTTGAGTGCGGCGGTCCAACTTGCCCAGGCTTCGCAGTAAGCTGCCAGAGCCGGGCCGTCAACCTCGGTCAGCACGCCCATCTTGAGAAGAATCGGCACAACCCTCCGCCATTCCTTCCGGGCAGCGGTGCTCAAGCCTTGCGGCTGAGTAGGCTCTCCGGTCTTAGGCTGCGGTTCCGCTTGGTTCAGCGGGCGCTTGCCGGGGTTTCCGTTTAGCTTCTTGATTTCTGTCGGGATTGGTCTGCGTCCGGGCATTAGCATTGGCCTCCGCCAATTTCACATTGATGCTGTACAGCACGCTGAGAATTTTCTCTAACATCTGCGCCGTATGGACAGGTCCTGCTACCGGACCATCCTGTTCAGGTGTCTCATACTGTCTTGCGACTGCTGTTTCTGTGTGTTCCATCTGGATTTTGTCCTCACAAATCGCGTTTACGTAAATAAAACAGCTGCGGCGGCCTTCGGCGGCTTACACTTACTAAATGACACCCCATACCCCCACAGGCACTTATAAGTCGTTCGTCTCTGATCTCTTGGACCAAGTAGTCTTAGTCGCAATTAGGTCGGCAATGATGTCGTCAACTGCTTGCTTCATGCGGTCCAACACAACATCTTCATTGATATCCGTGTAACTGAAGCCAGCGAGCAACCAGTTGCGTCCTCTTTGTATGTCATATACGATCAATGGATTGGCAACGGTCTCTACTGTTATCTGATACCCGCGATATGATGTCGTCACTGCTTCGCTCCTGCCCAACCGCACTCTTTCGCTGTCTTACTATCGTGGCACGACTTGCAAAGACCTTGTAGGTTGGCAAGATCGTAGAAGTCTCCACCAGATGACACATACACACTGGCGCGGGTGATGTGGTCTGCGATGGATGCAGCAGACACATGACAAGCAACACATACAGGATCACGTGCTAATACGAATGCTCTTGTGCGTGTCCAATGTGCTGTGCGATAGAACGCACGTAACGGATCATTCGTACGATTGCGATCAAACTCTTTGCGACGTTCTTTCGTCTTGTTGTCATACGTGTGAGCTACGCAATAGCGACCGTCGGTAAGTTGGTCGCAGCCGGGTTGACAACACACTTGCTTTGCTCTCGTTGGCATTCTTCTCTGCTTCCCGCAATTCCTGATTTCGCCTGCGAGTCTCAAGAATCTTGCGAGTGTGTTCCGCTGTTCTTGGCTTTCTGACAATCGGCATTTGCTATGCTCCGTATTTACACACTTCGCATTTGCAATCTTTTGCGTGCGGCTGTTTTTCGTCGCCAACGATAATTCGTGCTTGCTGTAATCCGAGTTCTGGCAACATTCTGTTCATCACACCGAGCAATTCAAGAATGCCGATGTTTTCTGGGATGATGATCGTTACTGCTTCCCCGGCGCGGCGGTAGACTTCAACTGCGATCTTCTTCATCTTTACTCCTGTAAATCGGCGTGACTGTGTAGAAATACATCATCGTGTTTCTGATTACTTCTCTCTCACGTTCACAGAGTTCTATTTGTTTCTTCTCCCACTTTGTTTGAGCGAACAAGAAAAGGAAGAAATCCTTCACGCCTTCAAAGAATGTCATTTCATTTCCTCTAAGAATTCTCTGTTTGCTTCTGTAAACTCTCGTTCACACTTGCGGCAAAATTGGCATTCGTCGCATTTGCCGTGTTCGCAGACGAGTCCTGAACCGCAAAACTGGCAGCGGTGATTGGGAGTTTGTGAAACGTCGCTCATTACAACTTCTTGATATCTGCGACGACTGCTTTTGTATCCGCTACGACTCCGGTTTCTACTTTAGAAGTCAGAGCAGCGATATAAGCCTCTGTCTGCTTGAAGTAAGCGGCGTCTGTGGCAAGCTGTGACTTGACCTTTAGGCGGTAGTGATATGCGGCAAATGCCGCGATTGCGAGTGCTGTGATTTCTACTATCATGTTCCCTCCAGGGGATTAAGAATTGAAAAACTCGTTGATGCGGGCAGTGACAAAAGCATGAACTTTCATTGCCAAATCTTCCGTAACCAAAACCATCTGGGAAGAACCATCAATAGGCAACCCAAGAGCTTCTCTGTTCCAGTCTCTCAGTTGCTCATCAGTGATCTTTTTAGGAACACGATTCAATTTTGTCAGTTGATCTACGGCGTGTGCGAATAACTCAACTTCAGGAGAAGTATGGCCGTTGGCGGGATTGGCGATTTTCTCGCCTTCTTTGATGAACTTTTGAAGGCTTTTGCTGATCTTCTTCATTACTGCGAATCTCTTTGCGTGGCTTTGAGGAACAATCACCACTGACTATCTATTACTTCGGAACTGGCAATTTCCCCGTTTGTTTGTAAACGCGGTGGGTTTCGGGCATTGAAGCTGCGATACCGCCAAGATTGGTATTGATATCGCAGGCTGTGATGAAATCTCCAAGATTGTTACTTTGCCCGCCGTGCGGCCAAGGCCAAAGCCAGAATCTCGGTTCGTGCGTACATTTGATTCCTGCTTTCGCCAACACATTGCCAACCCAACGATCTTCTGCCCAATCACCGTTATGTTTGGCTGCCACTACGATCTGCATCGCTTTGCGTGAAAGCCAATAACCGGGGCCGCCGCTGGCATATCCTGAGGGATTGTCGCCCGGTCGTTTCCAGTCAGATGCTCCGCGATAACGACCCACATAATCTGCGCGAGCAAAATTGGAAGTCAGGAGTCGTGAAGGAACGCAATATGCGTCATCGTCCAGTTTGAACAGGTAGTCGTAACCGTTCTCTAATGCCCAAGCGCAAGCTGCTTGAACTTTCAACGGGAGTGCTTCGTAATTGTCTTCAACGGGAAGAAAGACTTCGTCCTTGGTAGGTTGCTCACCGTTAGGTGCTTTGCCGAGGAAGAAACGATAATCAATTCCTCTGATGTCGCGCAGCCAACTGTCGCGTTGCTGTGCTGTGCGTGACCTGTAACGATGACAGGACGTGATAGCGATTAGCAGCTTTGCGCCGGGCGGAGGTGGTGTTGGTTTGGGAGTGTGTGTAATGAATTCTTGACTCTGCTTAGGCAGCGGTTCGTCAAATCCGTAATAATCCTTGACGTTGCGCTTCTTGAGGAAAATCTTGTGACCGAAACTCTTTGCTCTACTCCGGTACATCGCATAATCGGGATGCTGCCAAGCGGGCGTGTACGGGAGTGCCTTTATGTTGACGCCGGGAACCCAAGCGACTTTCTTGCGTGCTTCCTTTAGATGAAGGAAGAACTGTCCGTGCTCACCGCCAATGGGAACGATGTCTTCATCCCACGAAACCTCAATCAGCGTTTTGGTCTTTGCGAGGAAATAATTGACGCACAGATCTACCTTGTAAAACGGCGGATTGCCTCTTGGTACCAGGCGAGTCTCTTTGATGTATTGGCCGGGAACGTAATCCAGGAATCCTTCGTATGGGATGTTGTTGTGCCGCCCAGCAGCGATATCAAGATCAGGATAATTCTCTAACACTCCATACAGCTTGATGACGCCTTGACGTGCTTCTATTGAACCGAAGTCAAAATCATCGCTGCCAAGTAGAAGATATTTCGTCTTACAGACTTTCACCCCGGCGTTGCGCTTCACAGTGAGACCGGAATCAAACGGACACTTGACGGTGATGGCTGGGTCTTTCACGCCGTCGCCACTGTCGTCTACGACGATGATTGGGCATTCCGGCAGACGTTCTCTAATGCGCTTGAGGCACTCCGTCAAATAACCGGGACGCATGAAGCTGGTAATGAGGATGCTGATATCAGAGAGCGGCATTACGGAACCACTCCGGTAGGCGGAACCACTCTATTGGCTTGATGTATGTGCCGATTGGTTTGGGCGCTGCGTTGGTGTCGTGTATCGCGCAAACCAGAAGACTGGGATCGTGTAGATCAACTCGTTGGTCATACTGAATCTTCTTGAGCCAAGTGAAATCAGCGCCGGAACGTAGATCGTCAAATTCGTTATGTTCCCAGTAATCGCGACGGAACGCTATCGCGCCAATCCACGGCGCGGGCTGAGTGGGATAATCGTAGATGTAGGCTTGTTGGCCGCCGTGCTTGTAGTAATAAAGGGAACTGGTGCCTGAAACTATCTTCTCCGTGCCTACGAGCGGCGTGATCTGCCGCGATACACGATCTGGGGCATAACAGTCATCGTCATCCCAAACGCAGCAGTAATCGCCGTCAGCGAACCCAGCGGCGATATTCATCTTCTCGCCGTGATTTGCTTTTTGGTCGGACCAGAAATAACTGATACGGAGATCATCACGCGGAATGAGGTCAGCGATGAGGTCAGAACCATCGTCAACGACGATCAATTCAAGGTCGGGGTACGTTTGGGAAGCAAAGTTGCGTAGAGCGCGGGGAATAAACTCACGACGGTTGTACGTCGGCATGAGGCAGCTTACGAGCGGATACATTCGCAATATCCTTCTGTACATTCACAGAATTCTTTTTCGCCAGTGGATTGAAGCAGTCGTGTGCGGAGGTGTTGATACTCCGGGTCGCATAGCTTTTCGCAATTATCACAGCGAGTACCGAGAGGTTGGTATTTTGCGCTGAATCGCTTCTTACATTTGTCACAACGGATGCCGACACGAATCTCGTAGATTTTCGTTGGCAGGTCTACAGCGATTGGTACGGAGAACTTCTTTAATTGAAAGTCACAACCACTCATTTTTCATCCTCCATTCGCTTAATACGGGGGTTCTCGTCCCAGCCATAGAAGATGAAATGCGGGTCAACTCCCGCCCACATAGCGAGGCCGTGCTTCGCCAGAATAATTTCCCACTCCACAATTAGTTCTTTGGTTGGCGGTGCGGCTTTGACGAACGGGCGGAGGTCTCTCTTAATGCGGTGCCGTTTTGGTGGGCGTTCCTTCTTTTGCTGGCGCTGCGAGCTACATTTCAGGGAACAGAATATCTCACCGCTGATGCTGCGTTTCCTACGTCTCCTGATCGTCCAGTTCGGCAGGGCGAACGTCTCCCCACACTTCGCGCAAGTGACTTCAATCGGCGGGCGCTTGGGGTTCATTCTATGTAATACGGTGGGGGTCTAAAACGACCAAAGCCGCCCATTGCTGAGCGGCTTCGGTTGAGAGGTGGATACACAATGAAAGGTTTTGACCTTCCAGTTATTCAATACCTGTCCATTCCGGGTTGAGCTTATTCATACAGCGTGGGCAAAGCCAGACTCCCTGCCAGAATCCTATCGCGGGCCTACCGCACGGAATCCACTCAAAGAATACGTCGGGCGGATTGATCAGTGGCAGGGTGAATGCTTCATCTATTTCGCAGACCTTACGTGTTGCGTTCTTCATGTGGTGCCTCCAACCTGGAATCCGTAGTTCAAATGTTGTCTTGCAAGCAATTCTCTTCCCAGCCGTAGAAAATGAAATAATCTTGTATCCCCGCTGCCATACTCAAGTTGTGTGATTGGAGAATCTTTTCCCACTCAAAGCGCAACTCCGGGGGTACTTGAGGACGATAGAAGTAAACGGGAGGCTTAGGATGCTTATATCTACCGCGTGGAGTCTTTTTGGGTTTCTTCTGTTTGCCGCGTGGCGGGAACTTAACGCCGCGTGCCCAAGCGGCCTTAGTGGAGGCGCGTAACTGTGCGAGTCGCTCAGGCGTCATACTTCTTTTCGTAGCCGCACTCTGACGGGCGCGATGTTCGGGATGCGCCATTCTCTCTTTCATGAAGGCGCTATGGCGGGCGCATTGTTCTGGGGTTCTTACATACTTATTGAAAGCTGGCATACTCCTTTAATACGGAGGAGTTTGAGGCAGCGGCGACAAGTGACCTTGGCCGGGTCATCAGTAGGGGCTTGCTTAGTCACGGTGCGCAACCCACAAAGAAAGCGACCAGGAATGTTTTTGCTCGTCAGGTGAATCTTGGTAATCATTAGAAGCAATCTTCGCCCGCTGTGGGATCGTCGTCATAGGGAACCGTCACCGGGAACACCACGGGTTCATCAGGGAGATACCCGGTAGCGAAGTCTTGGTTCAAGCGGCGGAATACCTCAGCCGTTGACAAATCGTTTGGTCCCAGGACTTGCTTCTCGCGCATCTCATAAAATCCCCGGAGGTCGGGGCAGAGCGCGAATATCAGCCGAGCGTAGAAGCTCTGATAGAGATCGTTGAGTTTATACGTATCGTCGGGGCCGTGCTCAATCGCGATATTGAACCGCAACACATCCCAGCAGGTTTTAACGGAGTAGTGGGTCCAGCCCTTATCCTTGAGCCTTCGTAGAAAGCTGACGAGGCGGTCGTAAATTTCGGGGTGGGCGCGGGCGAATAAGACAAATTTGATGTAGGCTTCTAAGTTCACAATTCCTCCGTGTCTACAGTTACCGGAACGGGGCGTCGCTTTTTGAGAGCCTTCCATTCTTCGGGTGTAGCGGGTCGGTGGAGTTCATTACAAACCGGGCAATCCTTCTCCCAAGTTGGACTCCAATAATACTTACCGTGAATAGAACAGCCAGCGGGGTCAGTCTTAACAGCGCCGCTGAAATCTGGTTTGGGTTGCGGTTCGGGGTCAGGTTCAACTTCCGGTTCAAATCCAGGTAAATCTTCAACGTCAATCTCTGCCTCAGCTTCTTGTTGCTTTATCTTATCCATGAGGAAGTTCCTCTTGGCTGGTTCACGGTCGGCGAACTGTTGATTGAACTCTTCGGAATCAAGACAACCCTTGCGAAAGCTCTTGGGGTTGGAGGTAAACTTTTTCCAAAACTTGTGAGCCTTGGCCCAGTTTAGCTTTTGGGTTTCAATGGGGGTTGTAGGGGTCTCCCCTACGTCTTTAGAATTAACAAGAGTGGTAGTAACAGACGAACGAACTGGCGGCTCCGCCGCCTTGTCCGTAGCCGTTACCACAGCCTCTACCTGTTCCTGTTCCAAACCCATAGCCTGTTCCGTAGCCAAAGCCAAGGTAAGGTTCGGGCTAGGCTCAGGGTAGCCGGAGGGTAGGGGCAGGGTACTGTGACGCTGAGAGGGTGGTGGTAGATGCCCCGCTTTATCACTTCCAACCAGATACAGCCAGGCTTTGCCCTCGGCCTCGTATTTGAGATACAGGCCCACCCGAACGAATTCATCTATGACTGTTTGAACCTGTTCTTCGGTCCAACCGGGTCTTGATAAAGAATAGGCCGTCGTCCATATGAAACCTGGGTCATATTCACAAACCCCGTTGTCAGCAAACATAGGCATGATCCAGGCATATTCGGGTCGGAACTCGGGCGGGTGTACAGCGCGGACCTTCTTACTACGGTACGTGACGTCGGCGATGATGCGTTTTGACATTAAAATCTCCCTCAACGCCCGGCATGACAAAATGTTCTGATTGTTGACCGGGACTCACGTTGTGGGGCCGGGTCCCGGTCAAAGGATGACCAGCCCACGCCAACGCTCTACGACGTAATACTTACGAATTGAGCCTACGAAGGAATTCCGCGTGGTGTTCAGCACACACGGGAGAATCCTCGTTTAGCTCGGTTGCTGGTTTGCCGCACAGAATTGCTTGCGGTCGGGGTTGCGCGTTGTCTTTGAACCAAATGTTCATCTGCTCCAACAATTCATCCGCGTTTAGGTACCAAGTACAGGTGAGGGCCACGAAAGCGGCCCCTTGGTTTTTGTGGTGTTTCATCAGAGCACATCCACGTCAGTTAGCGGGAAATCGGGAATTACACACTGGTCGCAGGGAAAGTTCTGGCACCAGTGCGCCGGATAGCCGCAAGCATCGCAGTCAATCCAGATCTTGGTGTCCCCGGCTTCACAAAATAGCCGGGTAATATTCCCGCACCAAACACACGTGTAATGGCGGACGAAGGTGAGGGCCGCTTGCGCGGCCCCCGGTTGTGATGAGCGTTTCACAGCTGTACGCCTGCTTCAAGTAACGTCTTGAAGCATTCCTCGTTGATTTGGAGCAACACAGCGATCAGTTGCCCCCGCTCAAATGTGTCTGCGATCATCCTAATGGCGGATCGCAGATCATCAGTGCTCTGGGCGTTGAAAACTTCTTCCGCGCCCGCGAGCATGATCAACTTCTCTGTTATTGGGAGAGCCGAAATTTCCGACTCGGTGGATACAGCTGTACTGTTGGATTTACTACGAGGTTTTCTCAATTCACTATCTCCGCCGCGTTGGGCCGTTAATTTCCGGTCGCGCAGCTGGCGGTGTCTGGTGGTCCCCGGTAGCGAAATACGCGCCGGGGCAAACCCCATAGAGTAGCGAATTGCTTCAATCATCATAGCGAATCCGTTCTACGGGGTCAAGTGTGGCGTTTGGGGAAATTTGTGTCAGTAGTACGGGTGGGGTGGGACGTGTCTATCTGGTTAATTAGGAGTTTACGCCGTGATTGGACCGGGTTTATGGTAGTTTAGGCACTCCTAACGAGTTCAGGTTTCGCCGCAAAGCGGTCCGAGGCATTAGCTGCGTTCCTCGCCTGTTCGGATTCCAGATCAACGAACGCGGCATATAGCTTCATCATTTCCATATTTTCGTGCCCCATGATTTTGGCAATGTCGCGCAGGTCCAATACACGCGCCCTCACTTGATCTGTGGCATAGGTATCGCGGAAGCGGTGACAGCCCGCGCCCGTTACATCAGCGCGTCCCGCGATTGCTTTGATGATGCGGAGAAAGTGACCCTCGGGCTTCCCAGTGGTTGGATTCGGGAATAGGAGTCCCTTAGAGCAATGCGCCTTCAAATCGGCCAGTAGGGCATCTCCCAGAGGAATCTTGCGCTCCCCTGCCCGCGTCTTTGGTTTCCACCCATACTGAGGTTTGGGCTTGACCTCAATGTAGGTGTCCTTGAGGTCTTCGCGTTCGGCATGAGCAATTTCTTGTTCTCGCATCCCGCTGCCAAGGAAGAAGCGGAGCAATAATCGTTCGTCCGGTGTAGCGGCTTCCATCATTGCCTTGAGTTCTTTTTCTGAATATGGATGCGGGGATGTATCAGGTTTGTCCGGCCAATCTTCCTTTTTGAGTAAGCCCGTTACGGGCTTGAGCGGATTTTGTTTGAGCCAAGTGACGACCGACATCATACGGTTCAGCACGGTGACGTTGGCATAGCCTTCGTCTGTCAGTGTGTTGCGGAAGGCGATCAAGTCCTTGCGGGTGATTTCCTCAACGTATTGCTTCCGGCAGCGCCGGGCAAAATCACGGAGTTCGGTTTCTTTTGCCTTGATAGAACGTGCTGGTCTTCGGTTCTCTCGCAACTGCTCAAGGTAAGCGGTGATGGTCAAGCTGACGTGATGAGCCAAGTTCGGCTTCAGTTCCGGGACGATTACACCACCCCGCAGCTTGCTCTCCTGCCGCAGCTTTGCCAGTTCGGCTTGCTCCCAGGTACTACCTGCTTTGCGGGTTACGGGCTTAGAACCCATACAGAAACGGATGTAATAATCTGCTGGCCCACAATCCTTATCTACGACGGTGAATTTGCGGTGACCGTCCCGGACAGTCCTAACGATGATGGTTGCATGAAGGTTCGCCATTTTCCTCTCCTCTTGGCTAATACCAGGAGAAACGGGAAAACAGCTATTTGGACAGAGTTGAAAGCCTAAGTGCGCTTAGGCTCCCATTTTGGCGGCTGTGGGAAGTTGATTAAAATTAGCCGCTTAGAAAATTCTGGCGGAGAGGGTGGGATTCGAACCCACGGTTGAGTTTCCCCAACACTCGCTTTCGAGGCGAGCTCCTTCAACCACTCGGACACCTCTCCGCATTGTGGAGCAGAGGTAATTCTAATGGGGAGGGCGGCGCGGCACAAGCTCGGGGAAATCACACTACGATTTGCACCTACACCGCCGTCAGTGGCTGCGAGAAACTTCAGGTCTTGACAGTGACCTGAGCTACACGGGTAAACCTTCGGCCACTAGCGGCTAGTTGGGGGTCTTGATTTGAGGGCGGCGGAGAGTTGGGAGATAGAGGAGAGGTCCCAAGGCGATGAAGAGCAGGCCGACGGTGAGGGCGCTGATGTCGAAATTGCGCGAGCCAATGGAAAAGGCGATGCGTTCGGAGTGATTTCGGACTACCGCGGCGATCATCAGGGCGAGCGGAGGGAGGCCGAGGGCGATAACTCCGAACAGGCCACCACGAACGCGGTAGGGTCGCGGGAGCTGGGGCTCGCGGATACGGAGGCCGATTAAGGCCCAAAATTCGAGCATGATGCTGAGACCGGTGACGAGAATGTCCAGAATGACGAGGCGCTCGAAGCCCAGAAACATGCAGCCTGCCCAGCCGATGGCGCAAACGTAAATCGCCACATAGGGAGCACCGGTAACGGGATGAGTGCGGGAGAAAATCTTAGGGAGGACTCCCTGCTCAGCCATTACCAGCGGGAGGCGCGAAAAGGAAAGCATTAACGCATTGAAGGCGCCGATGGCGCAGAGGAGACCGCCAATGGCGAGTGCGGCGGCAAGCCATTCGCCGCCCAAGAGGCGGCCGGCGTCAACCCAGCCGCCTGTGGTCCAGGAGTTGGGGTCGATTCCGGCCCGGGATAGACCGCCAACCGGCAAAAGATAGCTCAGCGCCACGAGCACAACGGTGATCCACATGGCGCGAGGGTAGTTGCGCTGGGGGCGATCCACTTCACCGGCGATTGTGGAGGCGTTGTCCCAGCCCATGTAATTCCACATGGCGATGAGAATGCCGCCGAGAATATCTATGTGGGATAAGGGCGTGGCTTCCAATTGCGCGCCAGCCGCGGTGAATTTGTGGAACAAGCCAAGCATTGTGAGCACCAGGAACGGGCTGAGCATGATCAGGCCGAGTAGCGTGGAGCTGTTCCCTACTGAGCGCGCACCGCGAATATTCCACCAGGTGCAGGCGGCGATCATCGCGAACCCGATCAAGTAGCCGCGATAGCCTGTGGTGAAAGCGGGCGCGAAGTGACCGAGGTAGTCCACGAAGAGCGTCGGGTAGAGCGCCATTTCAAAAATGCTGCCTGCGAGGGACAGCCAGACTTCCTGGAATCCCCAGAAATTTCCCATGCCGCGCTGGACCCAAATATAGAAGCCGCCTTCTTCGGGGATGGCGCTGGCGAGCTCACCGACCATCATGGCCGTGGGGACGCTCCAGAGGAGGGGCGTAAGTACCAGGATGAAAAGCGCGCCGGAGTAGCCCGCCATCTGGACGACGTCTTCTATGCCGTAGGGGCCTCCGGAGACCATGAAATAAGTTGCGGCGATTAGAGGGATGAGGGTGAGTTTGCGGGCGGTGTTTGATGGTGATGGTGAATTCATGCGAGGCTTTACGCGAAAAATGTATCGTGAGATTTATATCATTTAGTGGAGACGGTGAGAGAGAAAAACGAAGGAAATTCCAGATTTGAAATCTGAGATTTCAGATTACGGAATGGAAATTCGACTTTGCGGTTGGCGGCGAAGTGGTGTTTGGCTGTGAAATTCCTCAGGGCTTCCATCCCCCTTGAGGTACAACTGGCTCTAGTTGCCGCGGCCAGAGCGCTTGGCGGGCGGGGCGTTGCCCAATTGATCGAGAGTCTGTTTCGCGAGGGCTTTGAATGGAGTGTTGTAGGAGGCGGCTTCGGTTAGGGCTGCTTTGGCTTCAGGAATTTTTTGCAGGCGCGCGTAAGTGAAGCCGAGGCGATAGAGATTGCGCGCGTAGGTGGGCGTGTCGGCCTTGAGGAGAGGACTCGCCTTTTGAAATGAGGCGACGGCGCCGTTGAGGTCGTTCTTATTGATTTGGACCTGGCCCAATGCGGACCAGGCAACTCCGGTCTGCAGAGTGCTCTGGTTCTTCCATTGATCCTCGGGGATGCCGTCGGGCTTCTTTGCATTGGGAAGAAGCAGGAGCGCTTTCTTTGCGTAATCGGAAGCCTTGTCAAGGTTCTTGCCGCTGGAACTGTAAGTGTCGGCAAGGAGCAAAAGCATGTCGATGGAATTTGCGTTCATAGAGACGGCTTTTTCGGCGGCGGCGATCATGTGCGGGCTGTCCTGGGACTGCTGGTAGGAAGTGGCCGCGAGGCTTTCGGCCATAGGAGCGTAGGCGGCATCGGGACATGTGGTGGCGTAACGATCGGCGAGCGCCGCGCGTTCGGCAGGATTGGTGTCCGCGAAAATACCGTTGGCAACCAGGGACTGAACATATTCAATTTGTGGTTGCTGGTCAGCAAGGGATTGGTCGTGTAACGATTTCCAATCGGACGCGGCGTCGGCAGGCGCGGACTGGGCTTTGTAGCGCGTGAGGATGGCGCTCATTTTTTCCAAGGTATCGACCATCGCGCCCGGGTTATGGAGCTCGGAATAGGCGTGAGCGAGGTGGACCACCGCCGCGAAATTGTCGGGGTCGAGAGCCAGGATCTTCTGGGCGTAGTCGGCCACTTTTGCGTAGTCCTTGGTGTCGGAATAATAGGAAACGTGAAGATCGAGAGCGAGGGCGGCGAATTCCCCCTGGCCATAATCGGCTTGAAATTTGTCGATGAGGGCGAGCTTCTGCGCGGGGTCGGTAGTGTTGGAGATCTCGTCGAGGGCTTTGTCCTCGGGAGTGCCGGCCTTCGTGCTGGCGGACTTCACGAGCTGCGCGGAAGTTGTGATGGCGAAGGTGACCATCAAAGTAAATAGCAGAGAGGCTTTACGCATGGCGCCCTCCTGTGGGGGAGTCTGGATGGGAGCGAGAGTATCAAAAAATGGGGAAAGGAAAAGACCATTTTTATGGTCGGCCGGGTGGACTGCGCGCGGATAGAGGAATGTGTTACCCTGCCGGATTCCTGGGGGAAATTGAGGGAGCGATTAGATGGAGAAGCCGAAGGTATATGCCACGCATCGGATGTTTGATGCCGCCCGGAAATTGTTGGAGGCGAAGTGCGAGGTGGAATATTGGAAGGGGCTGCAGAGGCCTCCACGCGAGACGGTGACGGAGAAGGTGAATGATAAGGATGCGCTGATTTGCTTGCTGACGGAAAAAATTAATGAGGAGCTGCTGACCGCGGGGCCGAAACTGAAGATTGTGGCGAACGTAGCCGTGGGATTTGACAACATTGATGTGGCTGCGTGTACGAAGCGAAAGGTCTTTGCGAGCAACACGCCGGGAGTGCTGGATGAAACAACAGCGGATTTTGCGTGGACGCTATTGATGGCGGTGGCGCGGCGGCTGCTGGAAGGCGACAAGCTGACGCGGTCGGGCGAGTGGACGGGATGGGATTTGGACCAGCTCTGCGGAGCGGACATCTGGGGGAAAACGCTGGGCTTGGTGGGGTTCGGGCGTATCGGGCGAGCGGTGGCGCGGCGGGCGCGCGGTTTTGGCATGCGCGTCCTATATAGTGATGCGATGCGAGCACCCGCCGATACGGAGCGGGAGCTTCACGCGGAATATGCGAGCGTGGACCGCGTGTTCACCGAGGCGGATTTCATTTCGCTGCACGTGCCGCTGCTTCCGGAGACCCGCGCGCTGGTTTCCACAAAACATTTGGGCCAGATGAAGCCTACGGCGTATTTGATAAATACTTCGCGCGGGCCCGTGGTGGATGAAGCAGCCCTGGTAGCGGCGCTGGAGGCGGGGAAAATTGCCGGGGCAGCTCTGGACGTTTACGAGAAAGAGCCGCAGGTACATCCTGGATTGGTGAAGCGCGCGAACGTGATTTTGGCGCCGCACATCGCGTCGGCGTCCGTGGAGACGCGGACAAAAATGGCGGTGATGGCAGTGGAAAATGTGCTGGCGGCGCTGGAGGGAAGGCGTCCGCCGAACGCGCTGAATCCTGAAGTTGGTTCAGCTTGACGCCGGAGAAAAGGGAATGGCACTGGTAACCAGGAATCATCCGAAGCTGATGCTAGAGGGGGCGAAGGCCGTGCTTGCTGCCGCTGAGGAGCGCGCGATCGAGATTGGCGTGCCGATGGATATTGCCGTTGTGGATGACGGCGGATTCCTGCTGGCGTTTTCACGGATGGATGGAGCGAAGCCTTCCTCCGTGGATATTGCGATTCTGAAGGCGCACTCGGCGGCGATTCGGAGGAAACCAACGGGGCCGGCGGTGGTGGGAGGCGAGGCAAATGTGATGCTGTCCGTGGCGCTGGCGGTGGGGAGCGGGGCGAAGCAAACTCCGCTGCGCGGCGGATTGCCGTTGATTGTGGATGGCGAATGTGTAGGGGCGATCGGCGTGAGCAACGGAAGCGAGGATGAAGATGTGGATGTCGCGCGGGCGGGCGCCGGAGCGATCGAGAAGGCATGAGCAGGATCCGCAATGATGCCCGCGCTTGACCTGAAGTCTGCCGCACGCAGAATTTTCCAGCAAACCATTGCAGGGATTGATATCGGGGAAACGCTTCGGCGGAAGCTTGCGCGAACCGGATCGAGGATTCGCTGCGCCGGAGTGGAAATTGATCTGTCGCGGTACAGACAAATTTGTGTCGTGGCCATGGGGAAAGCGTCGTTTGCGATGGCGGAAGCGCTGAGTGGGATTTGCACGCCAGAGTTTGTCGTGAGCGGGATCCTGGTGGGACCTGTGGCGCCGCCACGCGCACTTTCTGGATTTGAAGTATTCATCGCCGGTCACCCTGTGCCGAATGAGCAGAGTTTTTCGGCGGCGCGGGCAATTCTAAAAATGCTGAATGGGTGCGATGCGGAGACATTGGTGTTTTTTCTGTTATCGGGCGGAGGATCGGCGCTGGTGGAGCTTCCCCTTGATGGCTCTATTTCACTGGCGGATTTTCAGGAGCTGCATCGGACATTGGTCGAATGCGGCGCGCCGATTGAGGAGATCAACGCGGTGAGGAAACATCTTTCCGCTGTGAAAGGTGGGCGGCTGGCGACGGCCGCCCCGGCGTCGATGAAGATCACACTGGGCGTGACGGATGTTCCGCCGGGACGGGAATCGGCTTTGGCTTCGGGACCAACACTGCCGGACCCCACAACGGTGGCTGATGCCCGGCGCGTGGTGGAAAAGTACGGATTGATGGCGAAGCTGCCTGCGTCAATCAAGACGAAATTTGCTAAGGCCAACGGACTGATGGAAACTCCGAAGGGTGGTGATCCGGCTTTTCGCCATGCGCTGTTTGAAGTTATTTTGGGAATGGATGATCTGTTTCATCATGCGCACATCGCGGCTGAAGGCGAGGGCTTTCGCACATTTTGCGATAACACTACGGACGATTGGCCGATTGAGCGCGCAGCGGAGTTTTTGTTGGGCGAGTTGAAACGATTAGCGGCGGAGCATCCCGGCGATCCGGTGGCGGTGATCGCGGACGGCGAAGTGAGTTCGCCGGTGCGAGGAGATGGTATTGGCGGGAGGAACTCGGCGCTCGTGCTGGAGTGTGTGGCGCGGATTGCGAGGCGGAGCGTGGCGGTGTTGAGCGCAGGAACAGATGGGATTGACGGGTCCAGTCCTGCGGCGGGTGCGGTGGCGGATGGGCTGACGCTCGGGCGCGCGCGACGGGAGGGGATGGATCCGACGGAGTTTGGCCGGAGGAGCGACTCTTACAGTTTTTTTAATGCCCTCGGGGACGCAGTGGTGACGGGCCCAACGGGGAACAATTTGAGGGATTTGAGGGTATTTCTGGCTGGGGCGGAGGAATCGCAGCGCCCCGGGGAATAAAACCTTTCTTGTAAGAAATCATTCTTGTGGGAGCTAAAGCTCCGCCCCCGAAAAATTCCGGACAAGAAACGGTTTTTTGATTTTTGAAAGTTAGCGTTTGGAGCCAGCGCGGAGATAGTCGTCCTGCTTATTAATCCAATCTTCGCGGCGTGGGATGAAGACATCGAGATCATCGGTGTCTTCGACGGCTTCCGCGGCGTGCGGGACGTGCGGTGGAATTAAAAGCACTTCTCCCTGTCGCAGGGTGAGTTCGCCGTCATCGAAAGTGAAATGGAGAGCGCCAGCCAGGATAAAGGTGATCTGCTCATTGTGATGTGAATGGCGCGGAACGATTGCGCCGCGCTTCAGATATACCCGCGCGATAGTGGATTGCTCCCCGCTGAGCATTCTGCGGCTGATGAGCGGATTCAAGCTTTCGAGTTCAACCTTTTCCCAGGGATGTTTTTCTAGCATGGCGGTAAGGCTCCTCGGTATGTGTACGTCGAATTGCGAATAGGCATCCTGCGACGAAATGGTGGTTACGTCAATGGCGTGAAGGGATTCGCGTATACTCGCCGCGAAAGGGTGGGCTCAATATGCTCAGGAAAGCTTTGCGCCGCGTTGGGGTTGCGACGTTGCTCGCGGCTTTGGCTGCGGTGGCTTTGATTTCGTCTTCGTATTCACTGCCGCAGAACAATGTTTCAGCGAAAACACGGGTAGTTTTCCTGGGGACCGGCACGCCTCGTCCCGACCCGGAACATATGGGGCCTTCGGTGGCGATCGTAGTGAATGGAAGTCCCTACATCATTGATTGTGGGACGGGGATCGTTCGGCGAGCGGAGGCAGCCAGACAGAAGGGCGTGGATGGGCTCAAGATGACCAGTCTCAAGACTGTGTTCATCACCCACTTGCATTCGGACCACACGTTGGGCTATGGGGATCTTATTTTTACCCCTTGGGTGCAGGGCAGAACGGAGCCGCTAGAGGCCTACGGGCCCTCGGGACTTAGGGAAATGACGGACCACATTTTGGCGGCTTATCGGGAAGATAACGAGATCCGCATCAATGGCTTGGAGCATGCCAACAGCACAGGCAACAAAGTAAACGTCCATGAAATCAAGCCCGGAGTTATTTACAAAGACCCGAACCTGACGGTGAAGGCTTTTCTGGTGAAGCATGGCTCCTGGCCGCAGGCGTTCGGATTTCGCTTTGAAACTCCAGATCGGTCGATTGTGATTTCCGGCGACACGTCGCCCGCCGAAAGCATTGTTGAAAACTGCAACGGATGCGATGTGCTGATTCACGAGGTTTATACAGAAACAGGCTTTGCGCACAGCAGTGCCGATTGGCAAAAATATATTCGGAGCTTTCATACTTCCAGCAAGGAACTGGCGGAAATTGCAACGAAGGCAAAGCCGGGACTGCTGATTCTTTACCATCAAATGTATTTTGGCGGACCGACGGATACCGAAGATGGATTGCTCAAGGAGATGCACCAGTGGTATGGCGGGAAAGTTGTCTCCGCCCACGACTTGGACATTTATTAGGCAGCGCGCCGCTTCAATTCCCTTCCCTGCTTGCTCCGCATGCCGCAGGCTTCTATGATGCGGCGTGCGATTCTTCAGTTATTTTGCGCTCGTGGTTTTCTTTTTTGACCTGCCTGTACCCATTTATTGGTTGATCTTGCACCCGGCGGCAAAGTTTTGGCGGAGGCACGTGCGGGCGGCATTTTATTTTGCAGGACTGGGAGCTTGGACTGCGGGTGCGGTTTTTGTGATTGTGTTTCGACGTGAGTTGATAGGGGCTAGTGCACCTAATATTCTTGTGGCGGTTGTTGGCGTGTCGCTGGTTGCGGCCGATTTCGTATTGTTTTTTTACGCGGGGAAACATCTGGGTCACAGGAAACTGGTGGGGCACGCGGAACTCCTCGGGATAACGGAACTGACTCGGGAGGGGATGTACAAGTATGTGCGGCATCCCCGGTATTCGGGGATGATTCTGGCGGTTGTTGGGGCGTGTCTGATTGGCGGGACAATCTGGGCGTGGATTGTTGGCGGGACTTGGTTTGTGATGGTCATGGTCACAATTCTTCTGGAAGAGCGGGAAATGCGGGAGCGGTTTGGCCGGGATTATGAGGAATATTGCAAGAAAGTGCCAAGATTTGTTCCTAGAATTCGGGCGTTGCGCGCTCGTTGACGGGGTCTTCCGGAGGCGATTATAGTGGCAATGAAGCGTTCTCTGCGAAGTTGAAAGGCGCGCATACAAGAATGGCTGTGCCCCGCACTTCGCCAGCGGCCTGTTGGACCAACGCAAATTAAATGGACCAGCGAATTATTCGCGAACTGGAAAAACTGCTGGGACGCGAAGCGGTGCTCTCCTCGAAGGAAGATCTCCAAATGTACGAATACGACGGCTCGGTGGAACAGGCGCGGCCGGAGTGTGTCGTGTTTCCGCGGACGACCGAGGAAGTTGCGGGCGTGGCGCGAATTTCGGCGCGAAATAAAGTGCCCATGGTAGGGCGGGGCGCCGGGACGGGACTTTCGGGAGGGGCGCTGGCGCCGCAGGGCGGCATCCTGACGGTTTTCTCGCGGATGAATCACATATTGGAAATTGACGCCGATAACTTGCGCGCGGTGGTGCAACCGGGCGTGGTGAATCTGGATGTGACCCGCGCGGTGGAACACTTAGGACTCTACTTTGCGCCGGATCCATCGAGCCAGAAGGCGTGCACAATTGGCGGAAATGTTTCGGAAAATGCGGGGGGGCCACACACGCTGGCTTATGGCGTGACGACGAATCATGTAACGGGATTGGAGCTGGTGCTGCCGAGCGGCGAAGTGGTGCGCGTGGGCGGGAAAACATGCGAGACGCCGGGATACGATTTGACGGGGCTAATGGTGGGATCGGAAGGAACGCTGGCGCTGGTGACGGAAATTACGGTGAGGCTTTCGCGGAAGCCGGAAGCTGTGAAGACGCTGCTGGCCGTGTACGACCGCGTGGAAGACGCTCCGGAAACAGTTGCGGATCTGACGGGGCGCGCGATCACTCCCGCGGCGTGCGAAATGCTGGACGGGTGGACGCTGCGCGCGGTGGAGGATTTCGTCCACGCGGGATTCCCGATGGACAGCGCGGCGGTGCTGCTGATTGAAGTGGAGGGGCTTACCGAAGCGGTGGAAGAGCAGGCAGCGGTTATTGTGGAAATTTGCAACGCTCACAACGCGCGCGAGGTGCGGTTGGCACGGGATGGACGCGAGCGCGATTTGCTGTGGAAGGGCCGGAAGAACGCATTCGGCGCGGTGGGGAGACTTTCGCCGAGCTACTACGTGCAGGACGCAGTGATCCCACGGACAAAGCTGCCGGAAACGCTTCGCAAGATAAATGAGATTGGAGAGAAGTACGGATTTCAGATTGGAAATATTTTTCACGCGGGAGATGGGAATCTTCACCCGATCATCATGTTTGATGAGCGCGACAAGGAACAGTTCCAGCGCGCGGTGGCGGCGTCGGGGGAGATTATGCGGCACTGCATCGCGTCGGGTGGGGCTTTGACTGGGGAGCACGGCGTGGGAATGGAAAAAAATGAATTGATGCCGCTGATGTTTAGCGAGAGCGATATCGAATTGATGGGACGCGTGCGCCAAGCGTTCAATCCCGGTGGGGTTCTGAATCCGGGGAAAATTCTGCCCGCCGGAAAAGGATGCGGTGAGGTGAGGATACCTAGGGGCGCGGCGAAAGCGCTGGGCACGCTGTGACGAGACTTTTTCTATGACAGCTCCTTCGATTGGGCGAGCAAGTGACGCGGCCGCATCTGTGGCGGCGCGCGTCGCGGAACAATTTGGCACCGAGAATGTTGTAACAGATGCGGCTAAGTTGGCGGCTTACCAAGTGGATGGTATGCGGCCTGCGGCAGCCGTGCGGGCCGGATCGGTGGGGGAGATATCGGGCCTGTTGCGATTTGCCGCAGCGGAAAAGCTGGCAGTGATTCCCTGCGCGGGGCGGACGAAGCTGGCGATTGGCGCGCCGCCCTCTCGGTATGACATTGCGCTGGACATTTCACGGATGAACCGCGTACTGGCCTACGAACCGAGAGATTTGACGCTTGGAGTTGAGCCCGGAGTGCGTATTTCCGATTTGTGGGGCGTCCTCATGTGTGAGGACCAATGGTTGCCGGTCATTGATGCATTTGGAGAGCAGGCGACGATTGGAGGCGTGCTCGCGGCAGATTCGGCAGGTCCGCTGCGCCACGGGTTTGGGGGACCGCGCGATTTTACGCTTGGGATGGAATTTGTCACGGGCTATGGAGCGATGGCGAAGAGTGGCGGGCGTGTAGTGAAAAACGTCACGGGATACGACCTGCACAAATTGCTGATCGGGTCTCTGGGAACTCTGGGAGTGATTACTCGCGCGAACTTCAAGACATTTCCCTGGCCGCCGGCACGTGATGTGTTTGTGGCACATTTTGAAAGCTGCGCCGAGGCGATAGAATTCTGCCGGGCGCTGCAAAAATCCCCGTTGGAGCCGCGATTGGTGGATGTCATCTCGCCGGAAGCAGAGCAATTGATTTCAGCGTCGGCGAAAACTTCGCTGCCGCTGAATGCGAAAGGCTGGAGCGTGATTATTGGCGTGACCGCGCATAGACGGGTCGTGGAACGCCACGCGCTTGAGCTTAAGGAGTTGGCCTCGCATTACAATGCGTGCGAACTCGTAAGAATTGGAGGCGATAACCAATCAGAAATCCTTAACTCGGCGTGCACAGTTCCTTCCTTTTTTCTCACGGCAGAAACCGGAGCGGTGATATTCCGGATTGCCGCGGTGCCGGCGGTCATGGCGGCGCTCGCCGCCCGGCTGGCGACGGTTGCTGCAAGTGCGGAAATCAAATGTGCCACGGTGTTGCGACCGCATGGGCTGGTTTACTTCGCGCTCCTGCCGAACGGCAAACCAACCGCGAATGTTTCACGCGCGGCTCTGGAAGTTTTTCGGGCGGCGGATGAATTGGGTGCAAAGGCACGAATCGAATTTGCGCCGGTTGAATTGAAGCGATTGGTGAGTGTGCGGGGAGCGGCGCGGCCGGATTTCGAGTTGATGCGGCGAGTCAAAAATATTTTCGACCCCGAAAACGTGCTCAGCCCCGGGCGATTTGCGGGCGGGATCTGACTCGATGCCAAATAGTTTGGAAACGCCCAGATCCGCTTCCGAAAAGCGCAATCCAGAAAAACCTGTGTACGAAGATTATGCGCGGTGCGTGCACTGCGGTTTGTGCCTGAACCATTGCCCAACCTATCGTCTGTGGGGGCGCGAGGCCGACTCTCCCCGGGGGCGTATCAGGCAGATGCTGCTGGTGGATGACGGGAAGCTGGAGCTGGGTGATTCGTTCGTCACGCACATGGACCGGTGCCTGGATTGCCGGGCGTGCGAAACGGTGTGCCCCTCTGGCGTGGAATACGGAAAACTGATTGAATTTGCGCGCGGGCAAATTGCACAAGATTACGAGCGGCCGTTTTTTTCACGTGTGACGCGCGATCTGTTTTTCCGGCGACTCCTGCCTTTCCCCGGGCGGATTGCGATGGCGGGACGCATGGCGCGTTTTTATCAGCGTTCGGGATTGCAGAGGGTGGCGCGGGGATCAGGAATACTTAGGTTGCTGGGATTGGCGGATCGGGAGCGGTTTATGCCTTCCGCGAGCCGGGAATTCTTTTTTTCTCGCTTGGGCAAGACGTTTCCGTCGGTTGACCCGCGGCGGGCGCGCGTGGCATTTTTTGCGGGGTGCCTGGCGCAGGTTTCATTCACGGAACTGAACGACGCGACGATCCGTGTTTTGCAAGCGAATGGGTGCGAGGTGGTGGTGCCGTCGGGTCAACTCTGTTGCGGGGCGCTGTGCGTTCACGCCGGGGAAAGAGAGGTCGCGAAGGAATTGGCGCGCGCCAACCTTTCGGCGTTTCTCGCGGAGCCGTTTGACGCGGTGGTGACGAACGCGGCGGGGTGCGGGTCAACGCTGAAGGAATATGAGCAACTTTTCCCGCGCGGGACGGCTGAGCATGAGGACACTCTGAGATTTCGGGCGAAGATGAAAGACGTGACGGAATTTCTTTCGGAGTTGGGGTTAGTTGCTCCGATGGCGAAAATGCCTTTGCGCGTGACGTATCAGGATTCGTGCCATTTGCTTCATGGCCAGAAGATTTCTGAGGCCCCGCGCAAACTGATTCGCGCTGTGCCGGGGGTGGAATTGGTGGAAATGGCCATGGCGGACCAGTGCTGCGGGTCGGCGGGCGTTTACAACGTGACCGAGACGCGCGCGGCACTGGATATTCTGGCAGCGAAAATGGACAACGTGAAGACGACCGGTGCGAAGGCGATTGTTACCGCGAATCCCGGATGCATGTTGCAATTGCGCGCGGGTGTGGAGATCCATGGAACGAGGCAGGAAGTGATGCATGTGGTGGAGTTGTTGGATCGTGCGTTGATTGCACGGGAATAAACCAGACGAAGATTCCAAGGAACAAAGCTGGCGGATCACCCTTCGATTCTTGGTCAAAGCAGACCCGCCTCTACACTGTTTCCCCGGGCTTGGGGCGGAACATTTTTCCAACTATGCGCGAGACCATGCGTCGAGGTATGAGACGCTGAGATTGCGCGCCCATGTAATTCTTCATTCCGGAGATAACGTAGCTGCGGCCAGAGGCAAGCGCGCGCAATCCAGTGTGGGCCACTTTTTCCGCGGTCTCGCGCTTGCGCATGATTCGTTTGGGTTGGCCCGCGACGTCGAAAAATTCCGATTCGGTCGTACCCGGACAAAGAGCGCAAACTTTTATTCCGTGCGGGGCCATTTCCTCGGCCAAGCCTTCGGCAAAGAAAAGGTCAAAGGCCTTTGTAGCTGCGTATGTGGTGAGGTAGGGCACCGCCTGGAACGACGCTGTGGAGGCGACAATAAGTACCCAGCCGCGGCCGCGTGCGATCATGGCCGGCAAATACAAATGAGTGAGATGGATGACGGCGGCGACGTTGACCTGCACCATGCCGATCTGGCGTTCGAGAGGCGAAGTTGGGAATTCTCCGTAAGCGCCAAAACCAGCGTTGTTGATGAGCAGGTCGACTTTAATTCCCCTCCCCTGCGTGAACGCGAAAACTTCCTCAGGGCCGGAATTTTGCGCAAGGTCGGCGGGGAAGATTTCGGTCTTGATGGAATGTTTGGCGGAGAGGGTGGTGGCCAATTCAGAAAGCCGGTCGCGCCGGCGCGCCACCAGAACCAGATTCGTACCGCCCGCTGCTAACTCAGAGCAGAAGGCTTTGCCGATGCCTGCGCTCGCCCCGGTAACTACCGCCCATTTTCCTTGCCAGTGTTGCATGTGACCTCTTTTCGCCCGGCCGGGGTGATTGTAGCACCGGGGTCGGTCATCAAGGAAAAAGCGAGGCCTCCGCCGCGGAGACCACAGAGTTGCGCAAAGAAAAAGAGCAATTCACAAATAATACGCGGCGTGCGACCTTGGGCGTCGCACGCCGCGCGATGAAGCTGGGAATCTTAGAGTTGGTTACTTGCGGCCGATTTCAATGGTCTTGCCAGGTAGAACGTTGATTGTCTCCTGGTAGAAGGTGTGGCCACTGGGATCGCGCAACTCGATTTGATGCGAGCCCGGAGACAGGTGAAAGTGCCGCAGCTTGCCGGACAGGCCCGCGTAGCCGCCGTCCACATAGACTAGCGCGTCCTTCGCGGGGGTCTCGATTTTCACCTCGCCAGACGCGGAACCCGGGCTGTTGTAATAACCGTATGGGCCCCAGTAAGGACCCCAACCGTAGCCCCACCAACCCGGACCGTAGAAACCGATTCCGCCGCGAAAACCCCCATGAAACCCGCCTCGGAAACCTCCACCAAAGCGTTGGGCGGATGCGGCGGGCGCGACCATAAGAATCGCTAACAGGGCAATCGCTGAAAACTTCAGGATTTTGGTCATAGTACTTGCCCTCCTTCAGAACCTTAATCGCCATTAGGCGTTTATCCGGTTCCAAGCTATTAGATGCTCTCTGAAATAAACACGTTGCCGGGAGGAAAGTTGCGGGAAACGGCTAATGTAAGTGCGCACTTGCAAACCAACTTCGATGAGAAATAGAGTGATCTACTTGGCCCTCGCGCGGCCTTCCTGAATCATACGGTCGAATTCAGACTCGCCGTGAAGACAGGTGAGATCGGTGTCCCGGGCAATCCAGTCCCAATTGGAGTATCCGAGTTGGGTGGCCTTCTGGAGTGTGTCCAGGGCCTTCCTCTTTTCGCCCATGAGTCCGTAAACGCAGGCGGCGTTGTAATGGATATTTGCGTCGTCCGGTCGCAGTTCAATTGCACGATTCAACTGAGTCATCGCGTCCGCAGCCCTTCCATCTTCCACATAAGTTGTTGATAGCAGAATCCTGGCGCGCGCATCTTCGGGAACGAGTTCGATTTGACGCTCCAGCGTTTTTGCCTGCTTGACTCGGACGCCCGCGGCCGAATTCTTGCGGCCCAAGCGCTCGTAAACAATCCGGAATGGGATATAAACATTGTAGTCGTCGCCACTCACTTCAATGGCGCGATCGGCGATGGCGGCAGCCTCGTCGAGCCGGTCTGAGTTCAATAGAGCCCGGCCGAGAATATTGTAGGCGTCTTCACAATCAGGCTTGAGTTCCAGCGCCCTGCGGGCATATTGAATGGCTTCTTCGTATTTGTTCTGGGCATAAAAAACGCGTGCGCGCGCCGCCAGGCCGTCCGGCAAATTGGGATTGATCAAAAGGGCGCGGTCGCAAGCCTCCCATCCCCGCTTCAGCCATTTGGGATCGCGGTCATGCAGCTCGTAAATTCTTCCGCAGACATGGCCAATGCCGACATGCGCCAGAGCAAAGCCCGGGTCCAGGCGGATGGCATTCTCAAACATCTGTAAGGCGAAATCCAAGTTCTCGCGATGGGTGTAGTTTCGCCCACGCAAAAAGAAATCGTAGGCATCCAGGTTTTCGGTGGGCTTTTGCTCAATGGCGCTTTGCTCGCGCGCAGTGAGAGTGATGCGGAGCGCCTGCGTAATGCTCCGGGCGATGTCATCCTGAACTTCGAAGACATCCTTCATTTCGCGGTCGTAGCGTTCGGCCCAAACGGAATGCCCCGTGCGGGTTTCAATTAGCTGGGCGGTGACTCGAAGCCGGGCTCCGGCCCGGCGAAGACTGCCGGTGAGAACGTAGGTCGCGTCGAGCTGGCGACCGATCTCCGGTGCGGTCATCGTCTTATCGCGAAATGCAATAACGGCGGCGCGAGGAAAAACCGCCATCTCCTTAATTTTGGAAAGCTCCGTAATGATGTCTTCGGACATCCCGTCCCGGAAATAAACGTCTTCCTGCCCGGTCGTCAGGTTTTCAAAATAAAGGACGGCGACGGACTTTATTGCCGCAGCTGCTGGAGTGACCGCGGTGCGGCCTGAATCGGATTCGCGCTTGAGCCGCTCGAGATCGGCGAGCAAGCTCGCGGCGGTCTGATACCGGGCGCGGCGGTCCTTTTCAATGGCCTTGTTAATAATCTGGGCCAGATCCGGCGGCAATTTCGGATTCACGCGCGAAACGGAAGGCGGAGTGCGGTTCAAGATGGCATCAAAAACGACAGCGGATGTATTTCCAGTGAAGGCCTGAAGGCCGGTGGCCATTTCGTAGAGCACAACACCAAAAGAGAAAATGTCGGAGCGGACATCGGTTTCTTCGCCGCGGGCCTGCTCGGGCGACATGTAAGCCACAGTGCCCAGGGCGGTTCCGGGACTGGTGAGATTCGCCTCCGCCGCGGCTTGCATCATGGTGGCCGCCGCGGAATTGGGACCGCCGACAGTTTCCCCCACCAGATTTGGCTGGCGAGAAAGCTTGGCAAGGCCGAAATCAAGAATCTTGGCCTGTCCCCGTCTGGTGAGAAAAATGTTCGCGGGCTTGATGTCGCGGTGAATGATGCCCTTGGAGTGCGCGGCATCCAGGGCGTCGGCAATCTGGCAACCAATCTTGATCAGCTCCTCGGCCTCCATGGGCTGGCCGTGGATGCGATTGCGAATTGTGTCACCCTCCAGCAGCTCCATAACAATGAAAATCTGCTGGTCTTGCTGGCCGAGATCGTAAATTGTGCAGATGTTGGGGTGATTGAGCGCGGAGGCGGCGCGTGCTTCGCGCTGGAAGCGCTCCAAGGCCGAGCGATCCCGGGCCAAGTCTTCAGGAAGGAATTTCAAAGCGACATTGCGGCCCAGGCGCGTGTCTTCGGCCATATACACGACACCCATGCCGCCGGTTCCCAGCTTTTCCAAAATCCGGTAATGCGAGACAGTTTGGCCAATCATCTGTAAACGGTTGAGGTTGAGGATGGATATTACGCTGCGAGTCTGATCAAGTCAACGCGGCCAGGGCCATCATTTGCGGAGTTATTTCTGCGCCAGATAGAGAAAACGGGACAGGCGCCTTTCTCCGGTAAGTGTGTGCACACACTTAAGGAATTTCTGGAGGCCTGAGAAATTGGTTTCACCCTCAATGGGGATGAGGACTTCTTTGCGTTTGGAGCGAGCGTCATGCCAGCGCTTCGCGATTGCGGCGGCCTCTTCCGAGGTGTCGATTGCCCTGAGGAATCTAAATCCGGCGGCTTCAATGATCCTTTCGTTTTCGCCGAGGGGGGCAAACAGGTAGAAGCCGATGGAACTACGCGTGGCGAGCTCTTCGTTGGTAACCAACCCGCTGACAACAAGGGCGTCACTATAGAGAAGGCGTCCGCCGGGCTTGAGGACACGATGAATCTCAGCGAGCAAGGCAGGGCGGTTGGGCACGTGGCAGAAAGCATCATTGGAATAGGCGGCGTCGAACGAATCATTGTCGAGCGGGAGGCGCTTGCCGGCGTCGGCCTGCTGAAAGCTTGCGAGGCCAGCCAGACCGCGAGCTTGCGCGAGGGAATTGGAATTCCGAACGCCTTCGGCATTGACGTCCAGACCAACTATACAGCAGTTCAAGGCGCTTGCTAGATGCAGGCCGCAACCGCCGGCTCCGCTGCCGATTTCAAGGACATGAGAGGCGCTACTCAATGCCAGATGATGGGGAATCTGGTGAAATTCTCGGGAGTCCATCCAACTGGTCTGGCCGAAATCCTCGCCATAGGTCTCGATGCGAATTTCGCGATAGGCATCCGTGGCGGAATTTCCGTACGCGGTGTTGTAGAGATCGACGTTGCCGGGCAATGGACGCTC
>Ga0070733_10000111_pt1 | contig 75012 bp, 63 predicted proteins | sample Coa_R1_9_FD_66450 | JGI IMG/M metagenome (GOLD analysis project Ga0070733, IMG submission 66450) | Surface soil microbial communities from Centralia Pennsylvania, which are recovering from an underground coalmine fire - Coalmine... | ecosystem: Environmental > Terrestrial > Soil > Unclassified ... | reverse complement strand
AGCGCTCCCGCAGGCACTCAAGGCAAGCGCGACGCCAAGCAGGCTCGCAATAAGATATGAGCGTTCCTTCATGATATCTCCTTAATCATAGCTCTCACGCACCGTTTCGAGCAACGTTTGTCCGAACTCCACGACCGTGCCGTCTCCGTCGAGCACGTCGACGCCAAACCCGGGATACAGGCTGATGAAGCGATCTTGCTTCCAGCGCGCCACCGACCAGCGGTCGCGCGCCGCCTTCTCATAGGGCCAGGACGGCATCCCTTCTCGGTCCGAGCGAATATCGCGTCCGTCCGACGTGCGGACTCGCACCTGGAAGCCCTCGACGCGGGCGATCTTCATCTCTAAGGTGCCGATTCTCATGCTCTGCCGTTGGGGCTTCTCAATTGTCTACCGAATGCGAGGAATTATGGTCGGGCTGACTGGATTCGAACCAGCGATCTCTAGTCCCCCAGACTAGCGCGATAACCAAGCTTCGCTACAGCCCGTCGGATTTTTCCCTTTTTGCGGCGTGGGCCGCTCCTCCCCTCATCACGGCTTCACTCGCCGAGGATTTCGACGAGCGCGCGCAGGGCGAGGCGATAGCCCGCAGCTCCAAGGCCGCTCACGACGCCTCGGCAAGCGGCTGCCGTGACGCTTCGGCGGCGAAATGCTTCGCGGCCGGCGACGTTCGACAAGTGTACTTCGACGACCGGGATGCCGATCGCGGCGATTGCGTCGGCAATCGCGTAGGAATAGTGGGCGTAAGCGCCTGGATTCAGCACGACGCCGGCATAGGCTTTGCGAGCCGCGTGAAGTGCGTCGACGATTTGGCCTTCGCCGTTGTATTGCTCGCAACGCACCTCAACTCCGGCGGCAGATGCTTCGCGCGCGATCGCTTCGTTGACCTCGTCGAGCGTCTGCTTCCCATAGATCTCCGGGTCGCGTTCGCCGAGCAAATTGAGATTCGGGCCGTGCAGCACCAAGACGCGCATCGTGCTGGCTTCGTGGAGGAAAAGCGCGAGCCTTTGCGCCAGAGGCGCTCATGCCCGATACGATTTTGGCGGCATCGGCCGCCGGCGCCGCAATCGCGGTGGCCGCCGCGATCACCACCGAACTGGTCGCCGAGATTCGCGATCGGCACGATCTCTGGCCGACCGCAAGCGCGGCCGTCGGACGCCTTACGACCGGCGCGGCGCTCTTCGCGGCGACGAATCTGAAAGGGAACGAACGGATTTCCCTGCAGATCGCGGGCAGCGGTCCACTCGGAACGGTGGCGGCCGACAGCTGGCTGCTCGACGAGCAGACCATCGGAGCGCGGGGATACGCGCGCAACGGGCAGGTCGAACTGCCGATCGACTCACGCGGAAAGTTCAACGTCGCCGGCGCGATCGGCGAAGGATCGCTGCACGTCACACGCTCGAGCGAGGGCGGGCGACCCTACGTCGGGGTCGTACCGCTGGCATCGGGCGAGATCGCCGAAGACCTCGCTCATTATCTGGGACAGTCCGAACAGACTCCCAGCGTCGTCGCGCTCGGCGTGCTCGCAAATCCCAACGGGATCGTCGCCGCGGGCGGCATTTTGGCTCAAGTGCTGCCGGGTGCCGACGAGCGAGCGTTATCCGCACTCGAGCGGCGCGCGCTCGCGATGCCGCCGGTTACGCAGCTGATCGCCGACGGCGCCGACGCCGCAGCGCTGCTGCGCGCGCTGACCGGCGATTCCGAGCTTCGTTCGTACCGTTCGCTCGACGTCCGCTTCGCCTGCCGCTGCAATCGCGCCAAGGTCGAATCGGTCTTATTGGGCCTGGGACCCGACGAGCTTCTCGCCCTAACACGCGAACGAGATACCACCGAAGCAACCTGCGAGTACTGCAAGACACAATACGTCTTTACCTCAAAAGAACTCCGCACACTGTTGGATAGGATTTAGCCCCTTTTGTCATCCTGAGCGCAGTCGAAGGATGACATTGCTACGGGGGGAGGACCCGGATGAAGCGGCGGGTGCCTACGGAGAGGATGGCGGGGGCGGTGGCGGTCCAAAGTTGTTTTTGGTCGGTTGCGAGTTCGCCGTCGATCTTGACGGCGTTGCCTGCGATCAGTCGTTCGGCTTCGCGGCGACTTTGGGCGAAGCCGGATTTGACCAGGACGTCGGTTAGGCGTTTGCAGTCGCCGATCTCGATCTCCGCGAGATCCTCGGTGGGAATCTCTTTTCGCTGAACGGTGCGTTCGAAGAAGTCGCGCGCCGCGGAGGCGGCCTCCGAGCCGTGATAGCGCGCGACGATCTCCGCGGCGAGGCGCTTCTTCTCTTCCATCGGGTTGAGCTGCGCCGCCGCGAGGCCGTCGGCCAACTCGCGGCTCTCCCGCTCCGGGCGAAATGCGGCCAGGCGCGCGTAGATCGGCAGAAGCTCGTCGGAAATTCTCATCAGCTTGCCAAACTGTCCGGCGGCCGGCTCGTCAACGCCGACGTAGTTGCCCAGCGACTTGCTCATCTTCTTCTCCCCGTCGAGCCCAACGAGCAACGGTACGGTCGCGCAAATCTGCGGCCGCTGTCCAGACTCGCGTTGAAACTGGCGCCCGAGCAGCAAATTGAAGAGTTGATCGGTCCCTCCAAGCTCGACGTCGGCTTCGATCGCGACCGAATCGTAGGCTTGCGCGACCGGATAGAGCAGCTCGTGCAACGAGATCGGCGCGCCCGCGTCGTAGCGTTCGCGAAAATCGTTGCGCTCGAGCATCTGCGCTACCGTCGTCTTCGCCAAGAGCTTCACCAGATCGGTGAAGTTTAATTTGTCCAGCCATTCGGAGTTGTAGCGGATTTCAATCCGGTCGAGATCGAGCACTTTGCCGGCCTGCTCCGTGTACGTCTTCATGTTGGCTTCGATCTCTTCTTGCGAGAGCTGCGGGCGCGTGACGTTGCGGCCGCTGGGGTCGCCGATGCGCGCGGTAAAATCGCCGATGATCAACGTGACGCGATGCCCCGCCTGCGCGAAACGCTGCAGCGGATGCAGCACGACCATGTGGCCGAGATGCAGATCGGCGCTGGTCGGGTCGATTCCCAGCTTGACGCGTAACGGACGCCCGAGCGCAAGCCGCTGCTCGAACTCCGTTACCGTTTCGACGTGATCGAAACCGTCGAGCAGTTCCGCAACGTTGGCGTTCACGACCGCAGCTCGACGATCGTAACGCCGGTGGAGCCTTCGTCTTCGGTGCCGTAACGGAAGCTCGTCACCGCAGGATGCGCGCGCAAGTACTCCTGTAGGCCGCGCCCCAGCAGGCCGGTGCCCTTGCCGTGAATCAACCGTAGCGGTGAGTTCCCGGCGAGCAAAGCATCGTCGATCCAGCGCTCGACCAACGGCTCCGCTTCCCCGTAACGCTTTCCGCGCACGTCGAGTGCCGCCGTCGTGCGCCCCGCAGCCGCCATTCGCGCGTCTACGCCCCGCGCAGCGGTTCGGACGGTTTTCGCTCCGCCCGTCTCGCGCCGAACGTCGCTCTTCTCCACCATCATCTTCATCGAACCGACCGAAACGAGCAGCCTCTCATCCCAATCCTCTGCAACGACTCCCTCCTGGTTCACCGAAAGAATGCGAACGCGATCGCCGGGCGCGTACGTTCGCTCGTCGCGCTCGCGCTCTTCTTCCGGGCGAATTCCAAGGTCGTGATGAATCTGCTCGATCGTCTGCGCCAGCAACGCCGTCTGCGAGGGCGTAACTCGCGGTTTGCGCGCGCTCGGCCCTTGCGAGCCCGATTCCGCCGACCGGCGCGCCAGTTCGCGCACGAAGTCGCGAAGGGCCTGTGCTAAGCGGTCTTCGGCACCGGAGCCGAAACGCCGGCGCGCCGCGTCGAGGTCGGCGCGATCCCGCGCCACGAGTTCGCGCTCGACCGCAAGATCGCGGCGCTCGCTCTCGAATCGCAGACGCTCCTCGCGCAGCTCGCTATTGCGCAACGCAAGCTCGGCCAGCGCCGCTTCATAGTCGCGTTCGCGATCCTCCATCAGCGCCGTCGCGCGATCCACGATTACCTGCGAAATACCGAGCCGGGCGGCCAGCGGAAAGGCCAGCGACTGCCCCGGCGCGCCGAGGTCGAGCTCGAACGTCGGCTTAAACGTCGCGGGGTCGAAGCGTACGCTGGCATTCGCGACGCCCGGCGTGGCGTGCGCGAAGAGCTTGAGCTCCGTCGAGTGCGTCGACACGATGGCCCGCGCGCCGCTTGCGAGCAGCCACTCCAGCATCGCGATGGCAAGCGCGACGCCGGCCGTCGGCTCGGTCCCGCCGCCGATTTCGTCGACGATCGCCAGCGTGCGCGCGTTTGCGCCCTCCATCACTTCGCGCATTCGTTGCAGGTGCGCCGAAAACGTCGACGTGTTGGCGACCAGCGACTGTTCGTCGCCGATGTCGGCAACGACGCGCTCGAAGCGGCCGATACACGTACCGGCGCCGGATGGAACCTGCATGCCGCAGTACGTCATCACGACGAAGAGCCCGGTCATCTTTAGCGCCACGGTCTTGCCGCCCATATTGGGACCGCTGATGACGAGCAGTCGCGTCTGGTCGCCGAGCGTCAACGATTGCGCAACGGCGCGCTCGTCGAGCAAGGGATGCCGGCCCCCCGCAATGGTGACGGCCGGTTCGTCACTCAACTCGGGCATCATCCCACGGCTCACGCGGGCGAGTTCGGCCTTCGCGGCGAGCAGATCGAGCACGGCCAAAACCTCGACGTTTGCGTCGATCTCGACGGCAGACCGGCCGACGTTCGCGGACAAAGCCTGCAAGACGCGCTGCACCTCGCGCTCTTCTTCGATCTGCAGCGTTCGCACGCGGTTGTTGCTCTCGAGGGCCGCGAGCGGCTCGACGAAGAGCGTCTGCCCGCTCGAGCTGGTGTCGTGAACGATGCCGGGGAGCGCGCCCGCGAGCTCAGCTTTGATCGGGATGACAAAGCGCCCGTCGCGGATCGTGACCACGCGGTCTTGAATTACTTTGGCATACTTCGCGCCGTTGAGAATCGCACTGATACGGTCGCGCGCGTCCGATTGCGCCTGGATGAGGCTGCGCCGGATGCGACGCAGCGCGGGCGAGGCGCGATCCAGCACGGTGCCGCGCTCGTCGATGGCGTCGATCAGGGAGTTTTGCAGTTCGCGCAGCGGCGTATACGGCGCCACGACCGCGTGCAGGTCCGGATGCTCCCGCACAGTCTTATACGCGGCCGCCGCGGCCGCCAACGCATCGCCGATTGCACGCAGTTCGCTCGGGCCGAGCGTCTGCCCGACCGTCGCCGCCTCGGTAAGCGCCACCGTTTCCATGGCCGGCATGATCGTGACGTCGGCACTCGCCGCGAGCGAGCGCATCGCCTCGGTGCGCAGCTGCTCGCGGCGCACGGCCTCGAAGTCGGATTGCGGCAGCAGATCGTTTGCCAAAGCGCGACCGCGCTGCGTGCGTGTCGCGCTCACGACCCGATCGCGCACGCCGGCGAAATCGAGTGCGTCGAGCGTGCGGGCGTCGGCGATCGTCATCGGAAGCGTTCCTAGGATGAGAGCTTCTTCTTTACCAGCTCGTTGGCCAGTGCGGGATCGGCCTTCCCCCGCGAAGCCTTCATCACTTGGCCGACGAGAAAACCAAGCACGTTCAGCTTACCGGCTTTATAATCGGCGACGACTTTTTCGTTGGCGGCGAGGACTTCGTCGACGAAGCCTTCGATCGCCGAGGGATCGCTGGTCTGCGCGAGGCCCTCGCGCTCCACGATATCGCTGGGCGAGCCGGCGCCCTCCCACATGCGGCCCAGCAGCTCTTTGGCGATCTTCGAGTTGATCCGTTTGCTTTCGACCAGCGAAATCAGTTGGGCGAGATCTTCGACCGTTACCTTGGAGTTGGCGACGTCGACGCCGGTCTCGTTAGCCAGCCGGGAAAGTTCGCCGAGTACGAAGTTGCTGGACTGCTGAGGATTTCCGCTGCGAACAACGACGGCATCGAAGTACCGCGCCAGCGAAAGATTGTCGATGAGCTGCGTGGCTGCGTTGACCCCCAAGCCGTACTCGCCGGTATAGCGTTCGAAGCGCTGCCAGGGCAACGTGGGAAGTTCGGACTTCAAGCGTTCGACGTCGTTGCGAGCAACCGCGATCGGCGTGAGATCGGGATCCGGGAAGTACCGATAGTCGTGTGCCTCTTCCTTGCTGCGCATCGGATGCGTGACGCCGTGCAGCTCGTCCCAGCCGCGGGTCTCCTGCACGACGCGCCCGCCCGAATCGAGAATCTCGATCTGCCGAGCGATTTCGCTGGCAATCGCGCGCTCGACGGAACGAAACGAGTTCATGTTCTTGATCTCGCTCTTCGTTCCGAGCTGCGTCGTGCCGGCCAACCGGACCGAAACGTTGGCATCGCACCGCAACGAGCCTTCCTCCATCTTGACGTCGCTGACCTCGAGGGCGAGGAGCGTCCGGCGCAGCGATTCCAAATAGGCGACGGCATCACGCGCGCTATGCAGCTCCGGCTCCGAGACGCACTCCATCAGCGGAACTCCCGCGCGGTTGAAATCGAGCAGCGAATACGCGCTGCCGGCGATGCGGCCGTCGCCGGAACCCGCGTGCGTCGATTTCCCCGTGTCTTCTTCCAGATGAACGCGCGTCAGACGGCACTGCTTCATCGTGCCGTCCTCTAGCCAGTACTTGACGACGCCCCCAACGGTTAGCGGCATGTCGTACTGCGAAATCTGGTAGTCCTTGGGCATGTCGGGATAAAAGTAGTTCTTCCGGTCGAACTTCGAGAAGGCGGGAATCTCGGCGTCGAACGCCAGGCCGGTTCGGACGATTTGCTCGATCGCTTTGGCGTTTGGCACCGGCAGTGCACCGGGCATGCCCAAACAGACCGGACACGTCTTGGTGTTCGGCTCGCCGCCGAACTCGTTGCGGCATCCGCAGAACATCTTCGTCGCCGTCTTGAGCTCGACGTGACACTCGATCCCGATGACGGCCTCGTACGCTGGATTCACGAGCGCACGGCTCCGGTCTCGGGGGGGTGCGCGCTTGCGTGATTGGTCGCACGCTCGTACGCGTGCGCGGCGCCGAGCAGCAGTTGTTCGCCGAAGAGCGGCGCGCACAGTTGCAGGCCAAGCGGCATCGGGAGCCGGCCGCCCTCGGGCACGGTCCAGCCGCAGGGAACCGAGAGGGCCGGCACCCCGGCCAGCGACATTGGAATCGTATAGTAGTCCATCAAATACATGCTGTAGGGATCGCTCTTGGCGTTGAACTCGAAGGCCGGGCAGCTCGCGGCGGGGCAGGCGATGAGATCGCACTGCGCAAAGGCGCGCGCGAAATCGCGCCCGATCAAGGTGCGCGCTTTCTGCGCGCGCACGTAGTAGGCATCGTAATAGCCGCTCGAGAGCGCGTACGTTCCGATCAGTATCCGCCGTTTGACTTCAGCGCCGAAACCAGCGGCGCGGGTGTTGTCGTACATCGCTGCAACGTCGTTGCCCTCAACCCGCAAGCCATACCGGACGCCGTCGAAGCGGGCTAGATTCGACGAACACTCCGCCGGTGCGATCAGATAATAAGTTGCCAGTCCGTAGTCGGCCGTCGGCAGCGAGACCTCGACCAGCTCGGCTCCAAGCCGCTCCAACTCGCGATACGCCTCGCGATAGAGCGCGTCGGAGCGCTCGCCCAAAACCTTCGTGTCGAACTCTCGCACGAGGCCGACCCGCAGGCCCGTCAGATCCGAGCGCAACGAGTCGGCGGTGCGCCCTACCGGCCGGTTGAGCGAGGTCGCATCCATCGGATCGTACCCCGCCATAAGATCGTAGGCGAGCGCCGCGTCTTCGACGGTTCGCGTGAGCGGCCCAATTTGATCGAGGCTGGACGCAAACGCGATCAAACCATAGCGCGAGATTCGTCCGTACGTCGGCTTGAATCCCACTAAGTTGCAGAATGCGGCCGGCTCGCGAATCGAACCGCCGGTGTCGCTTCCCAATCCAATTGCCGCCTCGGAAGCGGCAACGGCCGCGGCCGAGCCGCCGCTCGATCCGCCGGGGACGCGGCTCAAATCGTAGGGATTGCGCGTGACGCCCAGAGCCGAGTTTTCGCACGAGCTGCCCATCGCGAACTCGTCGCAGTTGGCCTTGCCGATGGGAATCGCGCCGGCCTGGATCAAGCGCGCAACTGCGGTGGCCGAATAGGGCGCAATCCAGTGCTCTAAGATCTTGCTGCCGCACGTCGTTCGCGTGCCTTCCAGGCACATGTTGTCCTTTACCGCGATCGGTACCCCCGCGAGCGCCAGCCTTTCTCCGGCGGAGATGCGCTCGTCGACGCGCGTGGCATAGGCTCGGGCGAGATCGTTGAGCGCAGTGAGGTAGGCGCCGACGTCGCCTTCGACGGCATCGACCTGTGCCAGCGTCGAAGCCGTGATCTCCGCGGCGCTGATGCGCCCGGCGCTCACATCGCGCGCAATTTCCGCGGCGGTCATTGCGCGATGATGCGCGGCACGCGGAAGAATCCGCCCTGTCGCTGCGGAGCCCCCTCGAGGACGACCTCGCGATCGAGGCACGGCCGCTCGACGTCCTCGCGCAGGACGTTGCGCGACTCGACGACCTGCGCGGTCGCCGGAACGCTGGCGGTATCGAGCTCTTCGAGCGCGCGAACGTGCCCGAGCAACTCGCCCAGTTCCTTTGAAAAACGTTCGATCTCGTCGTCGCTCAAGGCGACGCGCGCCAGCTTCGCGACGTAACGGATGTCAATCGTGTCGGGTGTCAATCTCAAAATGCTCCAACTGGACCAGCGTCTCGACGTGCCCGGTTTGTGGAAACATATCGAAGGGCTGCACCACACCGAGGCGATAGCCCTTGGATACCAAGAACTTCAAATCCCGTGCGAGCGTGGCCGCGTCGCAGGAAAGGTACCAGACGTTCCGCACGCGAGCCTGCGCGATCGCGCTCAGGACGGCCCCATCGCAACCTTTGCGCGGCGGATCGAGAAAAACGACGTCCGCCTCTTTCAAAATGCGCGCCACCTTGGGGACGCCGGCCAACTGCTCGACTCGCCCGGCTTCAAAGCGAGCGTGGCCCTCCAACGCGTTGAGACGCGCGTTCGCCTCGGCTTCGGCGATCGCGTGCCGGTTCTCTTCGATGCCCGTAACGTTCCAGCCGTGCCGCGCAAAGTAGAGCGCGAAGGTTCCCGAGCCGCAGTAGAGGTCGACGATGTTGCCGGGCCGTTCCAGCCACGGTTCGATAAGGTTGAAAATTCGCTCGAGTATCTCGACGTTGATTTGGAAGAACGAGGCCGCCGAAAAACGATACCTGACGCCGCCGGCAGACTCTTCGATCTCACCCTCGCCGTCGAGCAACTGATAGTGCCGGCCGAGGATGGCGTTCTCGCCGGAAAGACCGTAAGAGTTGCCGACGCCCGCGACCGCGGGCAACTCTCGCCGAAACGACGCCGCGATGCCGCGCGCGTCCCCGATTGCGTCGGGCGTCGTCACCGTGAGCACGACCTGGCCCGTGGCGCGCGCCACGCGCGCAACGAGGTGACGCGCGCCGCGAAGCATCGCAGCGATGGTTGAGTCACCACGCCGCTCGACTAAGGCGGCAAGTACCGCGTCGAGTTGCGGCGCAACGATCGGACAGGCAGCGATCGGAACGACGTCGTGGGAGCGCTGCCGGTAAAAACCCAGCGCCGGGGGCTTCGAACGATGGTCGACGACGACGGCCATCTTGTTCCGGTAGGCGCGCGGCTCGTGCATGCCGATCGTTTCGCGCACCTCGACTTCCGGAATGCCGCCGATGCGCAGCAGGGCATTGCGCACGACGTCGCGCTTCCAGCGCAGTTGCGCGTCGTAGGCAAGGTGCTGGAGCTGGCATCCGCCGCAGGCTCCGAAGACCGGGCAGAAAGGACGCGCTCGCTCGCGCGACTCGACCAGCAGCTCGAGCATTTCGGCGACCGCGTAGCGCTGTTTGACCGTGTCGATGCGAATGCGCGCCCGCTCGCCGGGGAGCGGGCCAAAACAAAAGACGACGATACCCGAGGCTCGGCCGACACCTTGCCCGTTGGCCAGAACATCCGTAAATTCGACTTCGAGTTCGTCGCGGAGTCTCAGCGTGTCATCCTGAGCTTGTCGAAGGACGAAGGATTTAGGCGCTGTGTCGCTGCTCGTCAAGCGCTTTGAGCAACGAGTTCGCTTCGTCGATCAGGTGTTGGATGCGCTGCGTCGTCGGATCCTCGATCGTCTCGCTGGATGCCAAGCGGTAGATCACGTACGTCAGTGCCGCGGCTAAGCCCGCTACGCCCACTCCCAGACCGATCCACAGCATCTTACGCGACTGCATCACCGTCCCTTATTCGCGGCATAGGGCGCCAACTCCCTATTTCGGCGGCGCGAGAGCGCTGCCGGCCAGCCGCACGTCGTCCAGGAACTGCTGCGTGGAGAGCTTCGAGTAGCCGTCGCCGTGCACCCCAAAGTACAGCCAATAGGTTCGGCCGGCGAAGGCGCCGAGATTCCACGTGCCGCTCACCCAGGATCGGTTGTCGTTGACGGACGTGTAGAGGTTCACGACGACGTTCCCGTGATTGTCGAGCAGGTCGGCCTCCTGGTAGGCGAAGGTCGTGTCGGCTTCGTCGGAAAGCTGATAGAGCTTCGCGGTAAGCACGCCGCCCGGCGGAATCGTTACCTCTTGGCAGACGCCGGAGTTTCCGGTGGGTTCGCCGCGGCCGTTTGCCGTTCCCGAATACTGGTCGTAAGCGCCGCTAAACGGATGATCGCGGGTGACATACGCGCGCATGTCGCCGCACTGATGCCAGCCTCCGTCGACGTTGCCGCTTTCGAACCCGCCATTCGTGACGACGTTTGCGCCATAACCGACTGGGCGGCGCGCGCCGCGTTTGGGTACCTTGAAATGCCCGATCACGGTATGCCGGTGCGGCCTGGCGGGCGCTGCCGAGACGGCGAGCATGGCGACGGCCAAGAGCGCCGGCCAAAGGCGCTCAACTCGCGCCATCGAGATGCCGCCGATCGTCGAGCGCTAGTACGGAGGCGCCGCCTCCCTCCATTGCAATGCGCGTTATCCCGCCGGGCGTAAAGCGCTGCGCCGGTGCGAGGCCCAGCACCGAGAAGACGGCGTGCAGCACGCCGGCGTGCGTGACGACGGCGGCGGCGGCGAAATCTTGCCCTGTTAGGTCGTCGAGAAACGACTTGGCACGCGCGCTGACCTGCGCGAACGATTCGCCGCCCTCGGGCGTGTAAAGCTTGGCCGCCGTTGAATCCAGGCCGGTGAGGCGCGGATCGGCCGCAACGATTTCATCCCACGTCAGCCCCTCCCAACGCCCGAAATCAAACTCTTGCAGACGATCGTCGACGACGACGTCGACGCCGCTGGAGTCGCCGACCATGCGTGCCGTCTCCGCCGCGCGCGCAAGATTGCTCGAATAGATGCGAGCGAACGGCTCGGACCGCAACGCCTCGGCGATTGCCAGCGCTTGAACGCGTCCAAGCACCGACAATGGCAGATCCGTCCTTCCCTGGAAGCGCCGCAGCGCGTTCCAGTCCGTCGGCCCGTGCCGAATTAGGGTCAAGCGCACGGCCCAACTGTTCGGGTCCGGGCGAAGCGGCTCTTGCCGAGGAGTTGGCTCCGCAAGCGCCAAGGGGCAAGTCGTTCCCGGCTTCCAATCCGGAGAGGTGGCAGAGCGGCTGAATGCACTCGCTTGGAAAGCGAGCAGAGGTGATGAGCCTCTCGAGGGTTCGACTCCCTCCCTCTCCGCCAGTCCGACGGCTAGCTTAGGAGGCGCACCAGTTGACGTGGGCCGTGTAGGTTAAGGTCGAACGGCCGCCCGCGGGAACCCGAACGTTCCAGCTTGCGGTGGAGGCCGACGATTTTGCGTGCGGCAGGTTCTCGTCGAGTATCTGCCAGTCGCCTGGGATCGGCTCCACGACGAGAACGTTCTGCGGCGCGCTCTTCGCGTTTGCCAGAACGATCCGATAGGAGCTGTCGGATCCGCAACCTTCGAGGTGGAAATCGGTCTGTATCTTGCGCGCCGTTACGTCGAACGAATCGCCGACGTGCAGGCGCACGGTTTCGTTTTTCGGCGTGTGATCGATCGAGTCGGATCCTAGGAACTGCGAAAGACCGTGCGAGTCGTTCTTATATAGGCGCACGATTCCGCCCGGCAGCGGAATGCCAAGCTCGCCGCCGCGGTTCTCAAACGAAACGTAGGCGCCCACGGGCAGGCGATCGCCGATATCCGGTTCGGCATTTCGGTAGTAGTCCGGCGAGCCGCGCAGTTCGAGCGTCTCGTGAATCGGGACGTTCTGCGCGATCAGCAATGTGAGCTGCTTCGTCTCGTTGTCGAGGATCGTCGTCGGACGCGCGAGCGTGTAGAGATGGTATTCGAAGTAGCTCTCTTGCGAGACGCCCGCCTGGGCCGATGACGTAACGCGAGCAATCGCCGAATAGGCATTGTTCATCTGAGGCTGGACGACGTTGACGTTACCGGCGACGAGTTGCAGACGCGCGTTTTCGTAGGACTCACCGCTCGTGTTCGAGAGCGTGACGAGACCGGTGAGTCCGAGGCGCGAACCGTCGGCGGAGACGACGCCCACGTAATCGGCGCGCCAGGTCATGCCGCTGGTGAGATAACTCAAATCCAAGGTTTCGGATAGCGCGCGCTCGCTCTCCAGTTGCAGTACCAGCGTCGGGCGCTCGCGAAAGGCGCCGCCGGAATCGGGAAAGACGATGTGACCGCGCACGCCGGTCTCGATGCCGTCCTTATATTTCAGCAGGATGCCGCCGTTTACGCTGAGGATCTCCGCCGTTTCACGGGTGTCGCGATCGCCGGCAAAGCGCGCTTCGTGGACGACCGTCACCTGGCGGCCGACGTACTTTCGCAAGAGCGTCTCGCTATCCAAGAGATCGTAGTCGAAGTTCTGCTCGCGCACGGCGATGCGATTACTGCCCCCGACGGGTTCCAGAATCGCCGAGGTGGCGTCCATTTGGGCGCTGACGTCGCGCCAGGCAATCCTGTTGAGCCCTTCCTCCAACGGGACGACGCGGCGGTCGTGAATTAGCGCCGTTCCACCGTTGTAGACGGTGACGTTGAGCGAGAGGCGTTCCCCGACGGTGCTGGCGCGCTCCGCCGGATCGGCCATCGGTTGCAGCGGCGCGGCGAGCGCGGCGAGGATCAACGCGACGAGTGAGGTTCGTATCGGCATGACGCCACCTTCCGAAAATCTAGCTTACTTGCAGAACGGGCAATCGCGACCGCGCGTGACGCAGGCCTCCTAATCGTTCGCGACGCGATCGAGATGGGCGAGCCAAAAATCGAAGCTCGCGCGAGCTTGAGCCTCCAGCATTGCATCGCCGGGAATCACTTCGCGATTGAGGCGGCGCGCGAGCCTCGAGCGGTTGCCGTAGTTGGCATCCATTATGATGTCGGCGTTCTGGAGTTGCGCGACCAAGTCGTCGGGCAGCGACGCTTCCGGCGGAAGCGTGCTGACGACAATCTCCGGCGGATTGGTGGCCGGCCAGGGCTTCGCTTCAAAACGGCGGCAGATCTCGACCACGCGCTGCTCATCGCGTCCCCACACGAAAGTGTACGCGTCGTTCTCTTGAAGTGCTGCCAGAATCGCGCGCGCCGTCGCGCCGTAGCCCAAGATCCCGACCCGCTTGAGCGCGACCGGCTCGTCGACGAACGCCTCGATTGCGGAGCGCGCGCCGGCGCCGTCGGTCGTCGTGCCGAGGGTTTCCCGCCCGAAGAGAATCGTGTTGACCGCTTGCGCGCGACTCGCTTCGTCGGTGCGCGCATCGCACGCCTCGAAGGCCTCCTCTTTGAGCGGATAGGTAACGTTGCAGCCGGCAAAGCCGTCGGCTCGGAGCCGCCGAATCACGCGAGCGCCATCGCCGCGCGTCACGCGAATCGCGAGGTACTCGCCGTCCACGCCGGCCTCTTCGAGGAACCCGCGATGCAGCGCGGGGCTCGCGCTGTGCTCGACGGGATCGCCGATCAACGCCAGACGGATCACCTGCGGCCACGCAACATCAAGCGTTCGAAGAAGCGAAAGAATCGAGTCACGGGAAAGTCCTTACCCTCGATTGGTTCGGTCAGGATCGTATATAGCCCGCACAGCTTACCGCCGAGGACGTCGGTGAAGAGCTGATCGCCAACCACCGCGATCTCGTGCCGGCGCATCGCCAGCCGGCGTTTTGCCCGCAAGAACCCAAAGGGCAGCGGCTTGAGGGCGTTGGGAATGCACTCCACCTGCAGTTGCGCCGCCAGCTGGTTGACCCGGCCCGACTGATTGTTCGAAAGCATGACGATGCGAAAACCGCGCTCGTGGGCCCGGGCCACCCAGGAGATGTGCTCTTCGCTAAGCTCGGTCTCGCGGAAACCCAAGAGCGTATTGTCGAGGTCTACGATGAGGCCGCGTATCCCCGCAGCCTCGAGTTCCTCGTGAGGAACGTCGTGTAGGCGTGGAGCGAAGCGATCGGGCCCGAGCATAGGGGCTTGCCTTCGGAACGGTTATCCCCGGTATCCTCGGGACTCTCCACACGCCCTCCACTCGGCCGCTCGCTCGTTAAGGGAGCCGTCCACATGTTTGCGGGCATACCCACAGTGGAAACACAAGGATTCCACTGAAGACCACAATATCTTGTGGTATGCCGCTTGATGTGGCACAATAGGTAACCTACCGGCTTATAGCGCAGCCATAAAGCTCGAACACGTGTTCGCAATTATCGAGGAGTTCGCATGAAGTTTTCGCGCACCTATTCCGCCCCGGGAAGTCCCTATTCGGGCGTCGCGTTCGAGCCACGGACCTCGCGCATCGTCAACCCCGACGGGTCGGTGATCTTCGAAGCGAAGGACGTGATGGTTCCGGCCTCGTGGAGTCAGGTCGCCGTCGACGTGCTCGCGCAAAAGTACTGTCGCAAAGCCGGGGTTCCGAAATGCACCACGCGAGTCGCGGAGGAGGGCGTGCCGGATTGGCTCCAGCGCTCGATCGCCGACGGTGCCGCCCTCGAAGAGCTGCCCCGCGACGAGCAGTTCGGCCGGGAGCGCGACGCCCGCCAAGTCTTCAACCGCATGGCGGGCTGCTGGACGTACTACGGCTGGAAGTACGGCTACTTCGATTCGGAAGGCGACGCACAAGTTTACTACGACGAAATGTGCGCGATGCTGGCGCGCCAGGTCGGTGCGCCGAACTCACCGCAGTGGTTCAACACCGGCCTGCACTGGGCGTACGGCATTTCCGGCCCGGCGCAAGGGCACTGGTACGTCGACCCGTCCGACCAAACGGCGCGAGCGTCGGCCGATACCTTTTCGCACCCGCAGGTCAGCGCTTGTTATATCCTCGGAGTGGAAGACGACCTCGTCAACGAGGGCGGCATCTTCGACGGCGTGCTGCGCGAAGCGCGCATCTTCAAGGGCGGCTCGGGTAGCGGCGCAAACTTTTCAAAGCTTCGTTCCGCGGGAGAGAAACTGACCGGCGGCGGCACCTCGAGCGGCTTGATGTCGTTTCTGCGGGTCTTCGATCGCGCGGCGGGCGCGATCAAATCGGGCGGCACGACGCGCCGCGCGGCCAAGATGGTCGTGCTCAACGCGGACCATCCCGACATCGAGGAGTTCGTCAATTGGAAGGTCCGCGAAGAGCGCAAGGTCGCGGACTTGGTCATCGGCTCGCGTATCTTTGAAAAGCAGCTCAACGCCATCATTTCGGCCGCTCACGATACGCGCGTTCCCGATACCGCGCGCCTGGATCCGGCCCTCAATGTGTCGCTGCGCAACGCCATTCGCGAAGCGATCGATACGGGCGTTCCGCCCGGGGCGACGCAGAGCGCCCTGGATTATGCGCGCCAAGGCTATACGCGACTGGAGATCGAGCAGTACGACACCGCTTGGGACTCCGAGGCGTATATCACGGTCTCCGGTCAGAACTCAAACAACTCCGTGCGGCTGACCAACGGCTTCTTCAACGCGCTCGACCGCGACGAGGACTGGCTGCTGACCGCGCGCACGACCGGCGACGTCGTCAAACGCATCAAAGCACGAGACCTTTGGGAGCAGATTGCCGTCGCGGCGTGGCAGTGCGCCGATCCCGGCTTGCAGTTCGACGACACGATTCAAGAATGGCATACCTGCCCGAACGACGACCGCATCAATGCCACGAACCCATGCGTTACGGGCGACACGCTGATCGCTACTGCGGACGGTCCGATGCGAATCGGCGAACTCGTCGGCAAGGCGGTCTTCGTTATCGGCGGCGACGGCAAGCCGCATTTCGTCAATCACATCTTTCCGACGGGCAACAAAATCGTTCACCGTTTGCAGACGGCCGGCGGCTACGAGCTCGAACTCACCGCCGATCATCAGGTGTGGACGGAAAACCGCGGCGACGTTCCGGCCCATGAGCTCCGCGCCGGCGATCGCCTTTCGCTGAGCGGCTCGGGTTTTGGCAACGTTTCGCTCGACGAACGTTTGGCTTTTGCCGTAGGAACCGCAGTAGGTGAAGGCGACGACATCGAAGCCGCGGTTCTCACCGACGTCACCGCGGGAATCAACGCCGCGAAGCTGGTCTCGCCCGCGCAGGTTCATTCGGCTCAAACGTCGCGCGTTTCGATGCGCAGTAAGACTGCGATTCACGGAACGACCGGCGGCCGCCCGATCGTCGAGTTTTGCACGTACTATGCCTCGATCGAGGAAGGCAAAGCGCGCAAGGTCTTCACCGACGCCGTCTACGATCTCGATCGCCCGACGACCGCCGCGCTCCTGCGCGGTCTTTACACGGCCGACGCGACCGTTTGTGAAGATCGGACGGGCGCGGTCTCGATCGAGCTTAAGTCGGCGTCGTCGCCGTTCTTGAAGCAAGTACAGTACATGCTTCTCTCGTTCGGCGTTCGCGCCGATCTCCGCGCTGAAAGCTTACTTCGAATTCCCGGCGGATTTATGGCCGCGTTCGAACGGTCGGTTGGGTTTCATCAGGCCTCGATCAAAGCGACGGCCTTGGCGCTGGTCGCCGGCGGCGATACGGCGTCCTCCGAAACGCTCAGCGACGAGTTCTTCTCGTTCGAGCCGATCGGTAAGGCCGACGTCTTCGATCTAACCGAATCCGAAACGCGGCACTTCGTCGCCAACGGTCTGCGCGTGCACAATTGTTCAGAGTATGTTTTTATAGATGATACGGCGTGCTTTGCGCCCGAGACGCGCATCAGCACGCCCGACGGCCTACAAACCGTCGAAGAGCTTTTCGAGCGGCAAGAGTCGGGACAACGCGTCCTCATCACGACCGACATTCATTCCGAAGTGGATCATCGCCGCCTTAGCGCCCATCGTCCGGCCTACATAACGAAGGTCGGCGAGCGCGAAGTCTTCTCCATGAAGCTGGCCGACGGCCGCGAGATCCGCGCGACCGGCGACCACAAGTTCCTCACCGCCGACAGCGGCTGGAAGCGGCTTGACGAGCTCAAAATGGGTCTGGACCGCATTGCCATTCGCGAGTCGGGGAACTCCGTTGCGTTTGCTTCCGATGCAGCCGACGTCAAGCGTTGGCAGATGCTTGGGTGGCTGACGGGTGACGGCGCCTTCAACAAAGATACGGTCGCATTGGTCTTCGGTCCGCGCGAGCGGCGCACTGCGGAGTATATGACCGCGCAGCTCAACGACCTAAAGGCAACCGCCGTCAATGTTGCTGGCCCCAAAATGGATGCCCGATCCAGCCAGGTATCCGTACAAAACAACGGCGTCATGCAGACCAGCGCATCGCAGACCTCGCTTGTTTCGTATCTCGAAACGCGTTACGGCTTCAAACAAGCGACGGCCCTGCATAAAGACGTGCCCAGCGCCATTCACCGGGTACCTGAGGATCTCAAGGTTGCCTATCTCCAGGGGCTCTTCTCGGCCGATGGCTGCATTCGCGCAAACGGTGCCGCGGCGGAAAAAGAAGTGATGCTGGCCTCTTCTTCTGCCGCGTTGCTTCGATCCGTGCAGCTCCTCTTGAGCGATCTCGGGATCACGTCACGCATCTCGCTGGGTCAACTGCGTCTCCATAACGAGGAGTCGCGCAAGTTCAACTCGTTGATCGGCTTCCCGTGTTCGGCGGAGAAGGAGCTCAAGGCGCGCGAGCTTTTGGCCGGCGAGTTCGACGGGCACGCTAAGAACCCGCGCTCGCCGAAAGTTTTGTCGATCGTTCCCGACGGCTCGACGACCGTCTACGACGTGACCGAACCGGTAACGCATTCGGTAATCGCCGAAGGCATGATCGCGCACAACTGCAATCTCGCCAGCCTGAACCTCGTCAAATTCCTCAACGACGACGGCAACTTCGACGCGCAGCGCTTCGCGCAAGCGGCTCGAATCTGGACGACGACGCTTGAGATCTCGGTCACGATGGGCCAGATGCCGTCGCGGCGCATCGCGGAAAAGAATCACGGCTACCGGACGCTCGGATTGGGATATGCAAATCTCGGCACGCTGCTGATGCGCTTAGGGTTGCCCTACGATTCCGAGGAAGGCTTCGGATGGTGCGCCGCGATCACGTCGCTGATGACCGGCGCTGCCTACCGGACGTCCGCCGAAATGGCGCAGCAGCTCGGCCCGTTCGCGCGTTTCGAAGCCAACCGGGATCCGATGCTGCGCGTAATTCGCAACCATCGCAACGCCGCGTACGCCGCGGATCCCGCAACGTACGAAGCGCTCTCCGTTACGCCGGTGACCCATGCGCCGACACTCTTTACCCAAGCCACCTGGGCGCTGGCGCGCAAGGTTTGGGACGATGCGATTTCGATTGGCGAGGTTGCGGGTTTCCGCAATGCTCAGACGGTCGTAATTGCGCCGACCGGATGCCTTACGGGTACGGCCCTGATTTCGACCGATCGCGGCCTGACGCGTTTACAGCGTTTGGGCAACGTGGAGGGAAGGCAGTGGCAGGATATCGACATTCGGGTGCTGACCGACGACGGCGAGCAGCGCGCGAATCAGTTCTACATTAATGGAGTCGCGCCGACGAGGCGAATCAGGACCAACGGCGGCTATACCATCACCGGAACGCCGGAGCACCGGGTAAAGATCGTCGACCGTACCTCCGGTGAGTTGATCTGGAAGCGCTTTGCCGAAGTCGGCCCGGGCGATACGGTCGCGCTCTCGATGGGCGGCTTCGCCGGCAGCCCGCAGAGCGTCAACTTGCCGCCGCTCGGTGAGGAGCACTGGACCGCCGATTTTACGACTACCGCTCCGACTGCGATGACCGCCAACCTCGCCGAACTCGTCGGCTACTCGATGGGCGGCGGCACGCTGCACGCGAAAGGCCTGCGCCTGCGCGTCGCCGAGGAGGATGGCGACGTCCGCGATCGGCTGATCGCTTTGGCACGCCAGCTCTTCAACATCGAGGCGACGGCCTCGCAGAAGGGCGCCTATACCGAAATCGGGATTCATTCGGTTCCGCTTGCAATATGGTGGCAAGCCTGCGGTTTCGCAAAACACCATCCGGCAAGCGACGCCCGCGGCAAGAGCTATCTCGCTCACGTCCCCGACGCAATTCTCGCTTCGAACGATCCGGTCGTCTACGGCGCCTTCCTGCGCGGACTCTTCGAGGCCGACGGCACCGTCGTCAACGGTGCCGTGCACCTTTCGACGGCGAACGCGAGCCTGGCCGACGACGTGCGAACGGTGCTGCTAACCCTCGGCATTCCAACCAATACCCGGATCGACAAGTCCGGCTGGAGCGGCGCCGATCTCTACGTGTTACGAGTTCGCAACGCGGAGTACGCGCGCGCCTTCGTTAATCGCGTCGGGTTTATCGGCGATCGCAAACGCGCCTCGGTTCGGCCGAGCGACACGTGGCAGGGGACCAAAGGCGACCGCGTCTTCGTGCGAAAGGACGTTCTGCGCACCCTCGTTCCGCATTCCAGCGAGCTTTATCCGCGCACCGCGCTCTACGGCTATCGCCACGCCGGCGCGATCAGCCGCACGGCGGCCTGCGAGCTGCTCGAGAAGACCGGGAGCGTCGAGATAAAAACCGCGCTGACGTTTTTCTACGACGACGTCGCCGCCAACGAAGACGGCGGCGAGCAGTTCACCTACGATCTCTCGGTTCCGGCCAACGTCACATATTTCGCCAACGGCTTCATCTCGCACAATACGATCGGCCTGGTCATGGACTGCGATACGACCGGAATCGAACCGGACTTCGCGCTGGTCAAGTTCAAGAAACTCGCCGGCGGCGGCTACTTCAAGATCGTCAATCAGTCCGTCGATGCCGCGCTGCATAAGCTCGGCTACTCGCAAGACCAGATCGACGCAATCGAGACGTACGCCAAGGGCACGGGCACGCTGGAAGAGTCGCCGCACGTCAACCGGGCGACGCTCAAAGCCAAAGGCTTCGACGAGGATGCGATTGCGCGCGTCGAGGCGGTGCTTCCCAGCGCCTTCGAGCTGCCGTTCGTCTTCAACAAGTTCGTGCTCGGCGAGGAGTTCTGCAAACAACGGCTCGGCTTGACCGAGGCGCAGCTCAACGACTGGAGCTTTTCGCTGCTGCGCGACGGCCTCGGCTTTTCCACGCAGCAAATCGAAGAAGCGTCGGCCCATATCTGCGGTCGCATGACCGTGGAGGGTGCGCCGTCTATCAACGACGAGCATCTGCCGGTCTTCGACTGCGCCACGCCATGCGGCAAATACGGTTCTCGTTACATCCGTCCGCTGGCGCACGTCGACATGATGGCTGCCGCGCAACCATTTGTTTCCGGTGCAATCTCAAAAACTATAAATTTTCCGCAAACCGCGACGATCGAAGACGTCAAAGAAGCTTACCGCTACTCGCACGCGCGCATGATTAAGGCGGTTGCGCTGTATCGCGACGGCTCGAAGCTCTCGCAGCCGCTGGCGGCGAGTTACGACTTCGGCAACGGCGGCGACGAAGCGGAAGTGGCGAACGCGCAGCCGCAGGCCTTCGCGACGCCGATGCAGATTGCCGAGAAGATCGTCTACCGGTACATCGCCAAGCGCCGGCCGATGCCGCAGCGGCGCAGCGGCTACACGCAAAAGGCCACGATCGCCGGCCACAAGGTCTATCTGCGCACGGGCGAATACGAAGGCGGCCAGCTCGGCGAGATATTCCTCGACATGCACAAGGAGGGCGCGGCCTTCCGCTCGCTGATGAACAACTTCGCGATTGCGATCTCGCTGGGGCTGCAGCATGGCGTGCCGCTCGAAGAGTTCGTCGAGGCCTTTACCTTCACGCGCTTCGAGCCCAACGGTCCCGTCGTCGGTCACGACCATATCAAGATGGCGACCTCGATTCTCGACTACATCTTCCGCGAGCTTGCCGTCAGTTATCTGGGACGCTACGATCTCGCACATGTGGAGCCGTCGATGCAGATGGATGCCATGGGGCCCGAAGCGCGCGAGGAGTACGTCGCCGAGGAAGAGGGTGGCGTCAACGTTCGCCCGGTGGGCGTCGCCGAGATGTTCCATCCGGTGAGCACACATCTCCATCCCGGCCAACAGCCCAGGCCGGTCGTGCCCGCGCTTCAAACTCCGCCGACCGCTCCTTCGGGCGGCACCAGTAAGAGCAGCGGAACGGCCGTCGCGGTCATGGTGAGAACCGAGGCGATCAACGCCTCGAAAGCCAAGGGCTATACGGGCAACGCGTGTTCCGAATGCGGCCAGCTCACCATGGTCCGCAACGGCGCATGCGAAAAATGCGATTCCTGCGGAGCAACGTCAGGCTGCAGCTAAGAAAGGCCTCTACTTAGTGCTCATTCGCTGTCGGGGATCAGATAATCGTCGGGGAACTGGTGCATGAAGAACTTCGGCGGATAAGGCGCCTTGATCGGAACGAACTTGGCCGGCTTCTGCGAGAAATCGAAGGAGTCGCCGAGCGAGGCCGCGCGCCTGTCGGCCGGCGCCATTTGATGAAGACCGTAGAGGTCTTCGGCAAAGCGAAGCACGCTGGCCGTTTCGTAGTGCGTGTGCGAGACGTAATCGTGTTTGACGTACGGCGAGAGCATGATGAGCGGCACGCGGAAGCCTAAGCTGTCGCGGTCCTTGTATTCCGGCGCCACCGGGTCGTAGAGGCCGCCCCAATCGTCCCACTGGATTACGATTGCCGTCGAGTTCCAGAACTTGCTCTTGCCCACGGTGTTCACCAGCGCCGCGACCCACGACGGTCCGTAGTCATCAGGGCAGTTCGTGTGGTCGGAGTCGTCGCAAACCGGTGTGATCCAGGTAAAGTTGGCGAGATACCCGTTGCGGACGTCGGTGATGAACTTCCAGTTTGGCGAGATGACGTACTTCCAGTCGTGATGCTTGTAGATGTGCTTGATGGCCTGGTAACCGGACCACGTTCCGCCGTTGCCGCTCGAACCGCTGCCGTACTGGCTTGCGTAGAAGCGCCACGATAAATTCGCCTTGTCGAGCTGGTCGCCCAGGGTTTCATAGTCGAAGCAGGCCTTCTGATACCCTCCGACGACGCGCAATTTCGATATCTTGGCGACTTCGGCCGACTCGTGATCCTCGCAGCCCCAGTAGCCGTCGGGCAAGTCGGCGCTCCAGGCGGCTTGCGCGGCGATGATGTATTGATGCGCGACGAAGCTTTCGTCGAGCTGCGACTGGAACATGCGGTCGGCGAGCGCGCCTTCGTGCGCCATGTCGAAGTAGGGCCGCGACTGATCGTGCGGTACGTACACGTACTGCGAGTGCGGAAAATTAGCGTCGGACCACTCTTTGTTGAAGCCGTTCATCTGGCAGTCCGTACCGGGCAGTTTTCCCGTACCGTTGCACGCCGCAATCATCGCCGCCACCGAGTGATCGATGTCGTAGTACGCTCCGAGCTTGGAAGGCTTGAGCTTGATCGTGCGGTTCTTGGAGTCTTTACCTTCCGTAACCGTATACGCGCCCGGGTAGCCGTAGAACAGGTTGTTGAAGCTGCGGTTCTCTTGAACGATGTAGACGATATGCGTGATCTTTCCGGCGCCGGTTGCGTTCAGGGCGCGCAGGGCGTTACCGCTTTGCATGTACGGCAGCGGGCCCTGGACGTTAGGCGACCCAAGCGAGCAGCCGGCAATCATGGCCGCACCCGCGCAAATGCCAAGCACAAAGCGGGCAAACACCGAAATCTTCATCTACGAGCCTCCACGTAAGCAGTAACGGAGCGACGAGCGACTTCATTTCGACCAGTGGAGCTCAGTTCCATCGTGGCCCCCGCCGAGCGGGGGCCACGCATTTTACGGAATCCTCGTGATATACCCGTTGGTTAGGCCGGCACCGACGTACACGCCGATGACCGTGCGGTCGTACACCGAGTTGGCGCTGACGGGGCCGATAACGGTCGCCGTACCGGCGGTCCAGTTGCGAATCGGCAGGAAGAAGCCATATTCGAGGGTCTTGTTCTTGATGTCGAAGTAGTCGCCGATCACGTTATAGTTGCCGGAGCCGCCCGCCCCGGTGATCCCTTCGAAGTGGGTGAGAATCGACTTCGGCCAGGTGTAAACGAGCATTTTGCTCCCGGCGAGGTTGCGCACGTACGCGTGCGTGCCTTTCTTATCGGTGTATCCGCCGGCGATCGCGACGGCATTGCCGTCCATCCAAATACCGTAGGCCGTCGAGCTGATCGAGCCGGGAAACTCGAGCGTCGAGAACTTCGCGGTAGCAGAGTCGTAGATGAATGCGTGCCCTGACGCGGGATACGTATGCGTAGTGGTCGGGAGGGCACCGGATTTTATAGCATCGTAGTTTCCTACCGCTTTGTAGGTCGCATCGCCGTAGTTGCTGTGGACGATCGTGTAGTTGCACGCTTTGGGCGCGCACATTTTTGCCGGAGCGTCGACGGTAAGATACGACTTCGTCGTCGAGTCGTAGACGAAGCCGTCGGCGTTCGTCTGACCCCGTTTCTCATAGCTGCCGACGAGCCGATAGCCCGTCTGCGTGACGGCTGGGCCATACACGCTGGTCTTGGCCGAACCCGGATACTTAATCGCCGTCCAGAGGCCCGTCTTTCGATCGTAGACGACGCCCACGTTCGAGCCGTTCGCTCGATCTATGAAGCCGGTGATCAGGTTGCCCCGGATGCCCGTCAGAAGGGTTCCAACTGCCTTCGGGAACTGGCCGAGCGGAACGTCGAGCGTTTGCAGCACCGGCGGCCGAGAATCGAAGTGCAGGAAGTTGGCTTGCGTGGACATCGCCGGTACGGCGCCGGAGCCGCTTCCGGCGGCGCATCCCGCCAGCAGCGCGACCGAGAGTGCTACGGTCGCGGCGTGCGAGCACTCGGAGGTAAACGGAAATCTTATCAAGACGTCTCACTATTCATAAAGCAGCGCTGCACTATCCTTAAAGAAGTGTAGCGCAAGGAAGAATATAACTCGGCCATCTTAGCACCCCGCGCCCGGTCTCGTAACCCCTATCGGCCACATCCGGCCCTAAATAGCGCCGCTCCGTCGCGATTACGCGTTAACGTTTCCGCAATTCGGCTGCTTGAGGGCTTTGCGCCGGTAGGCGGAAACACTTGCGCAGCGCGGTGACATTCGACGCACCGATTTCTCGCACGCTGCGGGCGCTACGATAGTCGGCCCCTAAGGCAGAACCGAAATTGTGCCGAAACTAAGTCTGAACTGTAAGGGGGCTTAAATGTAAACTTGCCGCTCGCTATCCTCGTGCCAAAATATTGTGAGGTGTCTTGATGCGAATCGATTTCATGCGGTTTAAACCTCTGCGGTTTCTTCTTCCCATTCTGCTCCTTCTAGCTGCGCCTTGACGTTGATCTGCGCAAGAACTACGCGCGTTCGCAAATCTGTGATTCTTGTTGCGGTTTTCCTATTCGCATCCGGCTGCAGCAACGGGAAGCCGGCATCGCAATCAGTGACGGGCGCGCCAGCGGCACTTCTCTCGGCGACTGGGCGCACCGTCGGTGCAGCCAGGCATACTGCGAGCAACGATGGTAATTTGCGTGCCCGTGAGTCGCGTCCGCCGGTTTTCCTCATTTTTGCCAGGACCTACACAGGTGATCTGGTGAGTGGCACATGTTTCTATCTCGCGCAACCAAGAGGTCGATGGATTATCACCGCAAATCATGTTATCGCTGAAGCCCAGCCGGATAGCATCGTAGCTCGCGTGGGAAATGCTTCGGTCAGACTACGGGTGGTCTCGCAAGATCGAGCCTCAGACCTAGCGGCTTTGCGTCCATCTCAGGCGATCCCGAACACGCCGCTCGCGTTACGAAACACTAGCCCGCACGCGGGCGAAGTCGTCGCCTTCACTGGCTTCCCAATACCCGACGTATTAGGCGCGTCGTCCCCAGCCACGGTTCAAGGGCCGGTCACCGACGATGCCTCTACCGTGGGCGGCAAAGCAGACTTCAAGATAGCAGCACCGGCTACGAGCGGGGACAGTGGCGCGCCCGTGCTAGATGCCGCGGGTTCTGTGGTCGGGGTTGTCATCTATGCCACAAGCGACAGGCGGTCCGCCTATGCGGTTGAGGGATTCAACGTTTTAAAGTTACTTGGAGAGGTCCGATCATGAATAAAACGATCAGCGTTAAGGCGCTGCTTACAATACTGCTGCTCCTTGGTTTTGCCACATCCTCAGCCTTGGCGCTCATTTGTTATCAAAAGGCCTCTGCGAGTAAATTGCAGGCTGAGGCGCTGGGCACGAGCCTGAACGAGGTAAAGATGCAATTAAAGAAGTCCCAATCGCAGTTGAACGACGCGGTCGGTCAGCTAAAACAAACGACGGGGCAGCTTTCGCAAGCACAGGCGGAAAGCCAACGCCGGCTGTCCCTCATCTTCGCGCAAGAGGATAATGTCAACGTGCTTAAGTCTTGCCTGACCGGTGTCGCGGCGGACGACGTGTATATTCGGAAGGGAACGGCCGCGTTCTCCTCCTGGGTCGACAGTAGAAGCGACGATGACTACGCAGCAGCACTTGATAACTTTAAGATGGGCACGGCGGCTTTAGATTCCGTCTCCGCGGATTGCAGCAAAGCGTCTGACCTCATCCAGTAAGCGGTAAAACCCGCTGGGCTGCCGATAGACCGCCTCGAACGTCGGACCGGACCGGAAGGCTGGAGGACCTCGTGTAATATCCCCCGCCGAAAGCGCCGGGATAATACAGAAGGCCTTCCAAACGGGAGGGCGGCCGGTCTTGGCGCAGCGCCCCGCGATCGCGAGGCCGCGCCGAGGCGCGGGTCCGAAGCTACTGTGACGGGCTTATCGCAACCGCGAGAGTGTCGTATCTAATCGGTCCAAAGTTCCTAATCCACCTCGCAGGCATGCCCCCCGACGGATAAGCCCAGATTCCGACTTCGTTTCCACGGTTCGTCGGCTGAACGACGGTATGGCCTTGAACCCAAAACTGAGCATCATTCGCGCGATCGTCCTTGGTAGACAGCGTCACAGTTTTGATGGCTTTTCCCCGGCTGCCAGAAATAGTCACTTGATAGACTTTCACCGGATAACTTGCGAAAGCGTCTCCCCCCACGGCCAGCCCGCGGCCGTCCCATTGGACGGTCGAATATGGGCCAGGAATATCGACCCGGATTATGTTGAAGCCGCTGCTTCCTTCAGGAAGTTCGGTCAGTTGATCGTGTCCGACGACAACGAACAAGTTACCCTTGTTGTCGTAGGAGCAATAATCGGGAACCGCCCAGTCGACGTAAGTCGTTGGGGTGCCTTGCGCGTCTTGGAAGATGGACACCCCGTTCGTGTTTGTCACGGCAAGGTCGCCGGTGGTTGGGTCCACGGCGCAGCCGTACGCGTTGCTGCCCGGGACGCTCAGTGTAGCTATCGGAGTCGTGCCGCCGTGCGCATATTCGATTGCTTCGTCCGGAAAATTTGTGACAACCCAAAGGTCACCCGCAGTATCCACGCACTCGCCGCTCGGCGACACGAGTCCGCTAATATTCCCAACTAGTTTTCCCGACCGATAGCTGTAAACGTGAAGATAGCCGTGAGCGAATCCCCCACCCCCCACGTAGAGTAAGTCCTCGCTCTTGGCGGCTGGGACCATCCATGACCCGATGTGCGAGGTATGTGCGGCAGGAGCCATCGCACCCGTCGCGCCAATCGGCGGCTGCGATCCGCCGCACGCTGCGAGTAGCGCAGACATGGCTGCGGTCACTGCAAAGAGATTCAGAGTGCTAATTCGCATGCGTCACCTCCGATGAGAACGCTAACTTGTGCGCGTTGTGAAGATCAATGTCCGGCGCCTTTGATGCAAGCCCACCTATGGTTGCGTGACGTAAGTTACCCCGGTTGGGTAATAGTCGGCGCGATACTTGACCGGAGGCTTCAGGGAACGGGCCGGACGGCCGCCAGCCGGATAGTTCCAAATCGGAAGCCTGGTGCAGTCGCTGTTGGCGGCTATAAGTTGCGTTGCTTCAGTGGCAGGCAGGTCGTCCGGCTTTCTCGAGACCATAGCCCACTGGTAGAAATAAAGACCGTTGCCGCACCCGCGTCCGCCGCCTCCCTCCGGTCCCCGCTGAAACGTGATTGTGTGTCTCGTTTTGAGTCCAGAGCCGGAGATCGTGGTCTGGTAAATTTCCTCCGTGTAATAGTTGGCGTTGTTGAGGGCGAGGCTGACGTCGAGATACTTGCCGTCCCACTGAATAGCGCCCAGGTAGTATAGGCTGTGATCGAACGTCGCTGACTGAAACGAGCTTCCACCTTTTGGAAGCTCCAGGATCGACGACGAACCTTTCGTCCAGCACTCAAGCCAAAGATTACCGTGAGGGTCGTAGCCGGCCGTGCCATTGTAATCGCAAGCATCGATCTGCTCCGGAGTACCGGATCCATTCGTGAAGATCAGCACCGGTGCAGGAGTGGAATACTCATTGGAACCTACGGTTACGGCAAGATTGCCGGTAGTCGGATCGACCGAACAGCCGCTCGGGCGACCGTCGCCTGCGTAGTCAAGCGTCCGTATGGGCGTCAGCGTGCCGAAGGCGAACTCGGTAATCTCGCTGGTGTAACCGCTGTAGGCTACGACGTAGACGTTACCCCGCGCATCACTGCAAGAGCCAACAGGCTCCGCATTGACGCCGTATTGACCGATTGGATTGGCGGTCATCGACTCTGGATCGTACCTGAACAGCACGACTGAATATTCGTAATCGTTAGAGACGTACAAATAGCCGCCGCTCGTGGCCTTTTCTAGCGTCGCAGAACCCGCGCCCGGCGCGCCAATCGGCGGTTGCAATGCGCCGCAGCCTGCGAGTGCGAGAACAGCCGCGCAGACAGAAACCGCGCGACACTTGCTTTTTGAGATTTGCACGTACATTACCAGCTGAAGATCACTAGCCCGTTACCCGTCGCAGTCTTCCACCCCTTCCAGGTTTCAGATTTGCGCGCACTCCGCTCTATGTACGACGACCCGCCGCCTCCGCCTCCGCCGCCGCCCCCGCGGCCGCTGCTGCCGCCGTTCACACTTTTGGCCGTGCCTCCTACAAAAACGGCGAGGCGCTCTCCTAGAACGACTGGAATCTCACCCAAGACGCGACCTCCAAGCCCGCCCGTCATTGAATATTTCCCTCCTCCTGCTGCACCGCGCGCACGGTCATCCAACTTGACGGCTTTTACGTTCGTGAGCTCCCGCGGAATATGGCGGATTAGCGGAACGGACCCGAATAGCGCGTAGTTAGGACAGGTGGGCACTAACCACAGATGCGGCTACATCCTTATAGGTGCGCGGCTTACCGCGGTTATAGTTTTTGGAACGAGCACGTTGCCGGCTTCTGCGCAGGGTTCTGCGCCTAACGCACCGGCCGCCATCGCGAACGCCTATGCCGAACTGGCGGTGGCTTATGGGCGAGCCGATAAGCCGGCGATTTCGAAGCTGCTGGCCCCCGAGTTCGAGCTTACGGACACGACGGGCGCCCGCGAGAATCTGGCGCGATACATCACGGATTGGAGCGACACGCTCGAGTACTCGTCCGGGCTTGACGTGTCTATTCACGTTGAAAGGCTTACCGTTCAGCGCGACGTCGCCGATGCTGTAGTTCTACTGACGCAGCGCTATCCTCACTCCACGCACGCTGACCTCGATGTCGAGCGCGAAGATGACGGCTGGAGCCTGCGCAACGGAAGCTGGGTCTTAACGACGGCGCGCACCCTAAGCGACACGTTTTACCTCGATGGCAGGATAGCGAGCACCAACGCGCCGGCGGTGCCGCTGACGGCGTCACAGCGTCGCGCTGTCACGGCGCAACTCAAAGAAGTTGCTTGGCCGATTCGCTCGGCCCTCCCGGGCGGAAGCTTGCAGGATCTCGCGCCCCTGCAGGCCGCCATCGGGCCGGCCCGCGTGGTGGCCATGGGAGAGGCGACGCACGGAACCAGCGAATTCTTCTCACTCAAGGATCGCATCTTCCGGCTGCTGGCAACGAAGATGGGGTTTACCGTCTTCGCGATGGAGACGCCATGGGTCAGCGGTCTTGCGATCGACAAATACGTGACGACGGGGCAGGGCGACGTCCGCGCGGCACTATCGGATACGTTTGCCGTGTGGGACAACCAGGAAGTGCTCGATCTCATCGAGTGGATGCGCGCCTACAACCTGACTCGAGGCAATCGGCCGCCGTTGCGCTTCGTGGGAATCGATATGCAAGACGATGCCACCGCCCTGAGTGCGGTCATTCTGCGCTTCGTAAAGGCCGCACGCCCGGCCGACTTGCCGCGGGTCTCCACCGCGCTTGCGTGCCTACGAGCGGCCGGCGGTGCAACGTCAGATTGCGCGCGGGCGATCGCGCAAGTCGAAATTACGGTGACAAATGAAGCGCGAGGCGCGCCGCTGCCGCGCGATGAGATTCTACAGGCGGAGCATGCCGTTACCGTGGCCCGCGAACAGGCTCAAATGGACGGTGAGCCCGCACAAGCCGACCAAGTCAACTCGCGCGATCGTTCGATGGCGCAGAACCTCGAATGGTTCGCCACGACGGCGTTCCCGGACGCGCGAATCGCCGTTTGGGCGCACGACGGTCACGTCATGACGTCGAGTGAGGGCGCGATGGTTCCGATGGGAACGTATCTCTGCAAACGCTATGGTGAAAACTATTACGTTATCGGCTTTGCGTTCGACCGGGGCAGCGTCAGCCCCAACGGCATCACCGCAACGGTTGCGGTGCCTCCGGCGCCTTCCTACGCGGTCGAGCCGCTCTTACGTTCGACCGGCGAACCGTTGTTTGGGCTCAATCTCAAGCGGATTCCCGCCGACACCCCGCTTGGGGAGTTGCTATCGAGCGAGCAACCGATGCGAACTCTCGGCGCCTTCACGAGTACCACCGACCTCGCCGACTCGCAGACTTTTGGGAACGTGCGCCTGATAGACTCGTTCGACAGCCTGATATTCGTGGACGAAATGCATGCGGCACATTCCTTTGAACTGCAGCACCCTCCCGTGGTGCGGCCGCTCACGCTGCCGGCCGGGTCCGGCGGCGCTACGTGGACGACGAAGTGGCTCTTTGCCAGTTCGGATCCGAGCAGCTATCGGGCCAGCGGAGATGCGCCCTCGGCGGCGTATCCTTCGGGACTGCTGTGGTTATCGTCGGTTTCCAATATCGGATCGGGCTATACCGCCGGGACGATTCCCGTGGCAGCCTATCGCGGGAAGCGGATTCGCCTGACCGGGGTGCTTGCGGCCGCGGGTGTCGAGAAGGGCGCTGGAGCGTGGATGGTCGTCTCGGGAGCGAAGGGCAAGGTTGAATCGTTCGATTATATGCTGGACCGCTCACTGCAAGGGACGACGGGTTGGACGCCGTTTACGATTCTGCTCGACGTACCAAAGGACGCCGGCGCCATCAGGTTCGGGCTGCTGCTGCGCGGGCGTGGGCAACTGTGGACAACGAATCTCGAGGTGCACTAATGCTTCGTTTCACGGCATCGTCGCTCATCGTGCTTCTCCTCGTCTCCGGATCGGCTCGCGCCGTAGCGCCCGGAATTCACAAGATACGGCACGTGATCATCATCATGCAGGAGAACCGTTCCTTCGATAGTTACTTCGGAACGTTTCCCGGCGCCGACGGCATTCCCATGAGCCATGGCGTACCGCAGGCATGCGTTCCAAGTCCCCAGACGAACTCGTGCGTCCGGCCCTATCACGATCCAAGCGATGAAAACATGGGCGGTCCGCACTCGGCCAATGCCGCGGATATCGACATCGACGGCGGAAAAATGGACGGGTTCATCGCCGTCATGCAAGGTCAAAATAACGCCGGCGGCTGCCCCACCGACATTCCGACCTGCATCGTCCGTGGCCACGAGACCACCGTCATGGGCTACCACACCGCTGCGGAGCTTCGCAACTATTGGGCGTATGCGCGCGAGTTCGTCTTGCAAGACCGAATGTTCGAGCCGGTTCGCTCGTGGAGTCTCCCGACGCACTTGTACATGGTCTCGGAGTGGGCCGCGACGTGCGCGACGATCGGCGATCCGACGAGCTGCAAGGCGGAGCGCACCTATTTCAACGCACCGGATCTGCCGGCGGACGTCCCGTCCCTCCACGGCAAGCAGCTTCCCCGAAGGCCCGACTATCCGTGGACCGATTTAACCTATCTGCTTCATGCTCACCACATCTCGTGGGCTTACTACGTGATGGACGGTTTCGAGCCCGATTGCCGAAACGATCAAAGCAGTTGCAACCATCATCCGCAGAGCGCGCGGACGCCTGGAATCTGGAACCCGCTTCCGTCGTTCGACGACGTGAAGCAAGACCGCCAGCGCGGGAACGTCAAAGACACGTCGCTCTTCTTTCGCGACCTCCGCAACGGCACGTTGCCCGCCGTGGTTTGGCTGACGCCCGGCAATCGATACAGCGAGCACCCGCCCGGGCGGATCAGCGCGGGCCAGGCCTACGTGACCGGGCTGATCAACGCGGTCATGCGCAGCTCGTACTGGGACTCAACCGCGATTTTTCTGAGTTGGGACGACTGGGGCGGCTTCTACGATCACGTCGCGCCACCGAACGTGAACTACTTCGGTTACGGACTGCGCGTCCCCGGCCTGGTAATCAGCGCCTACGCGCGCAGGGGCTACATCGACCATCAAACGCTCAGCCACGACGCCTACGTCAAGTTTATCGAAGACGACTTTCTGGGCGGCCGGCGGCTCGATCCGAAGAACGACGGCCGCCCCGACCCGCGCGAAAGCGTCGCGGAAAACGCGCCGCAGCTCGGCGACTTGCGCAACGACTTTGATTTCACGCAACCACCGCGGCGGCCGATCATCTTGTCCGGGGGAATCGGCCCGCCGTACAAACCAGGCTACACGGGCACTCCCTGAGAACGATTGTCGACAATGAAAGGCCCGAGCCCGATGGCTGATGACGAACTGGCGGCGTTTCTGCGCGCCGCTAAGGAACGCGGGATCCCCGATGAATCGCTCGTTGGAATGTTACGCTACAATGGCTGGCCCGAGCGGCGCATCTACCGCGCGCTCTCCGAACAGTATGCCGGCGTTGTGGGCATGCCGGTGCCGCGCCGGGCACAGTCGGCCGGCAACGCCCGCGACGCTTTCCTGTACCTGCTGAACTTCATCACCCTTGGATTTTGGACGGTGGCGCTTTGGCAAATTTGGGACCATCTCATCAACCGATGGTTTCCCGACGCGCTTTCCAGGGTCTCGGAGAGTTATCTGCGCGACGACATCGCCTGGCAAATCGCACTCATTCTCGTAAGTTTTCCCCTCTTCGTCGTCGTGCATTCGCTGATCCAGAGGGAGCTGGCGCGCCGCCCGGAGCTTTATTATTCCGCCGTTCGCCGCTGGCTTACGTACATCGCCCTCGTGCTGACGGCGATTCCGATCGTCGTCGACGCGACGTATACGGTCCAGCAGTTGATCGTCGGCCAGCTGACGATTCACTTCTTCCTGGATGCGCTGGGTCTGCTGATTATTGGCGGCGGCATCTTTGCATACTACTTGCTCACGATCGATCCCCCGAAACAGCGATCGTGACCCTCTCGCGAGCGATCGCGGTGGCTGCCATCCTTATCGTCGTGGCGATCGTTGCGGCGGCCTTCTTCACCATCGGGCCCCCGAGCCGCGCTCGCGCGGAGGCGCTGGATCGTCAACGCCTCCGCGACCTCGGCGACGTGGCCGCGGAGCTACATGAGGACTACAGCGCCGCGCCCCTGCCCGCCGAGCCTCCGCAACCTCGCCACGATCCAGTCAGCGGCAAACCCTACGACTACCGGCGCTTAGGCAACAGTCATTACCAACTGTGCGCAACGTTCGATTTGCCGACGCCGCCGAGCGAACCCGCCGATCCGGACGTCACCACGTTCTGGCGTCATCCCGCGGGACGATTCTGCTATACCCTCGACGCCGGAAGCCGCGTCGAGTCAACGCTCTAACACCAAGCGACGCGTCGCAAGAAGGGTTTCCGGGCGTTCTGGCGCGATATCGCCAGGATGAAGCGTCCGTGGATTTTTATCATTGCTTTGGTTGCCGCCATGCCGCTCGGCGCGCGCGCGGCCAGCTCGACGCCGGTGCAACAGCTCCTGAGCAAACTGCAGTGGCGCAGCATCGGCCCGTATATCGGGGGCCGGTCCGTCGCCGTGGCCGGCGTCGCGAACAACCGCGACCTGTTCTACATGGGCGGAGTCGAGGGCGGCGTTTGGAAAAGCACCGACTACGGTGAAACCTGGACCAACATTACCGACGGCAAGATTCCCGGCATTGCCGATCCCATCGGCGCGCTCGCGGTAGCGCCCTCCAATCCGAGCGTCATCTACGCCGGAACCGGCGAAGCCGACATTCGCAGCGACTTCGATTCGGGCGCCGGCGTCTACAAGACGACCGACGCAGGCAAAACGTGGTCGTACGCCGGCCTGCGCGATACCCACATGATCGCGAAAATTGTGGTCGATCCGCGCAATCCGCGCATTGCGTACGCGGCGTCGATGGGGCACGTCTTCCGGCCGAACTCGCAGCGCGGCATCTTCAAGACGATCGACGGTGGAAGAACCTGGAGCAAGGTGCTCTATGTCAACGACAACACGGGCGGCATCGACCTCGCGATGGACTCCCGCAATCCCAACGCTCTCTACGCCGCAATGTGGCAAGCGCAGCGGGTTCCGTGGAAACTGACCAGCGGCGGACCGGGAAGCGGGCTGTACAAGACGCTCGACGGCGGCCGGCACTGGACGAAGATTTCCGCCAACCGCGGATTTGCTACCGGTTTGCTCGGGAAGATCGGCGTCGCCGTCGCCGCAAGCGATCCGCGCATTGTTTACGCCATCGTGCAGGCGCACGACGGCGGCGTCTTCCGGTCGAACGATGGGGGCCGGACGTGGAAGCGCGTCAACGCCGAATGGAAGCTGCGCCAACGCGGCTTCTACTATATGGCACTCACCGTCGACCCCTCCAATCCTCAAGTCGTCTACGCACCGGAAGTTGACGGCGTCTACAAGACGACCAACGGCGGCAAGACGTTCACCCTTCTCAATATTCCGCACGGTGACAATCACATCGTTTGGGTCAGCCCGCACGATTCCAAGCTTCTGCTGGTCGGAAACGACGGCGGCGCAACGGTCTCGGTCGACGGCGGCGACAACTGGAGCGACGACCACAATCAACCCACCGGGCAGTTCTATCACGTGGCGCTCGACGACCAGTTTCCATTTCACGTCTTCGGCGCCTCGCAGGACGAAGGCGCTTACGAAGGCGTCAGTGCGGCCGTGGGCGGCGGCATCGGTCCGGACGAGTGGCACGCCGTCGCCTCGGGCGAGAGCACGTTCGTCGCGCCCGAGCCCGGCGACCCGTACGTAACCTACGGCAGCGGATACTACAGCTTCTTGGCTCGCCTCAACCGCATCACCGGAGACACGAAGAACGTGAGCCCGTGGCCGCGCTATATGTCGGGCGCCACCTCGGCCGAGACGAAATACCGCTTCGGGTGGACCCATCCGATCTTCTTCTCGCCGGCCGATCCGCGCGAGCTGCTCGTCGCAGCGCAGGTTGTCTTCTCGAGCATGGACCACGGGCAGACTTGGAAGATCCTCAGCCCCGACCTGACGCGCAACGAGCCGTCGACCGAAGGCCTCACCGGAGGGCCAATCGACAACGATCAGACCGGCGCCGAAACCTTCCCCGACGTCTCGTCGCTCGCGGTCTCGCCCCTCGACGCCAAGATTCTCTGGGCCGGGTCGGCCGACGGTTTAGTTCACGTGACGACCGACCACGGTGCGAACTGGAAGCTCGTCACGCCGCCGCAGCTTCCGCAGTGGGCTCAGATAAGCTCGATCGAACCGTCGCATACGCAGCGAGGCACGGCCTTTCTCACCGCGTCGCGCTATATGTGGGACGACTTCCACCCGTACGTTTTCGAAACGACCGACTTTGGCAACGATTGGATCCAGCTCACCAACGGACTGCCCAGCGATCAATACGTCTTCGTCGTGCGCCAGGATCCGTTGGTTCCCGGCCTGCTTTTTGCCGGAACGCGCAGCACCGCTTACGTCAGTTTTGACGGCGGTCAGGCCTGGCAGCCGCTCACGCTGAACTTACCCGGCGTTCAAGTGCGCGACTTCGCGATCGACTCACGTGAAGGCGAGCTGGTTGCCGCAACGCACGGTCGCGCCTTTTGGATTCTCGATAACCTGGCCTATCTCGAGCAGCTCGCGGGCGAAAAGGCTTTATCCGTCGCGAGCCTGCAGCTTTTCTCACCCCAAACGGCTTGGCTGTCGAACGCCTACGGCGGGCCGGACTTTTCGATTCCGGACTTCGGCGATAACCCGAAGTACGGGGCGGCGGTCTTCTTCAACGTTCCCGCCGCCTATCACGGAGAGTGGCCGCTGACGCTTACCTTCTTGGATTCGGCCGGTGCCACCGTTCGCAGCTTTTCGCTGCATCCGAAGAATCCGCACGAGAAAAAGCTGACCCCCGAACAAGAGGACGATCTTGACGCGGTTTCGCAGCGCGCCCGCGATTTGGAGAAGCTCACGAGCGTTAAGCCTGGGGCGAATCTCTTCCAATGGGATATGCGTTACGAGCCGGCCTACGAGGTGCCCGGCATCCGCGTTCTCACCTCCGACGACTTTCCCGATAGCAGCGATGGCCCGACGATCGTTCCCGGCGCCTACACGGCAGTGCTGCGATACGGCGGGCAAACGCTTCAAGCGCCCTTCACCGTGGCGCTCGATCCGCGGATTCACACGTCAGCGGGCGATCTCGAGGCGCGCTTGGCGCTGGAGATGCAGATCCGCAGCTGCATCGACACGCTGGATCGCGCGATCGTCGCAGCGATGGACGGTCGCAAGCGAATGAGCGCGGCGCAAGTTGCGGCGGTGAACGGCGAGATCGCCGATCTCGTGCTGCTCGACGTTCACTCGAGCGAAGCCGATCTGCTGCACGAAACCAAAGTGCGCGAGCAACTGGGTTTCTTGCTCAACTCAATCGAAGGCGCCTATCAACGGCCGACCGTCGCAGAGTATGCCGCGTATAAAGATCTTGCAGCGCTGGCAGAGGCCGGCGAGGCGCGCCTGAAGGTCCTCATGCCGTGAACCGCTCACGCGCAGGCTTGGCTCTTGCGGCGGCTCTCGCACTTTCCGGCTGCGGCCAACTCTACGACTCCGCGCCGCTTCCCGCGGCGGCGCACCGGTACGAAGGATCCCACGCCGCGCCTCCGCAATGCAGAAATCAGCGCACGAGGGCAAAATACGCGCAAATCAAGGTGATGCTGAAAACCAAAGCCGGCGCGTTCTGCGTCCCGGCGTTTCACGGGTTTGGCGGCACGATCGAGTATCCCGGCGTCGAGCCTTCGGTGGAGCTGGTGCTTCGCTCGAGCACGAAAAACATCTACGACGAGCCGCTGCTCGGCTCGGGAGCGCCGATCTTCTACTTGAACCTTCACTTCTTCGCCGGAACGCATTTTGGAACGAAGCTAAAGTCGAAAGGCGGCCTTACCGCCGCAAAAATCCAGGCCGGCCAAAGCTACACGGCCTTCGGGATCGTCGCGGTGGGGCATCTCGTGCTGATGTTTCCGCCATGCTACACCGTTGCGACCCAAGGCCCGTACGGCGGCGTCCTTCCAGGGCTAGGCGACCTGTTTAGCGATACAACCATCACGGGCGCCGGATACGGCGTCATCGAAATCTACCCGGGCATGCAAGTCAGCCAAGAGTGCTAAGAACCACCCGATAGGAGCAATTATGACATTTTTGCGTCCCCGCTTATCCGGAACGGTCGCAATCGTCGCGGTCCTCGCGGTTTCCGCCTGCGCGCAGCACGGAGCCCTGCTTCCAACTGCATCGCAAGCGGTCGTAGCTCCCGATCTCAATCCGCCGAGCTGCAAAGGCCAGGTGAATAAGTCGGACTATTCCACGCTCACTGGCCAGGTCAACACCCGCGGCGGGGCCTTCTGCATTCCTGAGTATGGCGGCTTTGGCGGCAAGTTAGACTATCCCAACCTCCTCACTTCGTCAATTACTCTCACGTTGGGATCGAGCACGGTGAACTACGACAACTTCCAGAACCTCGGCTCGGGAACGCCGATCTTCTATCTCGGATTTACCACCTCGGCCGCAGTTACGTTCGGCAGCACCGTCAGGACGCACAACGGGCTGTCGAGTAACAGCATCATCGTCGGCGATCCGTACACCGCCTATGGCGAAGCGACCGTCTACGGCTTCCCGATCAAGTTCGGACCATGCTATACGACCGCCACCAAAGGCAAGTACGGCGGCGTGCTCTCTGGAATCGGAGGGCTGTTAAAGGGCCGAAATATCCCGGTTAAGGTTAGCGGCGTGATCGAGATATATTCAGGCGAGCAGACCAGTACGCAATGTTGATTCCAGCGCGTCGTCGGGTTCTTGCGCGGGGGTGATGATCCCGGCGAGATTTAAGGGGTCGTAGGCGCCGAGCGGCAATCGCTCGACGCTTGCGCCGGTTCTGCGGGCGGCGCGCAGCGCGTCGATTGCTTCCGGCAGCGCAAACTGTTCGCCGACGAATCCGGCGACGAATCGGCCGCCGCGAATCTCGCCGCGCGCTTCCATCCGGCGAAGCGCAATCAGGATTTCGCGCCATCTTGGCGCCAAGCTCTCGCGGGCGATGACGTCCCGGAAGACCACGCCCCAGCGCGCCAGCAATCGCCGCGCGAAGGCGTCGGGCGCGATGCGCTCCGTCGTCGCTTGCAAGAGCGTCCAGCGCCCGCTCGACGAGCGCGGCCGCGCGCGCAGGCCCTTCTCACCCAACCGTCGTTTAGCATCGCTGAGCGATCGCAACGCGTCGAAGCCGTCGGCGGTCACCAAGCCGGCGGCGACGAGTTGCCACAGCGCTTCTTCGACTTCGCTCGGAAGACGCTTGACGGCCCGAACGATTTCGGCAAAGAAGGGTGCTCGCAGCCGCTCGACCGCTTCGAGGACTTCGTGCGCGGCGGCCGAGAGCGCTTCGGCGTTGCTTTGACGGCGAACGACCAGCTCGTCGGCGTTCGCGCGCATAAAGAGCGCAACCGGTGCGAGGCGCGTGGGACGCACGCGCCGGCTCTCCGCCGCGTCCCGCGGTTCCAACGCCGGATGGGGCGAGAGGCGTCCCCACATCACGTCGCCGGCGTAGCAGAGCCGGTCGAGATACTCGGGCTTGTAGCCGGCGATCCGTGCTGGAAGGATCTGTCCCTCCCAGGCGACCGACGGAATCTCGTAGCCTTCGAGCTGGCGCACGATTTGAAGCGTGCCGTCCAATCCATGCAAACGCGCCGCCGGCGTCACATGCTGCCAGCGCTGCAAAAAGGCCATGTACTGCAACGCGGTTACCGGCTCGATCTCGCGGCGTAACCGCCCAATCGTCAGGCGATGGATGCGCGCGAGCACGCGACGATTGCACCACTGCTCGCCTCGCGCCGCTGCGGTAAATCGGCCGCGCAGAACTTGCCCCTGCGTTTCCAGGCGGAGCAGCGCCGCCATAATCGTCTCCTCGCCGATGCTCAAGCGTTCCGCCATCTCCGCCACCGCCATCGGACCGCTCGATTCCAGCCACCCGCGCAGGATTTCGGTCACGGCCTCGTCACGTTGTTCGCCGGTTTGCGCATACGCAGCGCGCGCGATTTCCGCTCGCTCCGTACAGGTCCAGAATTCTTGGATGACAAGGGCCCTTCGCTGGGAGACGAGTTCTTCGAACCAGTGCGCCCACTCGGCGACTGGCGGCAGGACGATCAGCGTGGTTAGTGCGTCGTGCAGCTCGTCGGCATCTCGCACGACCGGCCACGAATCGGCCGCGACTTCGGCGATCGCGGCGGGATCCAAGATGCCGGCACCGTCCACGTCGTCGCGCGTCGTTCGCCGCAACTGCACGGCCCGCGCACGCCGTTCTTCCAGCGGCGCGTCGTCGAGATAGGCATAGGGATTGGCGTTGAGGATTTCGTGGCAAAAGACCGACGGCTCCGGCGTGTCGATGGCAACCGTTTGCAGCGCGCCGGTCTCGATCTCGCGCAGAATCGCAAGGAAACCATCGAGGTCCATCGCTTCGTGCAGACAGTTCGCAAGCGTCTCGCGCACCAAGACGTGGTCGGGAATCCGAATCGGGCCGGTGAGGTTTTCGGGACAGGCGGCTTGATCGGGAAAGACCGCCGCGACCAAGTCGTCGGCGCGCATCCGGATCAGCTGCGGCGGCACCTTCCGCCCGCCGCTGAAGCGCAGAATCGCCAATGCCCGCGTGGCGTTCCAACGCCAGCGCGCCGCGAACATCGGCGCCGGAAGGAGCGCCTGCGTCAGCGTCTGCTCGGCGCTTGCCGACTTGACGAACTCGAAGACTACGTCGAGCGGAAACGCGTGCTGGTCGGTCAATGAGAGCACGATTCCGTTGTCGGTTGCGGCGGCTTGCAGCTCGAGATTGAACGAACGGCAGAAACGCTTGCGCAGCGCCAATCCCCAGGCACGGTTGATGCGTGCGCCAAACGGCGTGTGCAGAATCAGCTGCATGCCGCCGCCTTCGTCGAAGAAGCGTTCCGCGACCAGCGTGCGATCCGTCGGGACGACGCCGAGAATCTTCTTGCCGGCGCGCACGTACGCGACGGCCTGTTCGGCGCCCGCGCGATCGAGGGCGCACTCGCCTTCGAGCCATTCGATCGCGCCGGCGTCGTCGCGCTCGTCGATCGCCACGCGCACCGCGCAGACTTCGCGCGAGAGCTCGATCGTGCGTCCGCGCCCTTCACCGTTCCAGAACGGAACCGACGGCGGGGCGCCGTGCGCGTCCTCGACGCGTACTACGCCGGCCTCCACGCGCCGGATCTTCCACGAGTTGGTGCCGAGAAGAAAGATATCGCCGGCCATGCTTTCGATCGCGAAGTCTTCGTCCAGCGAGCCGATCACGTGGCCGTCAGGCTCGACGATGACGCTGTAGTTCGCCGTATCGGGAATCGCGCCGCCGCAGGTGATCGCGGCCAATCGCGCCCCTCGACGCGCGCGCAGACGGCCATTCACGCGATCGTAGTGGAGATAGGTTCCGCTGCGCCCGCGCGAGGTCGCGATGCCGTCGGCCAACATGGAGAGTACGGCTTCAAAATCCGCGCGCTCCAGATCGCGGTACGGAAAGGCCGTGCGAACCGTCGCGTAGAGCGAATCGACTTCCCACTCGTGCTGCGCGCAGGCCGCGACGATCTGCTGTGCGAGTATGTCGAGCGGCGCTTTTGGAATTTCGAGCGCGTCGAGCGCACCGCCGCGGATCGCGCGCACCAGCGCCGCGCACTCGAGCAGTTCGTCGCGCGTCGTCACGTAGAAGATGCCCTTCGGCTTGGCACCCACCCAGTGACCGGAGCGTCCGATACGCTGCAGCGCAACGGCTATCGCGCGCGGCGAGCCCAACTGAACGACGAGATCGACCGAGCCGATGTCGATGCCCAGCTCGAGCGAGGCGGTGGCCACAACGACGCGCAGCTCGCCGCTTCGCAGGCGCCGCTCGACATCGAAGCGCATCTCGCGCGCCAGACTGCCGTGGTGCGGCATTGCAAAGGCTTCGCCAAGGCGCTCGTTGAGCGCGAACGCGACGCGCTCGCTCATGCGCCGCGTGCCGACGAAGACCAGCGTGGTCTTATGGGCGCGAATCTCGGCCGCGACGCGATCGTAGATTTCGCCCCACATCTCTTTGCTCGCGACGGGACCGAGTTCGTCGCCGGGAACTTCGATCGAGAGGTCCATTTCGCGGCGGTGCCCGACGTTGACGATCGTCGCGCGCTGGCTCAAGAACTGTGCCACACTTTCCAGCGGACGCACGGTCGCGGAAAGGCCGATGCGCTGCGGTTTTTGGGCGCCGGCCTGTGCGACCAGATGGTCGAGGCGCGCGAGCGTGAGCGCCAGGTGCGAACCGCGCTTGTCGGCCGCCATCGCATGAATCTCGTCGACGATCACGGTGGTAACGCCGGCGAAGAGCGCGCGCGACTTCTCGGCCGTCAGCAAGATATAGAGCGACTCGGGCGTTGTCACGAGCACGTGCGGCGGCTTTCGCAGCATGCTTTGGCGCTGCGTGGCGGTGGTATCGCCGGTGCGCACGGCCGAGCGAATCGCTGCCATCGGCAGGTTTTGGGTTTGGGCGAGAGCGGTCAAGGCCGCCAGCGGCTTCTCCAGGTTCTCGCGGACGTCGTTGGTCAGCGCCTTGAGCGGCGAGACGTACACCACCAGCGTGCGATCGGGCAGCGTGCCCTCGGTCGCGCGGCGGACGAGGTCGTCCAAGCAGAGCGTGAAGGCCGCCAGCGTCTTTCCGGAGCCCGTGGGAGCGGAGATCAGCACGTCCTCGCCGGCTCGAATCGCGGGCCAGCCCCGTAATTGCGGCTCCGTGGCTGCCCGAAAACTCGAGTCGAACCATTCGCGAACGAGCGGATGGAAATCGTCGCGCATCTCTGAGGTCAACCGTCCGGTAGAGGAAACAGATGCGCCCGGCGGGTCATCCATTTGCGCCCCAGATGCGTTCTAGAGAACGTGAAGATTCGTAACGGTATCGCCCTCCTTCTTGCCCTCGGCATCGGCGCAACGACGGCGCCGGTGGCTGCCCAGGGCACTTCCGAGCGAGTCGTCCTCGCCGGGGGATGCTTCTGGGGCATGCAGCTCGTCTTCGAAGAGCTCAAAGGCGTCGACGGCGTCGTGGCCGGCTACTCCGGCGGCAACGCCACGACGGCCCAGTACGAGGTCGTCAGCACGGGCGCAACCGGGCACGCCGAGTCCGTCGAGATCACCTACGACCCGGCGAAGATTTCGTTCAAGTCGCTGCTCGACGTCTACTTCGAAGTCGCGCACGATCCGACGGAACTCAATCGCCAGGGCCCCGACGAAGGCTCGCAGTACCGCTCGGAGATTTTCTACACCACCGACGCGCAGCGAGCGCAGGCCGTCGCGACGATAGCACACCTGCAGCAAACACACGTCTTTTCGGCCCCGATCGTGACGATGGTCGCGCCCTTACGCGGATTCTATCCCGCGGAGGCCTACCATCAAGAGTTTGCCTTGCACAATCCGCACGATCCGTACATCGTCTTCAACGATCTTCCGAAACTCAAGCAGCTGCGCCAGAAGTTTCCGGAGCTTATTAAGGCGAACCCGCCGTTTCCCGCTTAGAGAGGCTCCTGAGCTAGGACGGTGCGTCGGCGACGTGCTGCGCGTAGGTCCGCGGATCGAAGTACCATTCCGGTAAGGAATCCGGAAAGGTTATATCCGTGAAATCGTAATCGACGGTTGCGTCGATCCCGAGATAATCGGCGTCCTGCTGGTAGGTCGGCGTTCCATGGATGTGCGTGACGATCGGCATTTTGTGCATCCAAACCAGCGTTACGGTGAAGAGCATCGGATAGACGTGCTTGCCGTTATCCCCTTCGTCGTAAAGCTTATCGGTCGCGATGACCTTTTGCAGCTCCAGCGTCTTTGCGTCGACGTAAAGCTCGCGCAGGCGATTTCGATCGGGGTCGCGGCGAGGCTCGAGGCTGACGTGAATCTGATCGCCTTCGTTGGCCACCCGCGTGACGCGGTAGTCGAACTCCCCCAGCGCGGTGACGCTGGCGATCGTAAGCGGCAGTTTCCCCGTCGGCTCCGGAGTCGGCACGAACTCCCGCGGGCTCGTATGCGGATGAATCGGTGCCGGCTCGAAAAGATCCGCCGTCGGAGGCCCTGGATCCCAGGGTTCGTTAAACGAGGGCCGCAGGAACTCGAGGGTACCGCGAGCCGAGCCGCGATAGACGCGGCGCCCCAACGCTCCACGATCCGTCGTTCGGCACCAGATGTGATACGTGTAGCTGTTGAGCAGATCGGGATAGCCGTCGTCAAGCGTCTGCTTCCGAATGAGCGTGTAAGTAACGTAGACCGGCGGGGGACGATGCGAGCGGAACTGCCGTCGAATTAGATAGAGCAACCGATCGGGCGACGGAAGCGGAATCGGCGTCGCCGTCGCGCGCGGGCGCGACGTAGCAAGGTGCCCCCACGGCGGCACGTTTTGCCCGGCCTGCGCCGACAACGTAAGCACCGCGCACGCCGAAGCAAACAGGCATGCTAATAACGCCTTCACGACGCATTGACTTCGCGGTTGATAACGGATACCTCCTCGCTAACAGCCGCCCGGCAAAGAGCTTTATCGGCGCAAAGAAAAATCAAATCGACTTCGCCAGAGCTTGACCTCAACGCGAGACAGCCGGCAAGCTGAAGAGCGTCGTAGGCCCGCAGCGTGTGTCGGTCGATCAGATCGTTTGCGCTATCCACGAGCGTCTCCGTAAGCGGCTGTTGCAGAAACTGCGACTCGAGATGGGCGGAGAACGACTCCCGCCGTCGGACCGCAGTTCGAAACTCTACCGATGAGATGGATAATACGACGAATTGTCCGCGACGGCTCTCGTTCGCGAGCCCGAGCATAAAGTCCGAGCCGGGCTCGCGAACGTACAGCTTCGTTAAAGCGCTCGTATCTAGGAAATAGAGCGTCAAAGCTCCTAGCGCCGATCCCTCAGAACGGTTGAGGAGAGCATTTCGCCCCGAATTGCAATGGGTTGAAACGTGGCGACTTTGTTGGGCGTACGCAGCGCCGCCTGCACTTCTCGTGCGCTACGGTTTAAGCGAATTGACGTTACGGGAAACTCGGGTTTTCGCGGATTGGGCCGCCGCCAGAGCCACGTCGCGAAACCACTTCAAAGCGACAACGTGGTGACCTTGCTTCGATTCCGCCTTATCAAGACTGCAAATGAGATCTTTCATAGGATCGCCGTGGTGCACCCGTGCGCTCTCAGCCGCGCCTCCGTTGCCGACACTTGGTCTCTGAAGCCGCCGCAACGTTTCGTCTGCTGCGCGATTTCCGATCGCTTGAGCTGCCTCGATAACGTCCCCGGCGGGCGTGCCCCTCTTGTAGAGCCGAACCTGGTTGAACTGGTTGCTCGGTAGGTCGATGGGCTGGTAGCCAATGCCCCGGCGCTCCAGTTCGTCGCTTATGCTCGCTATTACGTGGATCCCGAGACGGCCGGCGCCGAAGGCGTCCCTCTCCTCAGTTGCGCCATCGGCACGGACATTACACCCGCTGCCTCATTGAGCGCCTTTTCGATGGAGTCAAAACTATCAAACTCATTCACTGTACGTTTTCTTTTTCGTTTAGTTAGAAAGTTTTTAGATATTATTTTTATTTGGGGCCCGAAGGCCCAACGCTTAGTCCAGCCGACCATTCGCGCCTCGTCAATGGCGACGTGGGGAATGCCGACGGCTCCGCTTAACGGGGTGCCATTCGGATCGCGCCGTCGAGCCGGATAACTTCGCCGTTGAGCATTTGGTTCTCGGCAATGTGCCTCGCCAGCGCCGCATACTCTGCCGGCTTTCCGAGACGCGATGGAAACGGAACCTGCTTGCCCAGTGACTCGCGCGCCGCTTCGGGTAAACCCGCAAGCATCGGCGTGTCGAAGATTCCCGGCGCAATGCTCGCCACGCGAATCTGATGCTGCGCGAACTCGCGCGCAACGGGGAGCGTGAGCCCGACGATGCCGCCCTTCGAGGCGGCGTAGGCCGCCTGACCGATCTGGCCGTCGTAGGCTGCCACCGATGCGGTGCAAATGATGACGCCGCGATCCTCGCCCGGCTCGACTGGGCGTTCGATCATCTTGGCCGCCGCCAATCGAATGACGTTGAACGTGCCGATCAAGTTCACCGCGATGACCTTTGAAAAACGCTCCAAGGGCAGCGGCCCTTCGCGGCCGATGACGCGTTCCGCGGTTGCGATGCCCGCGCAGTTGATCGCACCGTGCAATCCGCCGAAGGCTTCCGCCGCGAGATCCACCGCGCTTTGAACTTGGGCGCTATCGGTAACGTCGGTCTTCGCAAAACGAACCGCGGCGCCGATCTCGCGCGCCAGTTCGTTTCCGCGCTCGCTGACGTCGCAGATCACGACGTTGGCGCCGGCGCGCGCGAACTCCATAACGCAGGCCGCTCCCAGACCGGAGCTCCCGCCGGTAACGATAAAAGTCTTGCCTTGTAATTGCATATGGAGCAATGCTACATCCCGGCGAGGGCCATATCCTGGATTGCCGAATAACTCGCTCCGGTGCCGAGGAGAGCTTCGCGACGCTCGAGCTCCGGCGTGGGGCCGCTCGTTTCGCTGATTGCATTGATCCTTTTCGCAGCCGCCGCCTGGTGGTGGCTGTTGCGGCCCCAGCCGCACCCCGTTGCGCGCTACGTCTTCCACACGGTTGTGCCATCCGCGGAACCGGCGGCTCCAGTGGCCACGCCCGTGCCAACGCCCTTCGCGACGCCGTTGCCGACGGCAGCGCCCGCCTCGCCCGCGCCCACGCTGACCCCTGCTGCCAACCTGCACGGCCCGCAGCTCGCGCTGATCGTCGACGATTGCGGCCAGTGGATCGCAACCGAGCGAGGATTCGTCGCCCTCGAAATACCGTTGACGCTCTCGGTCCTACCCGATGTTCCGTACACGAGCGTCATCGCCACGGAGGCGTCGGACGCGGGGAAGGGCGTGATGCTCCATCTGCCGATGGAGACGCTCTCCGGCCTCAATCCAGGGCCCGGAAAAGTTACCACCGAGATGAGCGACCCGCAGATCGTCGCGCAGGTTCAAAGCGATCTCGCGGACGTGCCGCTCGCGCGCGGCGTCAACAATCACGAAGGCAGCAAAGCCTCCGCCGATCCCCGCGTCATGCGCGCGGTTATCGGCGTGCTCGCGCAGCACAACCTCTTCTTCATCGATTCGCGCACCAATGCCGCATCGGTCGGAGAGGCGACCGCGCGAGCGATGGGAGTTCCGACGGCGGGACGCGACGTCTTTTTAGATAATCGCGCCGACGTCGCATACACTGAAGCTCAGCTCTCGCAGGCGGCTGAAATCGCGCAACGGACCGGCAGCGCCATTGCGATCGGTCATCCGCGTCCGACGACGCTGACGGCGGTACGCGCGATGATTCCCAGGCTGCAGGCACTCGGCATCCGGTTCGTTCTCGCCCAAGACCTCGCCGGCAAGAACGCACCGTGAGCGAGCTAATCCTCGCAAATCGGGGGAAGAAGGGAATATGAGCGTTGCGCTGTTGATCGTTCGGCTTATTCTGGGGCTTGGTTTAGCTGCCCATGGGGCGCAGAAGCTGTTCGGGTGGTTTGGAGGGTATGGGCTCGACGGGACCGGCGGGTTCTTTGAAAACCTTGGCTTTCGTCCCGGCAAACTGTTCGCGCTAATGGCCGGTTTGGGGGAGACCGCCGGCGGCCTCTTAACCGTGCTCGGTCTCGGCGGTGCGCTCGGCCCGGTATTGATCGTTCTCGTCATGCTCGTCGCGATCGGATCGGTCCATATCACGAAGGGTTTCTTTGTGACCAACGGCGGCTGGGAGCTCAACGCGGCCTACATCGCCGGTGCGATCGCGATCGCATTCGCGGGCAGCGGACTCTACTCGTTGGATAACGCGTTCAATCTGCAGTTCCTGACCGACCCCGTGCAGATTTGGTACGCCTTGGCGGCCGCGGTCGTCGTCGCGGGGCTCAATCTGCTCGCGCGCAGACCGCCCCCGAAGACGGAATAGCGCGAGGTGGAGACGGTCGCTTTCTACGGTACCGGAATGCTGGGTTCCGCCATGGTCCGCGCGATGCTGCGCCGCGGTCTAGCGGTGCACGTGTGGAACCGCACACCGGCCAAAGCACAAGCCCTCGAAGCGGATGGCGCGCGCGCGTTTGCCGATCCCGCCGAGGCGGCCGGCGGCGCAGACCGCGTTCACCTCTGCTTGAGCGACGACGCGAGCGTCGACGCCGTGTTGGAGGCGGCGCTCGCCGGAATCGCGTTGGACTCGCCGATCGTGGACCATTCGACCGTGCTGCCGCAACGCGTTGCGGAGCGGGTCGCGCGGCTCGAGGAGTCGGGGCACGCGTTGCTTCACGCGCCCGTCTTCATGGGCCCGCCGATGGCGCTGGAACGCACCGGGGTGATGATGGCGTCGGGCGCGCTGCCGCTCTTCGCGCGCCTTCGCGTTGCGCTGGAAGCAATGTGCAGCGACTTGCGTTACGTCGGCGAACGCGCGGATCTGGCGGCCATCTACAAACTGATGGGAAACGCGATGATTCTGGCGGTCGTCGGCGGCATCAACGATTCGCTGCGCATGGCCGAGGAGCAAGGCTTGGCGCGTGCACAAGCTTACGAACTCTTCGAGTTCTACGATCCGACGGGGCAGATTCGCGGCCGGGGAAAGCGCATGGTCAACAACGATTACGATCCGCTCTGGAGCGTCGACATGGCGCACAAAGATGCCGCGCTGATGCAAGCCACGGCTCACCACGAGCGCCTGCCCGTCATCGACGCAATGGAGGCGTTGCTGCGCAACGTTTCCGATCGCGGCCTGGGCGATCGCGATCTCGGGGCCGTCGCGTTGCGCTAGCTGGCCGACGAATCAATGCGGATTGTTTCCGGGAACGCATGAAAGCGCTGCGAATCGAGCAGTTTGGGCCGCTCGAAAACCTGCACGTCAGCGAGGTGCAAGAGGCGCCGCTTCCTGCGGGTTGCGTGCGCATTGCGATCGAGGCCGCCGGGGTCAATCCGAGCGACACCGGGGTCGCTCTGGGGCACTTCGCGCACGCGACGCTTCCGCGGATTCTCGGGCGTGATTTTTCCGGCCGAATCGTCGAGGGTCCGGAGGACTTCATCGGCACGGCCGTCTGGGGTTCGGGCGGCGGCATCCTCGGCATGACCCAGGACGGCTCGCACGCCGAGCACCTGCTCCTGCCGCTCGATGCCGTGATCGCGCGTCCTTCGAACTTAACGGCGGAAGCGGCCGCCGTAGCCGGCGTGCCGTTTGTGACGGCCTGGAGCGCGCTGGTCGAGCTGGGCCGATTCCAAGCGGGCGAGTGGGCGATCGTCTCTGGTGCGGGGGGTGCAGTCGGATCCGCTGCGGTCGCGTTGGTGAAGGCCTTGGGCGGTCACGCCATCGCCATCGACCTTTCGAAAGTCGACCTCGAGCGGCCGCTCCGCGGCCTGAACGTTGACGCCGTTTTGCGTTCCGATGCCGACGACGTCCCAAAGGCGGTTCTCGAACTGACTGCCGGCCGGGGCGCCAATGTGGCCCTCAACGCCGTTGGGGCCCCGGTTTTCGCGCAGCTCGCCGAGTCGCTGGCCATCGGCGGGCGGATGGTCGTTTTCTCCGCCGCGGGTGGCCGGGACGTGCAGCTTGACCTGTTTTTCCTCTACCGGCACCGGCTGCAACTATTTGGGCTCGACACGGCTCAACTCGACCTCGCAGAGATTGCGAAGCTGTATGAAAGGTTCGGCCCCCTCTTTGAATCCGGGGCGCTGACGCCTCCGCCGATCGCCGCGCGATTTCCGCTCTCTGCGGCCCGAGAAGCCTACGAACGCGTCGCCGGCGGCGTCCTGGGAAAAGTAGTGCTCATTCCGCCCGAGGCGACGGAAGCGCAAGCGGAGTCCGCCGCGGCAACGGCGAGCCTGTCCAGAGCGGACGCGGAGTCACCGGTGGCGATGGTGTGAAGACCGTCGCGGGCGGCACCGACGGCACCGCCGGATCGAAGGGCGTCGGCGTCGCAACGGTGCCTCGTTCCGGAAGGCGCACGATCAGACGCCGGCGTTTCGGCTCCCAGCAGAGCGACGCCCCCAGCGCTCGCAGAACCGGCGCGACGGCGACATACGCACCATCGAACTGATCGGGAACCGTCTGCGCGAGGCGAACTCGTACCCGCTTCGCGCCCCGTTGGATGACCAGCGTGTCGCCCTCAAGCCAAACGCGGTCGGCCAACCGAGTGATCAGCGGCGCCACCGGCGCAAAAACCCGGCCGCCGGCCACGTACGCGCGGACGTAGCTTGCGAGCGGGCGGCCATCGACCAGAATCGCTACCGGAACCGGTGGGAATAGCGGCACGTTGCCACGATATACCGCTTGCCATGCGGCGACTCATCTCCGCTTTTCATGAAGCCCTGCTTCGCTTCTCGCGCGACGGCTGCTCGTTTCTCGCGCAATCGATCGCGTTTAACGCGCTTTTCTCCGTTTTTCCGCTCGCCGTTCTGATGTTGAGCGGCGCGACACTCTTCTTCCCCGATGCCGAGCGCCGGACCTTAGGCTTCGTGGATGCGCTCGCTCCCGCGCTGCACGACTACATCGCGAAGAACCTGCACACGTACATCTACGGACGGGGCATTTCAAGCGCGATCGCCATCGCGGTCTTGCTCTGGTCGGGAAAAAACCTTTTTATGGGCCTCGCATTCGCGCTCGATCGGGCGCTGGGCGTTCCGAAAGGGCGCCCGCTCGTGCACAATCTGCTGCTGTCGTTCGTGATGCTGCCGGTCACCGGAATCCTCTTGCTGATTGCCATCGCGCTCCCGGTCGTGCTCTCGATTACGTTTCACGTCGCCGGGATTCACGATCCGCGCCGCGTCACGCACCTTCTGGCTTATTTAATCTCGATCGCGCTGGTCTTCATCGTGGCCGTCGTGCTCTATCGCTGGCTGCCCAATCGCCGCAACTCCTGGGGGTTCGCCTTGCGCGGGGCCGCAGTGGTAGCCATCGGTTGGCCGGCGGTGCAATACGGCTTCGCCGCGTACGTGACGCACGTGGACTTCACGCTCATCTACGGGGCCCTCTCCGCACCGCTCGTTTTGCTGCTTTGGTTCTACTGCATCGGCTCGATCGTTCTCTTCGGCGCCGAGTACAGCATCGCGCTCTCGACCGGATATCAAGCCGCCGCGCGCGAAGAGTCGTCGGCTGATGGCTGAAAAACGCTTCGCGCGCCGCATGGCCGGCTTGATTCTCTCGTGCTCGCTCCTCGGCTTCGTCCTGGCGGCGACGCCCTCGCCGCAACCGTCGCCGTCGCCCTTGCCCTCGCCCTCGCCGGCCTCCCTCGAACAGCAGCCCGTCGTCCTCGTCTATCCCTTCGACGTGCAGACCGGCGCCGACGCGCGAATCGGGACCGCGATCGCCCAGATTCTCGGCCAGGAGATGGCTGCGACAGGCGGCATCACGGTGCTGGCCATTCCCCAGGGCATAAAGCGCTCGGCTTTTCTCGATAACGCTCGCGCCGCAAAAGCGGACTTTTATATCAGCGGCTACGTGACGCCGGTCGGAGAGTCCGCCGCGGTCGTCGAGCAAGTCGTCAGCGTCGAGAGCGGCGTCATTCTCTTCTCTCAGACCGCTCAGGTCTCGAGCGTCGCGGACGTCGCTTCGCAGTCGCTGCTCGCGCGCTCCCAGATTCTGGCCTTCGTCGGCCGCGAAACCCAGAACGTCGGAGCGCAAACCGCAAACACGCCCGCGCCGACGTCGAGCAACGGTGCGCAAGTTCCGATCTCGGGCATCACCAACATCGTCGATTCGGTTTTCAAGCATAAAGGAGGGGGGCCGTCGCCGTCGCCCACTCCGGTGGTCAAGCCGTCACGCGGCGTCATCATTGCGCCCGTCACGGCTTCGGGATACGTCGCGCCGGCCGAACTTGCCAACGCCTTGCGCGAACTCTATGTCGCGCTCAACCGGCGGTTCGTTACGCAGATGACGGCCATCACTTCGCCGCCGGAGCAATCGGCCGATGCGATCTGCGGGCCCAACCGCGATAACACGATCGCGACGGGCACGTTAACCGAGACGCCGGATAAGCACCATCACGTGTCGGTCACGTTCGCCCTGCTCGTCTATACGTGTTTCGGTGCGCCGTTGGGGCACGAAGTTGGCAAGGGGACCTCGCTTAAAATGGCGGTTGATGCCGCGGTGACGGCGTACGCGACGGCGCATCCTGACAATAGCTAGCCGTGGTGGGTTAGCGGTGAGACCGGAGGCCCCCTTAACATAACGCCGAGGAGACGCTCGTCGCTCCGCCTCCGGCTCCGCTCCTGCTGCGCTGCCTCGTCGCTCCGGCATCCGTGCCTGCGCTCCTCGGTCAGAGCCTCCTCGGCATTATGTTAAGGGGGCCTCCGGTCTCACCGCTAATCGAGTAGTCCGGCGGGTGGGTCGATGATGATGCGGCGGTTGGGGAGATCGATCTCGCTAACGATTGCGCGCACCATTGGGACGAGGCGGCCGGCGACTACTAGCATGTCGCCTGAGGGGTAGTGTTCGATGCGTTCTACGGGTCCGTAGAGCGTATGGTCGGTGCCGTACACTTCGCATCCGACGAGGTCGCTGTCGAAGTATTCGTCATCGTTTAGCGGGACGTTCTCGCGTGGAGCGTAGAGGATGGCGCCGGTGAATGCGTTTGCGGCGTCGGCGTCGTTGATGCCGTCGATGCGAATTAAGAGGCGGCCTTTGTGCGGGCGGACTTGTGTTAGGTGAATTGGTGCGGATGCGTTTTCGCGTTCGCAGCGTAGGACGGCGCCTGCAGAAAAGAGGATGCGACCCGCGCTGGTCGGGTCGCATTTTAGCTCTCCGGTAAGGCCGAATATTCCGGCGATCCGGCCTACCTCGATCTCTGTCATTCCTCGCCGGCAGGGTCCTCGGCGCCTTCGGCGGCCTCTTCGCTGTCGAGAATGTCGACGGCGACGCGGCCCTCGGCGGTTGCGCGCACGATCGTGCGGAGCGCGTGTGCGACGCGGCCGCTGCGACCGATGACTTTGCCCAGATCGTCGGGATGAACGATCAGCTCGATCACCGGCTGCGCGCTTTCGTCTACGAAGAGTTCGACCGCGACGGTGTCGGGATTCGCAACCAGTTTGCGGGCGAGGAACGAGAGCAGCTCCGTTGCGCGGCGGTGTCCGGCCCACGGATCGCTCGAGGAAGCGTTCGAGCGTCGCTCGCGGCGCTCGGGCGGACGCGCGGGGCGCGGCGGCGCTTGGGCGGGGCGCGGCGGCGCTTGGGCGGAGCGCGGCGGCGACTGTGCCGGGCGCGCTTGCGTCTGCGGCGCCCTTGTCTGCGCGCGACGCGTGGGCTCGCGCTCTACGTCTTCGACAACCGTTTCGCTAAAGAGGCCAAACTCGTCGTCGAACGCGCTCACGAGCCGTCGCCTTTCGCACCCTTGGGTTTGCGTTTGGTCTCCGGAATCCGGCCGCGCTCGACGAGTCCCTTCTCCGCAAAGAGCCGGCGAACGGTCTCCGAGGGCTGCGCGCCCTTTGCCAGCCACTCGCGCGCCTTCTCTTCGTCGACTACCACGGTGCGGGGCTCCGTGCGCGGATTGTAGTGCCCCAAGATCTCGATGAATCGCCCGTCGCGCGGCGCCCGCGCGTCGGCGACCACAAATCGGTAAGCCGGCTGCTTCTTGGCGCCCATCCGGCGCAATCGAATTCGTACCATTTCTCTACAACGCTTTCGTTACAAGTTACGACGTAAGAGAGGGCAAGAGCGCTCGCCGCTTCTTTCCGCCAAGTTGTTTGGTCATCTGACGTGCCTGTTCGAACTGCTTGACGAGCCGGTTGACGTCGGAAACCTGTGTGCCGGAGCCGCGGGCGATGCGCTTGCGGCGCGACCCGTTGAGCAGATCGGGATTCCGGCGCTCCTTGCGCGTCATCGAGCAGATGATCGCTTCGACCTTCACCAGCTCGCGCTCGGGTATCTCGAAGTTCTTGGGCAGAGCGCGCGACAAACCGGGGACCATCTTCAAGAGATCGGTCATCGAGCCCAGTTTTCGCACCTGGCGCATTTGCTCCAAGAAATCCTCGAGGGTGAAGCTCTGTTTGAGCAGTTTCTCCTGCAGCTTGCGCGCCTGCTCCTCGGAATAGAGGCTCTGGGTCTTTTCGATCAGCGTCAGCGCATCGCCCATGCCGAGAATGCGCGAGGCCAACCGGTCGGGATAGAACGGTTCGAGGGCCGTTAGCTTTTCGCCGACGCCGACGAACTTGATCGGCGCGCCAGTGACGCTGTGAATCGAGAGCGCCGCGCCGCCGCGTGCGTCGCCGTCGATCTTCGTGAGAATGACGCCGGTGATACCGAGGCGATCGTGAAAACCTTTCGCAACGTTGGTCGCCTCTTGACCGGTCATTGCATCGGCGACGAGTAGAATCTCGTTCGGCTCGGCCACCGCTTTGATCTGCGCCAGCTCGTCCATGAGCGCTTCATCGATCTGCAGCCGTCCAGCGGTATCGATGATGACGGTCGACAACGCGAGACGCTTGGCTTCGGCGAGGCCTTCGCGCACGATGCGCACGGGATCGCTCGTGCCGTGTTGGTAAACGGGGAGATCGATCTGCTTGCCGAGCGTCTGCAGTTGTTCGATAGCCGCCGGACGATAGACGTCGGCAGCGATCAAGAGCGATCGCCGCCCTTGCTCCTTGAGGCGTAAGGCGAGCTTTCCGGCCTGCGTCGTCTTTCCCGATCCTTGCAACCCGACCAGCATCACGACCGAAGGCGGGGCGTCGGCGAACTGCAGGCGACCTTGCGGCGACGTGCTGGAAGGGCCGAGAAGCTCGACGAGCTCGGCATGAACGACACTAAGAATCGTCTGCGCGGGCGTCAGCGAGTCGAGGATGTTCGCGCCGACGGCCCGTTCTCTGACGCGCGCGACGAAGGCTTTGGCCGTCGCGAGCGAGACGTCGGCCTCGAGCAGGGCGACGCGAACCTCGCGCAGGGCCTCGTTGACTTCGCCTTCGGTTACCTTACCTCGTCCGCTGAGGCGCTCGAAGATGGCGCCGAGGCGGTCGCTGAGCTGATCGAACAACGATAGTTACGGCGCCGAAGAACCCGGCGTCGTTTCGTCGATGCGCTTGACCGCGTCGCCGACCGTCTTGATCTTCTCTGCTTCCTCGTCGGGAATATCGATGTTGAACTCCGTCTCGAACGCCATCACCAGCTCGACCTGGTCGAGCGAATCGGCACCGAGATCGTCGGTAATGGACGCTTCGGGCGTCACTTCCGACTCGTCGACGCCGAGTTGTTCGACGATGATCTTCTTCACTTTATCGAAGGTGGTGGACATCTCGTCTCCTTTCAAAAGCGTGTCGTTGCCGAGGTCACATCAGGACCCCGCCGTCAACTACGAGCGTCTGTCCAGTAATGTACCCGGCGGCATCAGAGCAGAGGAAGGCAACCGCTCCGCTGACGTCCTCCGGCTTCCCGGCTCGGCCGAGAGCGGCTTGTTGGATCAAGAACTCCCTGGCAGCACTGGGCATCTTTTCCGTCATGGCCGTTTCGATGAGGCCCGGTGCGACGGCGTTGACTCTTATATTCCTCGAACCCAACTCCTTTGCCAGCGATTTGCACAGGCCGATGAGCCCGGCCTTCGAAGCGGCATATGCCGCTTGGCCGGCGTTCCCGGTAATTCCCACGATGCTGGTCATGAGCACGATCGAGCCGGCGCGCTGCTTCATCATCGGCTTCGCGACGGCACCGCAAAGATAGAAGGCCGATTTTAAGTTGACGTCGAGCATGTGATCGATCGCCTCGGGCTTTAGTCGCAGGAGCAGTGCGTCGACCGACTGACCCGCGTTGGCAATCGCGCAGTCGAGGCGCCCGAAACGCTCCAGCGTTTGGCCGACGACTCGGTCCATCGACGCCCGGTCGGTAACGTCGGCCGGAAAGAGCTCTGCCGTCGCGCCCGCGCGCGCGCTCGCGCAAGCCGCACCGGTCTCTTGCAGCGCCGCGATGTCGCGGCCCACGAGCGCTACATCCGCGCCGCCTCTCGCAAACTCTACCGCAATCGCCCGCCCGATTCCGCGGCTCGCGCCGGTAACGAGCGCGGTCTTGCCGGTCAACATCATACCGTCGCTCCGGTCGAGCGTTCGATCTCGACGCGGAACTTCTGGACGCCGGCAAAATCGCTGACGACGGTCACGGCCGGAACTTTTTTACTCGGGTCGGCGCCGGCGAGCATTCGTTTCATCAAAGGACCGAGCACGGCGCTGGCTCCGAACTCGACGACGCGATCCAAGTCGTACGAGAGCAGCCGCTGCGCGGTGTCGTGCCAGCGAACTTCTTCGACCACCGATCGAACGAGATTGGCTTTGATCGTCGCGATGTCGCGATACGGTCGCCCGTCAAGGTTGGAGATCACGTCGAACTCCGGCATCGCGAAGTGACTCTTGGCAACGACGGCCGCCAGGCGTTCCACGGCCGGCTCCATCAGCACGCTATGCCACGCGCCCGACACGTTGAGCGGCACGACGCGTTTGGCGCCGGCGGCCAGCATCGGTTGCGTCGCAGCTTGCACCGCGTCGACGTCGCCGCTGATCACGATCTGCGTCGGCGAGTTGAAGTTCGCCATGGAGACTCGACCCAGGCCCGCGCCTTGCAACTGCTGCAGGACGTCGCGAACTTGCGCGGCCTCCAATCCGAGAACCGCGGACATGCCGCCGCGCGCGCGTTGCGCCGCATCCTGCATGGCCTTGGCGCGCTCGTTCACGATGCGCAGCGCTTCCTCGAACTCGAGGGATCGGGCCGCGACCAGACTGCAAAGCTCGCCGAACGAATGGCCGGCCGTAACGACCGGCTCGACGTCGCCCCCGACGGCTTCGTAAAGCGCAACGTTGGTCGTGAAGATGGCCGGCTGGCTATACTCGGTTTCGCGCAGCTTTTCTTCGGGACCCTCGCGCTGCAGTTCGAGCAGGTCGTAGCCGAGCACCACTGCGGCGCGTTCGAAGATTCCGCGCGCCCTCCGCGAGTTCGCCGCAGCGTCGCATCCCATTGCGACGCACTGCGATCCTTGGCCCGGGAAAACGGCGGCAAACCGCATCTACGCAGCCCATCTCCATGCGACGGCGCCCCACGAAAGGCCGCCGCCGAATGCGACGAACACGATCAGATCCCCAGGTTTGACTCGCCCCGTTCGAACGGTTTCCGAGAGTGCCATCGGAATCGACGCGGCCGACGTGTTGCCGTATTCGGAAATGTTGATCACGACTTTGTCGTCGGGAAGGCCCAAATAGCGCGCGGTCGCATCGATGATGCGTTTGTTGGCTTGATGTGGAATCAGGAAGGCAATGTCGGCTTTGGTTAGGTTCGCCTTGCTCAAAACCGCGCCCGTCGACTCCACCATCTTATTGACGGCGAGCTTGAAGGTTTCGCGCCCCTGCATGTGGATGAGATGCAGCTTCGCGTCGAGCGCCGCGTGATCGATTGGCTCGCGAGATCCGCTGCCGTGGGCGTAGAGCAGCTCGGGGCGGCTCCCGTCGGCACCGAGATCGGAGGCGAGAAATGAATCCTCAGCGGAGCGTTCCAGAATCACCGCACCCGCTCCATCGCCGAAAAGAATAGCCGTCGAGCGATCCCCTTTATCGAGAATCTTGGAGAGCGACTCGGCTCCAATCAGCATGACTCTGCGGTAGACGCCGGAGCGGATGAGGCCCGACGCGACCGTCAGACCGTAAATGAAACCGCTGCACGCAATGGCGATGTCGAAGGCCGGCTTTTCGCGAACGCCGAGCCGGGTGGCGACCAGACAGGCCGTCGCCGGAAAATAGTAGTCGGGCGTTACCGTCGCCACGATGAAGCAGTCGACGTCGGCCGCTTGGAGGTCGGCATGGACGAGCGCGGCCTCGGCCGCGGCGGATGCTAAGTCGCTGGTCGCCTCGCTATCGGATGTCCAATGGCGGCGCTTCATCCCCGTGCGCGTCGTGATCCATTCGTCCGTCGTATCGAGCCACGCCTCGAGATCGTGATTCGTGACGACGCGGGCCGGCGCGTAATGGCCGACGCCAACGATCTTCACGCCACACAACGACACCTAAGCTTAACCGGCCGGCTCGTCTTGTACCTTGATCGCCTGCCTGCCGTTATACGTACCGCAGTTTGCGCAGGCAAAGTGGGGCCGCTTCGCCTGATGGCACTGCGGACATTGGACGGTCGTTACCGCGCCGAGCTTCCAGTTCGCCGCCCGGCGGCTACGCGTCTTGCTGCGCGGCGTTTTCCATTTTAAGTTCGCCATAGTTCTCCGTTCAAAAAGTCTATTGGGCGCGGTCGCACGAGCATTCGCCCATATTCCTATTCGCCCCGCATATGCCGCAAAGACCGAGGCAGTCTTCCTTGCACCGCAGCCCCATGGGCAGCGTGCTGAGCACGGCCTGTTGCGCCAGGTCCGCCACATCGAGCCGCTGACCCGTCAAGACGTTGCTCTCGCCGAACGGGTCGTCGTCACGCCCGTGGGAGGGGTCTAGCCGCTCGTCGACGTCGACGTGAACTTCCAGATCGACGCCTTCCAGACAGGCATCGCAGGGGCCGTGAACGCGAGCGTCCACGGTTCCTTCGATCGCCAGCATGCGGTCCGCTTCACGTAGCTCCAACGCCACACGAACCGGCTCGGGGAATACGATTCCCTCGAAAGGCTCGATCGGCACTTCGTCGGCAATCACCATTAACTGGCGACCGCCGGCGAGAAGCCCGCTGATGTCAACCCTGTGCGAACGATCCATAAATGAGGCCCGCCGCAGCACGAGGCCCCGCCAACCAGGCAGGGCCGCCACGACTTTGCCATTCTAGAACCCGCACCGCTCCTTGTCAAACGCCTTGGACGCGGGGATAGAGGCCGTGCCATGAACCTCGACCCGGTTGCCTCCCGACTCGCCGCCACGGGCGTCGCCTTCGCCTCTCAGATCGAAACCGCGGCCCGCCGTTACGGCCTCGATCCGGGCTTGCTTGCCGCGGTGGCCGCACAAGAGACCGGCGGCCCCGACACCAACGCCGGCCACAACATCGTGGGCGACGGCGGCCATGGGCACGGGCTCTTCCAGATCGACGACCGCTGGCACCCCTTCGCCTCGACCGGAGCGGCCATGGATCCGGGCAAGAACGCCGACTATGCCGCGGGCATGCTCTCGGGCCTGCTCAAGCGCTACGGCGGCAACGTGCACGAAGCGCTCTCCGCCTATAACAGCGGGTCGCCAACCTCGACGGGCACCAAGACTCGCTGGGCCGACGGCGCCGACCTGGGATATGCCGACTCGGTGATGCGCCACTATTCGCGCCTGACGGGGAGCCCGGCGCCGGACGAATCGGCGCAGTCAACCGCGATTGCCGAATCCAGCGCGACGGTTTCCTCCGTGGGCGCGCTCGGAGCTGCGGCGCAGAGCTATCCGCTGCCGCCCTCAATGCCCCCACCTTCGCTGTCGGCGCCCTCGTTGCCGAGCAGCGCGCACGCGCATTCTTACCATCGCCAGTCAACCGATTATATGTCGCTCCTTAGCGACGACACCGACGAGACAGACTCGTAGAAAAGGAGATCACACGATGAGTTCATTGTCTTCCATTCACGAAGGAACCATCTCGGCCAGACCGCTCCACAGCGAGCAGAGGGGCCGCCTCGACGGCCGCGAGCATCGCGTCACCGGTTCGCACGAAATCGAGAAGAGCGGGATGCTGCATGGCTGCGATAAGGGCGGGATGCTGCATGGATCGAGCGGATCTCACGGCCGTTCGCTTCGCGGCGAATCGAGCGAATCACCGGAGAAGGCCGCGATGGCCGAGGTCAACGGCCTTATTTCATCGCTCGGCTCGCTTTCCAATCAGGCGCAAAGCCTTCCCTTGAGCCCGCCGACCCTGCCGGGTTTGCCGCAGAATCAAGGCTATCAACCCCAACCGCTCGACTACGCCTTCGACGGGTCGAACTAAGCGTTCGCTAAAGGAGCAACGACATGGCATTCCTTCTTCCAGCGCTCGAAGGGCTCGGCTCGGGGCTTCTGGGCAGCGCGATCGGCGGCTCACTGGGCAGCGGCGTCGCCGGCAACGCGCAAAACGCCGCAATGAACGCGCTCAACACTCAAGACGAAACCTTTCAACTCGGCATGTATGCATCCGAGATCCAAAATCAGGAACAGCTGCAAGTGCAGTCGGAGGCCTTCGATCAAATGATGGACGAGCGCAGCGAGAACATGCGCGAGGTCGACACGCTGCGAAACGTCGACATGGCTCAGCGCAAAATGGACGACTCCATCACCAAGAAGTTCATCCAAAGCATCACGGAATAACCGGCGCCCGATCGGAACGGAGGCCCACGCAATGAACGGCCCGGTTTCCGTTGCGCGTAACGAACGCGCTACCCCGGCGCGCGGCGTCCTCGCCGCGCCCCGCGGGGGCGCGCAACCGCCCCCTCCGTCCGACGGAGATGTCGACGGGCAGCGGCAGATCGCCGCGCAACACCAGGCCTTCGACTTCGAAGCGGCCGAGCGGGCCGAGATACTGCGCGAACACGAGGTCCTGCAGACCATGCTGATGGCGCACCTCAAGAACGAGGACGAAATCACCAAGAAGTGGATCGCCTTGATTTAACCTTGAAGGGAGCCGAGGAGCGCGTGCTATACTTCTCCCTTTCGCCGGGCCGTTAGCTCAGCTGGTTAGAGCGCATGCTTGATAAGCATGAGGTCCCAGGTTCGAAACCTGGACGGCCCACCATATTTCGCAAGAGTTTCGGTAACGTGCCGGAGCGCCGAGGTTCCTAGGGGCTAATTGCCGCGCCCAGTGGTTGGCTCAAGCCGCCGGTGGCTGTGGCTTGCACGGGGGCCGCCGCGACGAAGTAGGGGAAAACAACGGCCACTCCACACGAAGTCTCCGGAGCGGTAATCCTAGCCGGACTGACGGTCGGAACTCCCCCGCCGCCGATGAAGTCTTGGGCGACGTCGCAAGGATGCGGCACCAGCGAGCGTCGTCGTGCCGCCGGCCACAAGGGCCCCCATCCGTTGACCCGATTAACCGTGCCGGCATTCTGATCTCCGACGGTCATATAATGCCCGTCTCACTGAACGCCGCCGGGAACGCCGATGAGGTTCGCCGGGGTGAAGCCGAGCTGAGCGAAGGGATACGTAGGATAGGTAAGCTTCCAGTACGAGACATCAATAAGGCTGTTATAGCCGTCGACGAAGAGAGTGCTATTGGGTCTGAAGCCCAGGAAATACATGCTCCCGAAGCTCGGGTCCGTAATGATCGTCGGGCTCGCATAGCTGCAGCAGGGTTCGTTGTAGAGCGCAATGTTGCCGTACCCCGCCGTGCCAACGATATTCGAAACGGCGAACTGGTGGTGAAGCGAGTCATAGGTACACCCGACTGGTTCTCCGCCGGGATCGCTTATGGTCGGCATTGCCGTGCCGTTGTGGTGGTACACAAGAATATTATAGGCACCCGAGTTTGTGATAAACACGACGCCCCCGGGACCGACGCACTCGCCTTGCGGCAAGTTGGCCGGCAGACGATGGACTCGGCGGCGCGCCGTTTCCGCCGCTGCATCCTGCAAGCATGGCAATCGCGAGGCAGGCGCCTAAAGTGTAACGACCAACACGCAAGTCAATCACCTCGCCTTTCACCTCCGAAGCCCTAACGGTTCGGCGGGCTCGGGTCGGGCCCCGTCTTACGACACCGTGCGGATTTGCGGCCTTGAATGCGAGTTCAGCTTCCGCCAAAGGCGCTCGACCCTAAATCTCAAACTCAATGTCGACTCGTAGAGCGTGCTGCGTTCACGGGGTCAGGAGATATGCAATGAGGATTTCAGGCCTTCGTCTTTATGCGATCAGCAGTTGCGCAGCCTTAGCAATGCTCGGAGCGTGCGGCCCTCTTCCGCTAAGCCAGCCTGCCCGCAGCGTAGTCGAAGGGAAGGGTCGGGCTTCGAGCGCACTGGTCGGTAAAGACCAGAGCCTTCTCTACATCAGCGATTTCCAGGCCGGCGAGGTTTATATGGTTGCTCTACCGTCGGGAAGATTGGTGGGGAAGCTAACGGGACTCGAAGACGCAACCGGCGTCTGCGTGGACCAGCATGGAAACGTTTTCGCCGACAATCAAGCGGAGAACCAGGTTCGCGCCTATGCGCATGGAGTCAAGAGCGCCTTTAGAGTTCTCAACGATCAATCATGGGAGCCCTATGGATGTTCGGTGGATCCCAAGACGGGGAACCTCGCAGTCTGCAATTTCCGCACCAACCAGTCCGAAGGCAGCATTGCGCTTTACTTCAAGGCCAAAGGCTCGGCGCACTACTACGAATACTCCAGCGTGTATAACTTCTGGTACTGCGCGTACGACGGCGACGGCAACCTTTACGCGGACGCCTTTACTTACGGCAAGTCCGGCAGCAAAAACCCTATCTTCCTTGAACTGACGAAGGCCAGTAAGAACCTGCGCCCTGTTTCCTTGACTCCTGCCATCACCGGCGGCGGCGTCCCCGCGCTCTTTTGGGACGGCAAGCACCTTGCCATCGCGGGAACCAATTCCGGTGTGATTGATCAGTACAAAATCAGCGGCAGCACCGGCACGCGAGTTGGCGTCGTAAAACTTGACGGTGCCAGCGAAGTTTCCGGTCCTTTCTGGATCACTCCGAACGGAAAGGCCCAAACGCTCTACGCCCCGATCGTCGAAGACAACATCGGCAGCGTTGGCGTCTACCGCTATCCCGCCGGAGGCAAGCGTCGTCAAAACCTTTACGACGCCCCGCTCCCATTTGCGGCGGCCGTCAGCATGCCAAACTAACGCCCTAACGAAGGTACAGTAACTAGAGCGGCTTCAAAAGGAGGCATGCGTCTCGTCGTGGAGCGTTCCCCAACCCACGATCCACCCCGCATTGCTAGTCCCGCTTGCGCAGCGAAGCGTCCACCCGAGCTTGCGCGGAATGACCGCGTTGAGGTCGGTGACCGCGGAACGATCGCGCCATAGTACTGCGTGATCGCCGGAGATGCCGACGATTGAACCATTGGCGTTGATGGCGCGGGCTACGCTGCTCGCACCCACTTCGGAAGCAGATAGATCGCGCCGTTGCGCCAAAGCGCCGCGCGGCCGGCTCCGTCGTTGGGGCCGGCTTCGAAGCCGCCGCTCGCTCCGACGATCGTGCCGCTGTCGTTGATGGCTCGGGCGTACGATTGTGACACATCCTCATTCGGTGCCGGCGGCAGAACGCCGAGGTCGCGGAGCTGCCCGCGATCCCAGCTCACCGCGTGGATGCTCGTAATGGCCGCGTCTCCGGCGATGACGCCGCTCGCGCTAATCGCTCTCGCATGGCTTGGCAACTCGCCGGGAAGTTCGGTGATGCGACCTAGAGCATGTGATTGGCCGGAGAGCGTGCCGGTAGCCGCATAGTTCCCGAAAGACCACCGGCACGGTGTTTCAAAACAACTAGGACGAGAATGCTGGTTGCGGCAGCGCGCGAGAGAATCGGCGGCACGCTAATACTTAGCCAAAGGGAGCCAGTGGCTTCCGTCTTCGATTTGCCAGCTCGCAGGATCTGCCGTGCGGCTGCGGTACGTTCCGTCGCCGCCGGCACAACCGCCGCCGGCGCCGAGCGCCTGCGCGCAGAAACTTGCGACGACGTACCGGCCGTTGTAAGCAACGTGTTGAGATGTGCAGCCGGTCATCCATTTCGGATAACTGTGCATCCCCCAATCGGAAGCGAGCACGACCTCCCATCCAACGATATCCTCGTGCGCCGTTCGCGCCCTATACAAAATACAGTCGTTGAGACCGAGGATCATCGGAGCGTGCCCGGCCACGTTCACGCGAAGCACGCTGGTCCCAAAGCGCGCCTGGTCGGCACTTGACAGCGCATACGGAAGATGGTGAGCGCATCCCGCCGCCATCACGACGGCGAGGAGTAATCCGAGTCTCACTCCATGGCGCTTCGGCGGGAGGCTCGCTTCTTCAGCCCTGGAATTGAGGCACGATGGCCGAGAAGCCGATTCGAATCTTTGTGTCTTCTCCCGCCGACGTGCGCCCGGAGCGTCTGCTCGCGGAGCGCATCATCGCGAGGCTCGATCGCGAGTTCGCCTATCACTTTCACGTTGAGGCGGTCCTCTGGGAGCGCGAGCCGTTGGTCGCGAGTCGCCACTTCCAAGACCCGCAAAACATTCCCGAGCCGAGCGGCACCGACATTGTCGTCGTCATCCTGTGGTCCCAACTCGGCTCGCTGCTCCCAGCAGATCGCTATCGCGGAGCCATCTCCGGGCGGGCCGTGACCGGTACGGAGTGGGAGTTCGAAGACGCGCTCAAATCGGCCCGCGAAAAGAACGTCCCCGAGCTGCTGCTGTATCGCAAGACCAAGAGCGTGACCGCGTCGCTCGACGACGATGTGGAACTCGAGCGGCAGCGCGAGCAAAAACGCCTCGTCGACGACTTCATGGGCCGGTGGTTCGGCAAGAGCGACGCCGGAACGACGGTTGCCGCCTCGAGCACATTTGCGACACCCCAGGAGTTCGAAGAGAAGCTCTACGACCACTTGCGCGCCATCTTGGAGCGCCGGGCGGGCGGCGAGGATACGTCGCTTGCGATTCGCTGGTATCAGCCGCCCTTCCGCGGCCTGCTCTCGTTCGAGTACGAACACGCGCCGCTGTTCTTCGGGCGCACGCGCGCACGCAACGAGGTGCGCGAACTGCTGGCCGCCCGCGAGGCGGCCGGCAAATCATTCGTTCTCGTTCTCGGGGCGAGCGGGTCGGGGAAATCGTCGCTCGTCAAGGCGGCGGTACTGCCCGATCTGATGCTCCCGGGGATGATCGGTCGCGTCGCCTTGTGCCGGTATGCGATCGTTCGCCCCTCCGACGATCCCGCCGACATCGAGGGCGCGCTCGCGGCGGCGATCTTGAGTGACACGGGCCTTCCCGAGCTCAAGACGCTGCATTACACGAAAGAGAATCTGGCGCGAGCGTTGCGCGGCGGGCCCGAACAGACCGCGCTGGTCCTCAAGCAAGGTTTGACCGAAGCCTGCAAGTCCGCGGATCTCACGAAGATCGCTGAAGCGCGGCTCGTTTTGATCGTCGATCAAATGGAAGAGATATTCACGCTCGTCGACGACGTGAGCGACGACGCGCGATCGCGCTTCACGGCGGCGCTCGATGCGCTCGCGCGTAGCGGACTCGTCTGGATCATCGCGACGATGCGCAGCGACTTCTTCGATCGCTTAGAGAGCGTTCCGGCGCTGGCCGAGCTCGCCGACGCGCAAGCGCGCTACCTGTTACTCCCCCCCACCGACTCGGAGTTGGGACAAATGATCCGCGAACCGGCCCGCGAGGCCGGCTTGCGCTTTGAAATCGATCCGGCCGACGGCACCCCGCTCGACGAGCGGATTCGTCGAGCAGCTACCGATCGCGAGGCTCTGCCGCTGCTCTCCTTCGTTCTCGACGAGCTTTGGAAGCGTCGCAGCGAACGCGGCCTCCTATCCGTGCGCGCGTACGAGGAGCTCGGCGGCCTCGAAGGCGCGCTCGCGCGCCGCGCGGAGGAAGAGTACGCGGCGCAGCCGGACGACGTGCGCGCCGCACTTCCGAACGTGTTGCACGCAATCGTAACCGTCGGGCAAGAGGCGCAAATTACTTCGAAGGCCGCGCCCATCGCAGGATTCGCCGATGAATCCCCCGAGCGGCGTTTGATCGAAGCTTTTGCCGCGCCCAGCGCTCGTCTCTTCGTTAAGGACGTCGACGGGATCGGAACCGAGTCGCGAGTACGCCCGGCGCACGAAGCGCTGCTCACGCATTGGACTCGGGCGAAGGAGTACATCGAGGAGAATCGAGCCGACTTGCAGCTCGAGGCCAGGCTCGGCGATGCGGCGGCGCGTTGGAAGAGCGCCGGTGAAGTTCGCGGCCTCTTGTTGCCGGCCGGACTGCCGCTCGAGGAGGCGACGGATCTGCTGCACCGGTGCGGCGACCAGCTGCCGTCCGATCTTGCCGAGTTCATCCGCCAATCGGATAAGGCAGCGAAATCCGGAGCGCGGCTTCGGCGGATCGTCGTCGTTTCGGTGATGCTGGCATTGGCGCTCTTGACGGTCGTCTCTCTGAGCGCGCTCTACTTTGCCGAGCGCTCGCGCAACGAAGCGCTCGTGGCGCAATCCCGCTTCCTCGCCCGCGATGCACAGAACGCGATCGATCGTGGCGATGCCGTTCTCGGAATGCTGCTCGCGCTCGAAGCCCTTCCGCAACGGATCGACCAACCCGATCGGCCCTTTGTGCTGGATGCCGAAGCCGCACTGGAGAGCGGCCTCGCTCAACAGCGCGAGCGCCTCGTCCTTCCGGGACGCGAGGCCGGTGCCGAGTCGGCGGCCTTCTCGCCGGACGGCACACGCATCGTAACCGCTTACGACGACCACACGGCCCAAGTTTCGGACGCGAGGAGCGGTGCGCCGGTGGCCGTGCTCCGAGGACACCAGTGGATCGTCACGGCGGCGGGGTTTTCGCCGGACGGCAAACGCATCGTCACCGCCTCGTGGGATAGAACCGCGCGCGTATGGGACGCTAAGACTGGGGCGCTCCTGATGATTCTCCCGGGACACGACATCCTTACTTCTGCATCGTTCTCGCCAGACGGCACGCGTATCGTCACCGCAGGCCTGAACGGAATGGTCGGCATTTGGAACGCGCAAACCGGCAAACCGCTGAGCGCGTTTCGCGGAAGCGACGGCACGGTTTACGCAGCGACGTTTTCTCCTGACGGCACGCGCATCGTCACGGCATCGGACGATACGACGGCGCGCGTCTGGAACGCTCGTACCGGCGCGCAGCTCCTTGTGCTCCGAGGGCACGAAAGCGACGTTCAATCCGCGCGTTTCTCTCCCGACGGCAAACTGATCGTTACGGCCGCAAACGATAAGACGGTTCGCGTCTGGAGTGCCGTGACGGGCGCCCAGCTCTCCGTCTTGTCGGGGCACGATGGCTTGGTTCGCTCTGCCGCGTTCTCGCCCGACGGCAAACTGATCGTGAGTTCGTCTGCCGATAACACCGCACGCCTATGGGACGCGAGAACCGGCGTGATGCTCGCTGCCTTCGCCGGGCACGAAGGGAGCGTCAACTCCGCCGCGTTCTCACCCGATGGGCGCAGCATCGTTACGGCATCCGACGATAAAACGGTCCGAGTATGGGACGCCAGCGTTACGCGAGCGTCCCTCGTAATGCGAAACGCAAACTTTCAGGCAGCTTTCTCACCCGATGGTACGCGCGTCGTTACGGCGTCGTGGGACGATCACGCGGCGCGCGTTTGGGACGCAAAAACCGGTGCGGCGCTGGTCGCGGTGCAGGGCCCCGACAGACGAGTCGAGTCCGCCGGCTTCTCGCCGGACGGCACGCGCATCGTCACGGGAATGGGCGATAAAACCGCGCGCGTGTGGGACGCAAGAACCGGCGCGCCGCTGGTTGCACTGCGCGGACACAAGGGAATCGTCGTCTCGGCGGAGTTCTCACCCGACGGCACGCGCATCGCTACCGCTTCGTGGGATGGCACGGCGCGAATCTGGAACGCGCGGACGGGTGCGATGCTGAGCGTGCTGCGCGTGCCCGACGAGCAGGTATACGACGCCGCTTTCTCGCCGGACGGATCTCAGATCGCGGCGGTATCAAGCGATGGCGTTACGCACGTATGGGATCTCGGGACTTTGAGAGAGCTCTTTGCGCTACCGGGAGATCCGGGCGGCAAGTCTGTTGCCTTTTCGCGCGATGGCGGTCGTATCCTAACGGGAGAGTATAAGACCGCACACGTGTGGGACGCGAAAACTGGGGCCCTGGTTCTTATCTTGCGCGGGCATGAGGATTGGGTCAGAGGCTCTGCGTTTTCCCCCGACGGCAACCGCATCGTCACCGCGTCGGAGGATGCCACGGCGCGAATATGGGATGCGCAAACGGGCGCGCCGTTGATCGTATTGCGCGGAGACAAAAACGGCATCGAGTCCGCAGCCTTCTCTCCCGACGGCACGCGCGTCGTTACGGCGTCCTTGGACGACACGGTGCGAATCTGGGATGCACGCACGGCCGGGCTGCATTGTCAGGCACTCGTCGATCGGGCGCGCGCGTCCTTGCCAAGACAAATTTCTCAGACCGAACGCGCGCGGGAGTTCCTCGATCGCAATCCATTCGAGATATTCCAACTCTACGTTGTCGGCGGCAAATGTGAGTGAGCGACGATCCTTACTTCGCACCTGGGGTTGCTGCGACGGCCGAGCCGTACGGCTCCTCCGGAGGGCTGCTAAGATTTCCCGTCGGGGCGCCGCCGGCCGGGTAGGCCCAGTAGTCGACCTTGCTGGAGCCGGCATCTACGCACCAAAGATTCGGGCCAACCATCGTCGCGGCTTGTTTCTTGGTCTTCGGCGTGATGTTGACCGCCGGGCTGTCGAGAAAGAACGGATTCACGTCATCGGTGTAATCGCTATAGCAGGTATCGGAGAACACGACTTCGCTCCCGGCCGCAGTGATCGTCGAGCCTGAGATCGTCGAAGGCCAGACGCCCGTCTGATACGTTCCGCCGGCCTCCTGGTCTCCAAGCGCGATGTACTCACCGTCCCACGTGGTGCCCGCCGGAAAGTCGACCGTGATGCCGCTCGTCGTGAGGGTCGTCTCGGACTTTGAGCCGGCCATGAGGGCACAGACGTTGACGCTGCTGTACTCACCGACCCCGACGAGGTCGCCCTTGGCGTCGTAGCCCATCGTCCACTGGTACTCGCAGGACGAGTCGCTGTACGTCGTTCCGCTCGTTGCCTTGCCTTTGGGGTAGATCGTGACTTCGCCCGGATCGAAGCTGGTGAGCGCGACATCACCCTTCGCGGAGACGGAACAGCCGATCAGTTCGCCCCCCGGGCTATACGTGTTGATGATCTTCTTGCTGAAATGCTTATACTCGACCGCTTCGCCGTTGCCGAAGTTGGTAACGAAGAGATCGCCCTTCCGGTCAATGCACATGCCGTACGGCTCATCGAACCCCGTCAGCGTTCCAACCGCCTTGCCGCTGGGGTAGTTGTAGACGTAGACGTCGTTGGTTGACCAATCTCCGACGTAGATTTGGTTTGGTCGCTCGCGCTGATCGTGAATGAAGGACGCGCTGCCGTCCCGGTGGACGTTCGGCTGTACGAAGTGGGGCATCGTGAGCGCCGCATCTCGCATCCGAGCCAGCATCGTCAAGCCCGTTCTACGGGCGGCCGGCGTAACTCCCGCGGGAGCGAAACTCGAGGAGCCTCCACTGCTGCAAGCGGCAACGACGGCGGCCGCCAAAGTAAGAGCGAACGAGTACTTTGGAAATTGAGATATCTTAATCATGGAAGCTGCTCCATTTCTTTTAGCTCCGGAAGCCGATAGGAGGCCTTGCGCTCGCCTTCCAGGTTCCCCTGCAGCCGTCTTGGCGGCGTAGGGCTAATTCACCGGCAAGTGCATGGGCACCGCAACGGGGCGCGTCCGCTGGAGTGCCAGCCACGAGACGTTCTCGCGAATTGCCTCCTCGCCCAGACGCCTCACGATCGTACGCGCTCGCACCGAAGCGGTCTGGCTCTGCGCTTCGCCGGCGAGCAGTCCCGCGAGCGCACCCTGCGCGCGGGCGAAGAGCAGCGCCATGCGGTCGTAGCGCCGCGCGTGTTCGCTCCATCCGCGTTTTTCGGCGTACCCATGAAGCAGGGCGGCGCCCAGCGCGACGGTCGTGGCGACAAGGGCAATCACTATATTCAGATGGCTGGTGGTCGCAAAAAGACGAAGCGCAATCGAGATGACCACCGAGAAGATCACGCCGGTCACGGCCATCCGGCCGGCAATAAGCTCGCGCGTCCGATCGCGCCGTCCGGCGATCTCCGCGAAGTACTCGCGCTGATCGGCGATCCACTCGTCGTTGACGAGCCGCAGGTTACCGGCAAGCGCCGCGTCTTCGGGCGCGGGGAAATATCCGGGCTCTTCGGTGAGCGCGCGAACGGCAACCGGCACCCAATCGATCTGCGCGAACTGCGCGCGCGCTATGCAATCGGCCACCGACTCCCGGACGTGGGCCAGATCCCAATAATGAGCGACCCGAAGCGCCTCGGCAAGCGCGCGAGCGTCTTGGTAGCGGTCCTGCCACTCTCCGCTCTTTGCCGCGCGCGAGATTCCAAACGCGACGGCGCTGAGCGCGAGATAGGTTACCAGCAGCGCAGCCGGATGGTTTGGCAGATACAAGTAGACGTTAAACCCCGCCGCGGCAAAGAAGACCAGCAGGAAAATCACCATGAGGGAGCGCGTGACGTGCCGCTGATACCGCCCGGCAATCGCCTCCACCGCGACGCGCGCCTGCTCGACGCTCGCAGCAGAACCTTCGCCGGCACGCAACGCGTCGCAATTAAATCGTTCGATCTTGCGTTTGAGCTTCTCAAAGGCGTCGGCTGCCGCACCTTCCGACAGCGTAGCGGGATAGAGAACGCGCAGGCCGACCAGCGCAGGTTCGCCGCCGCCGGGTTTCGTCGCGCGTTGCGCTGGGAGATGCACGACCGGTCCGGTGAGCGCCATGTCGAATGCGTTGGATTCGGGGACGTACGGCGGCGGGATGCCTTCGAGCTGAAAGGTTACGGTTTCGGCCGTGCCTCCACGCTCGCTGCCGGCACGCCCGTCCCACAAGGCGATGAGCTCCACGCAATGCCTCACGATATAGGCGGCGCAACGCGCGTAGGCGTGCGACCGTTCCTCTAAACCGGCGGCGCCATGTCTTGGAACCACGAAGGCGCTCTGCGCGGACGCCAGCAAAGCGCGAAACTCGGCGACGGACTCCGCCGTTTCGAAATCGGATTCGTATTCGGCCTGCTCGAATGGCAGCGGCACCACGAGCGTGCAGCCAAGGGCGATCGCTTCGCGCGCGACGAGCCGGTCCGCGCCTTGCGCCAGCGACGACAACACCACGATGCGCGTCGACGGGTAATCGCGGCGCATCTTGGCGAGCAGGTCCGCAACCGCTACTTCGAGTGTGGGAATCTCACTTTCACGAAGATCCCGATGACCAACTGCGCCGAGAATGAGGGGAACGGGTCCAAACTCGGGCCCGCTACCCTTCGTCGTCGTCGTCGCGGCCGCTATTTCTCCCGTCGATGTTCTGATCGCCGTCGGGTGGGGAGTCGGGGTTGGGATCGCCCGGCTCAGAGGGTCCGGCAGGGTTATACATTCTGCTTCCTTACCCACTTTTAGCGCGCGGCTAGTCGCGCTGCGCGGGATCTTGCGGGTGGGTGCCGTAGGCGGGAAGGTTGGTTTCAAAGAGGCTTGCGAACGAGCCCGGGACTTTGACGGGAACGTACGGCAGCGGCTTCTGCAAGAAATCGAGGCAGTCCGCGAACCGGTCCGAGCGTGCGTCGCTGGTTCCCAGGCTCCTCAAGCCGTAGGTGTGTTCGATGAAGTGCAGGATGCTGCCGATGTAGTGCGTGTGATGCGAGATATAGCCGCGCCGCGCGTACGGCGAAACGATCACCAGCGGGGTGCGAAAACCGGGTTCGAAGTAATCGAACGTCGTGGGCTCGACGTGATCGAACCAGCCGCCCCAATCGTCGTAGGTGAGAATGATCGCGCTATCCTTCCAGTATTTGCTCTCGCCGACGGCGTTGAAAACGCTTGAAACCCACTTCGGACCGTTGCTGCTCGGGACGTCTTGACCCGGGTGATCGCTGTTGGCATAGGTTCCGATAACCCATGAGACCGCCGGCAGCGAGCCGTTCTGCACGTCGCTGAAGATCGTCGTTTCGGGCGATACGACGTTGGCCCACTGGCTGCCGTCGAACACATGGAGGATCGAAGCATAACCGGAGACGGTCCCTTCCTTATCCGACGAATCCACATAGTAGCGCCAGGAAACGCCGCGCTTGGTCAGCAGATCGCCAATCGTTTTGAAGTCGAAGCAGCTCTTATAGCTCTTGTTCGTCGCACCGGTGAGTATGTCGATGGCGGTGCCGAAGCCCTCGTCGGCGCAGCTGCTGCCATACTCCGGGTTGTTCGCGGCATACCAGTCGGGGTCGGCCGCGTCGATCGGTCCCGACGCGCCAGCAATCGGATACAGATGCCCCGCGTAGCTTTGCGAACGATGGTCGGCAAAGGTTGCGTCACCCAGCACCCCCTCCCGTGCCAGATCCCAGTAGGCCTTCACGTCTTGGCGGCGCGCGTAACCGTAGGCGAAGTCCTTTGGCGCTCCGCTTCCGTAGTCGAGCTTTTCCAGATCGAAGCCGTTCATTTTGCCGCCGTTGTAGTCGACGACCCAATTGTCGTACTCGTGCGACGGGTCCCACGGCGTCATCAACGGGAGCGCAAACAACTGCACGGCTTTGCCCCTGTGGTTGTAGCCGACCTTGGCGTAGTCGGCACCGGGATACCCGTGAAAGAGGTTGTCGAACGTGCGGTTCTCTTGCAGCACGATGATGATGTGCTTGATCGGCGTGCTTCCAGGAATCGGCGAGGGCGTCGGCGACGGCTCGGGGGTTGGTGCCGTCCCGCTCCCAAGCCAGACGTCGTCGAGATACTGGTCGACATAGGTGCGCGCGTCGCCCGTGCCGTGAACGTCGAACTTTAGCGTCACCTGTCGTCCGGCGAAACGGTGCAGATCGTACGGCCCCTCGAACCGCCAATCGCCGCTAAACGCCGCAACGCGATAGAGCGTTTTGAGTACGCGTCCGTTCGGCGCCAAGAGCTGGGCGGTTTGCCAGGCAAATTTCAGCACGTCGTTGGTTTGCTGATTGACGTAAAACTCCAGCTCCGCGCTTGCGGGAACCGTTACCGTCTGACAAATGGCGGCGTCGCCCTCGAGTTCGGGAGGCCGTTTCGTACCGGCGAAGGCCGAATAGCGACCCCGATGCGGATGGTCGGTCGAGACGTGAACGGTGACGGTGCCGCACTGCTTCCAATCCCGCAACCTTTCCTCAAAGCCGGGATTGCGGACGAGATTTCGGCTCGTACCCGGCAGTTCGAACGCGGCCTGCCGCGCGGCGGGCACGGCGAAGGGTGCGGCCCCGCCGCAGGCTGCCAACGTGACGGTACAGGCGATGACGCAGACTGCAAGCGAGGCCCGGAGCGGCAAGCTCACAGATACTTATGAAACCACTGCAGCGCTTGCGTTAGGATGTCGATCTGGTCGGCGATCTTCTGCGGCCCGTGCCCTTCGCCGGCATAGACGATGAGCTTGGTCGGAACGCCCAGCGTCTCCATCGCGTGCCAGAACTCGAAGGCTTGCGGCGCGGGCACTTCTTCGTCGAGTTCGCCTTGGAGAATCAGCACGGGCGTTTTCGACTGCTCGATGAACGTGATCGGCGAGCTCTTCGCATAGACCGCCGGATCCTGGTAGACCGACGCGCCGAAGAACGGAATCATCCACTGATCGATCTTGTTCTGACCGTAGTAGGACTGCCAGTTGACGATGCCGGCGCCCGCGACGATCGCCTTGAAGCGCGCGGTTTGCGTCTCGGCCCACATTGCCATGTAGCCGCCATAACTCCAGCCCATGAGTCCCAGGCGGTTCGAATCGATCGGGGCAGCCTTGACGGCCACGTCGACGCCGGCGAGGTCGTCGCGCCAGTCGCCGTAACCGAAATCCTTGATGTTGGCCCGCGTGAATGCTTCGCCTTGACCAAAACTCCCGCGCGGATTGGGCATGAAGACGAAGTAGCCTTGCGAGCAGAGCGCGCTGACGTCGCGGTTGGCGAAGGTGGGGACCGTCTGCGCGGACGGGCCGCCGTGGATGACGGTCACCATCGGATACCTGCGCGTCGGATCGTAGTCGAGCGGATAGACCAGCCAACCCTGAACCGAAAAACCGCCGCTCGCCCATCGGAGCGAGACGGCCTTGCCGTACAACCGAACCGCACGCGCATTGCGGTTGGAGACCCGGTGCAGCGCCGCAGGCGGCCCTGCCAAAACTTCGGGCGGATCGTCGAAGGACGAACGCACGAGTGCAATCACCGACCCGCCGCGGATGCTCGACCAGCTCCAAATCGACTCGTCGCGTCCGATCAGCGTGGTGGTGCGTCCAGTCGCTGGATCGAGTCGCAAGAAGTGCATCGCGCCGGGGACGTGCGCGACCAGATCGAGGCTCGATGCATCGTTCCAGCGTAGGGACTGCACGGAGAACGGGGCTTCGGGCGTCGCGTTGCGCGCGTCACCGCTCCCGGCATCGACGAGATAGAGGTCGCCACCGGTCGATCCGAAGTCGCTCATGATGCCGCCGATCACCGCGATGCGGCTTCCGTCGGGCGACCACTGCGGATCGTTTAACTGAAAAGACGGCGCGAACAGGTCGCGCATCGTGCCGCCGGCGACGTCAACGCGCGCGAGCCGCGCAACCCACCAGTTGTTGTCGCCATTGCCTTTTGCGTAGGTCACGGCGATCGCGCTACCGTCGGGAGACCAGCCGTATTCGTAGACGTACGAGTCGGCCGGCGTCAAGCTGCGCAGCCCGCCGGTCGCAACGTTTACGGTAACGAGTCGCTGTTCGTCGACGATCGTGCCGATGACGCCGACGTCGCGCGCGCCCGGGGCGAGCGCGCCGGCCTTGCGATGAGCGGCGGCAATATATAGAAATGCCAACGTTTTACCGTCGGGCGACCACGTCATCCGCGCGACGTTGCCGTTCAGCCTTCCGATCTGTCGTGCGTCTCTGCCGTCCGCGCGGGCGATAAAGAGCTGAAGTTGTCCCGTCGAGCGCGCGTCCGATAAAAAGGCGATCGCGCTACCGTCGGGCGACCAAACCGGGTTCTCTTCATCGTAAAACGCGCCCGGCGATCCGGCGGTAATGCGCACCGGCGCTCCACCGCTAATCCGCTGCAAGTAGAGCGCGTTCGATCGCGGCGAATCGAGCAAATGATGCGCGTCGTGGAAACCCTCTTGCCAAACGACGGCCCCGCCGCTCGGCGAAAGGCCGACGGCGCCCAGGTCGTGCACGCCGTAGAGGGCCGTAAGAACCTCGCGCATCGTCGGTGGCGAGGAAAGCGCCGCGCCCGCCCCGAGCGAGACCGCTGCGGCGAAAGCCGCTGCTGTGAGGAGCAGGCGTTTCACATTCAACCTCCGGCCATTGCGCCGACGACGAGAAACGGCTCCACGCCGTCGGCGACGGCCTGCGGAAGCGGCGCGTCGGGCCGCTGATGTGAGAGATCCTTCTCGCAGGCAAAGAATCGCACGTACGGCCGCCGCCGCTGCGTGACGTGGTCGCGAATCGTTCCGCGCAACATCGGGTACCGCGACTCGAGCGCATCGAGGAGCGCGCGTTGCGTCAGCTCACCGGTTATTTCGAAGCTGACCTCGCCGTTGACGCGCGCGAGCGCGCGCAAGTGCGCCGGAAGGATGACCCGAATCACGGCAACGTTTGCGCTTCGACCGATAGGACTGCGGGGAAGTCGCGCGCGATGGCCGTCCAATGGTCGCCCGAGTCGGAAGAGGCGTAGACTTGTCCGCCGGTCGTTCCAAAATAGACGCCGCACGAGTCGAGCGAATCGACGGCCATGGCGTCGCGCAGCACGTTGACGTAACAGTGCTCCTGTGGAAGTCCGTTCGTCAGCGCCTCCCACTCGTTGCCGCCCGTGCGGCTGCGATAGACGCGCAGCCGGGCGTCGGGCGGAAAGTGCTGGGAGTCGCTGGTAATCGGAACGACGTAGATCGTCTGCGGGTCGTGCGCGTGAACGTCGATCGGGAAGCCGAAGTCGGTCGGGAGATTTCCGCTTACCTCGCTCCAGTTCTCGCCGCCGTCGTCGCTGCGCATGACGTCCCAGTGCTTCTGCATGTAGAGCGTAGCGGGATGTCTTGGATGCAGCGCAATCCGATGAACGCAGTGTCCGACTTCGGCATCCTCGTCGGGGATGCCGTCGGAGCGCAATCCGCGGTTGATCGGGCGCCAGCTCGCGCCCGCGTCATCGCTGCGAAAAACGCCGGCCGCCGAGATGGCTCCGTACATGCGAGCGGGGTCGCGAGGGTCCAGGAGAATGGTATGCAGGCACAGGCCGCCGGCGCCGGGCTGCCACGACGGGCCGGTGGGGTGCTTGCGCAGCGCCGAGAGTTCTTCCCAGTTGTGTCCGCCGTCGCTCGACCGAAAGAGCGCCGCGTCTTCCACGCCCGCATACAGCAGATCGGGATCGTGCAGCGAGGGCTCGAGATGCCAGACGCGTGCGAACTCCCACGGATGAGGCGTGCCGTCGTACCACGTGTGCGTTCCGGGTT